>Ga0307963_1001822_pt1 | contig 16565 bp, 21 predicted proteins | sample OrgLakmetagen594_FD_201829 | JGI IMG/M metagenome (GOLD analysis project Ga0307963, IMG submission 201829) | Saline water microbial communities from Organic Lake, Antarctica - #594 | ecosystem: Environmental > Aquatic > Non-marine Saline and Alkaline > Saline | place: Antarctica: Organic Lake...
CGGGGGTCAAAGCTCACCTTGACTGCCCAAACCCTAATTTGGTGCCTTTCTATGGGAAAACAGCACATGTTGAGCCACATCACCACGCACTTCATCTTTTCACTTGATTTTTTTTGCAATCATATTTTTTTATTACAACAACACCACACCACACAAAATTATGCCATTTGGTGGAGTGGGTGATCTGCTGTGAAGATTTTGTGGTGAAAAGTGGGGTTCACGCCGCGGGCGATAGGGCATGTGGCCGCAATTTGCAGCTTTCAAGCTCAAGTGCAATTTGAACATCAGATCAACGGCTACATCTGAGTTCTATTATCAAAAACTGCAAAGTGGGGCCAACGTGCTCAATTCACATTTTAAACCCTTTTTTTTGGCTCAGTCAGCTTCCTCTGACAAAACAAGCAAAGCCGGCTCCAAGTTTTTAATTTGGCAGCCTTCTGTGAATGGGTGTGCAACTCACATAAGTGAATTAGGAATAAAGTAAACGAGATATCAAGGGAGGGGTGGAGTAGCCGGTTCTACCAATCTTGGTGCTGACCAAGGAAAGCTGCAGTATGCTTTCCTTTTATTTCCTGTCCATTCAACCTGCTGAGAGCTCTGGTGCATCAGTTTGATACTACACGTGCTTTTTGCAATGTTTTGCATATTCTAACACAAGCTCAAAGCATGAGATGTGTGTGTACGTGTGTTTATGTGTGTTTATGTGCGCTTGATCCATAGAGCAACACAGATGTGGCTCACAATATAGATGAGTGCAAAATATTGCAAGACGCACGGATGTATATGCTATACATGCATAGAGCAACACAGAGATGTGGCTCACAATATAAATGCGTGCAAAATATTGCAAGACGCACGGATGTTTGTGTGCTATAATTGCATAGAGCAACACAGAGATGTGGCTCACAATATAAATGCGTGCAAAATATTGCAAGACGCACGGATGTATGTGTGCTATACATGCATAGAGCAACACAGAGATGTGGCTCACAACATAAAACGAGTGCAAATTACTGTAAGACGCACTGGTGTATGTGTGCTATACATGCATAGAGCAACACAGAGATGTGGCTCACAATATAAATGCGTGCAAAATATTGCAAGACGCACTGGTGTATGTGTGCTATACATGCATAGAGCAACGCAGAGATGTGGCTCACAATATAAATGCGTGCAAAATATTGCAAGACGCACGGATGTTTGTGTGCTATAAATGTATAGAGCAACACAGAGATGTGGCTCACAATATAAATGAGTGCAAAATATTGCAAGACGCACGGATGTATGTGTGCTATACATGCATAGAGCAACTCAAATATGTAGCTCACAATATAAATGCGTGCAAAATATTGCAAGACGCACTGATGTATGTGTGCTATATATGCTGACTTCATACTTTGTGCAGCGCTGATAGCTGTTGGACAACAGGATGCATGATGCGTACGCTGCATCACTACTGTGTACGCTGCATCACTACTGTGTGTGTACGCTGCATCACTACTGTGTGTACGCTGCATCACTACTGCGTGTGTACGCTGCATCACTACTGTATTTACGCTGCATCACTACTGCGTGTGTACGCTGCATTACTACTGTGTGTACGCTGCATCACTACTGTGTGTGTACGCTGCATCACTACTGGGTGTGTACGCTGCATCACTACTGGGTGTGTACGCTGCATCACTACTGGGTGTGTACGCTGCATCACTACTGTGTGTACGCTGCATCACTACTGCGTGTGTACGCTGCATCACTACTGGGTGTGTACGCTGCATCACTACTGCGTGTGTACGCTGCATCACTACTGCGTGTGTACGCTGCATCACTACTGTATGTACGCTGCATCACTACTGCGTGTGTACGCTGCATTACTACTGTGTGTACGCTGCATCACTACTGGCTTTTCAAGCAACGTCACAGGACACTCTGATGTACGGAAAGAGCTATGTGCAGCAGCACATGCTGTCAAACTTGTGTTGACTGAAAACTGTGTTGACTGAGCATGAGTTTGACTGGATACTGAGTTGACTGGATACTGAATTGACTGGAAACTGTGTTTACTGAAAACTGTTTTGACTGAAAACTGTGTTGACTGAAAATGAGTCGACTGAAAACGTACTGCATACCTCACAGTACGAATGTGTGGGTTGAACATCCGGAAGGTCCCTCTGACTGCAAACCACACCACCCATTATGCAGCTTGTTTTAGGTACAGATACAATGTGTTCTTCAAAGAAATCTGCCTGCGTTCAAAGCCACCACCCAGGTTCCTTATGACCCTTAGTTTAGTTTAGTTTGGATTACAAAGGCATCCTTCTGACCCTTAGGTCACCCAATGTGTAACACACACACACACACACATACACACACACACACACACACACACACACAACCGGATAAGCTGGCCTACTGCTGCATGCTGTAGGTACTCCACCCTGGATGATCCACGCAACCTGTCCTGGGACAAAATTGTTGATTTCAAAATCACCATGGGGCCTGACCAGTTCATGCTGATGCTGATCAACTTCAAGGTCCGTTGTTGCTGATGCTAGTAGTGCCTGCGCTCATGCATCGTCACCAATCCATTCCTATTAATAATGCCTACCGCTTCACCTTTTTAACACGGTGCTTCCAACTCTTAGCCTTCTTACCGCATACCCTTTCGTAGGTGGTGCCTGTACTCATGTCGCGTCAGGCTGCATTCCAATGCTGTGACCAATGTCATAGCCCTGAAGGCGTCAGCAGCTTGTTCAGGGACATGACGTACTCAGGCTTTCTGCTGTGCCTAGCTTCTTGTGCCAACCATCTGCCAGAGACCCTGGCACAACGCATCCAGGTGTGAGTGTGTGTGTGTGTTTTTGTGGCGTATGTATAGGGTTGGCCAGAACCATCCATACACGGTGGATAAAAGGTGTTTTTTGCAGGGATTTCATCAAATATCCGGCCATACACGGCGTATATTCATACAGCTCTGGCCAACTCTACGTACGTAAGTGTAGATGCACATGCATGTGCGCTTGTGCAGGCAGCACCTGCAAAGAAGTTGCACAAACAAGGTGTGCAAGGTGTGACCTGTCTGTAAACTCACAACTTTTACTGACGCGGTGTTCTTTGCAGGCGTTGTGGGTGGAAGACCTGATGCTGCAATGGTGTCACTTGCTTTGTGCTTGTATCTGTAGAACACTAATGGGGACATGGTAAAATTTACAGTGCTTTGTGCTTGTATCTGTAGAACACTAATGGGGACATGGTAAAAGCCACAGTGCTTTGTGCTTGTATCTGTAGAACACTAATGGGAACATGGTAAAAGCCTCAGTGCTTTGTGCTTTTATCTGTAGAACACTAATGGGGACATGGTACAAGCCACAGTGCTGCTTTTGCTTTGTGCTTACGTGTAGAGCACCAGCTTTCAACTTTCACTTAATGCTGCAGCAGTATCACTTGCTTTGTACCGTATTTGTAGGGCACTAATGGAAGCATGACAAAAATGCCGCCTACTACTTGCTTGACATACTTGCTCTCGTATTCTTGGTTTCTGCAGTCATGGTGCACAGCAACTCAAGCGCTGCCTGTTACTTGCTTGGTAGATTCATTTCTCGTTGCCTGTTTGTGTGTCACAGTCTCGTGCACCCCTGAAGAATTACACCAGTGCACAAAACACAGTACACCTATCTAACCCTTGTTGTCTATTATGTGCATCGCAGTCATCGTGCACCCCTAAAGAACTACACCAGTGCACAAAACACAGTACACCTATCTAGCCCTTGTTGTCTATAATGTACGTCGCAGTCATCGTGCACTCCTGAAGAACTACACCAGTGCACAAAACACATTACACCTATCTAGCCCTTGTTGTCTGCTTCGTACGTACGTCGCAGTCGTTGTGCATCCCTAAAGAACTACACCAGTGCACAAAACACGGTACACCTATCTTGTTGTCTATTAGGTACGTCGCAGTCGTCGTGCACCCCTGAATAACTGCACCAGTGCACAAAGCACGGTACACCTATCTAGCCCTTGTTGTCCGTTTCGTACGTCGCAGTCGTCGTGCACCCCTGAAGAGCTACACCAGTACAAGCGGTACATGCTGGTCACTGAGCCTTCCCTGCAGCAAGAGCTAGAGGAGGCCCTACAGGTGGGTCTTGGTCAGCGTTGTGAACTTTCAAAAGTGCTACCTGTTATTGTCCACTGAGCCTGTAGCTAGAGCTGAGGGTGGCTATACTGATGGGTCTTAGCTAGCTAGCATGGTGGTGGTTTGGGGGACGTGATGGTGTAAAGCTGTCATCATTTTCCGCTGAGGGATGTTCGTGCAGTAAGGCGCAGTGGAGGCAATGGATTTTGGTGTGTAGGTTTTCTAAAGCAGGATGTTTGCTTATAGCCAGAAAAGATGACAAAATGTGAAACCTTTTTGTTGGCAAATACCTGCATGTCCACCGCCTTGCTTTAAGTTGGTTGGTAAGCTGGTTGGCCACTGAGGTGACTCAAGCTCAAAGACCCCGATGAGACATGCCAAATCATAGCTGTACATCTTAGTTGGACTAACCTAAAAAAAACGCCTATCCTCAATCTTATCGGTTTCATACATCACGTTTTTATCCTAACAGCATTTCCGCGTGCTCACCCCATCTGCACATGAAGCGCCATTTTAAAGGCTTCCTGTGCCGTATTTATAACTTTACTGTGCTATTTGGAGTGTTAAGGTAGACTGCCCCAACATTTATGTGCCGAGTCCTTCCTTCTTAATGCTTGCCACGCAACTAAACACAAAAATCACAAGAATGGGTCACTTTTAATTTCTCATTTGCATTTGTGTCAATGTGCTAATCTGATGTCCTGCTGCAATGCACACCATCACACCTGCTGCAATGCACACCATCACACCTGCTGCAATGCACACCATCACACCTGCTGCAAAGCACACCATCACACCTGCTGCAGTCACACCAGCACACCATCGCAATGCACGCATCACACCTGCTGCTGTGTTCACCATCACACCTGCTGCAATGCACATAATCAAACCTGTGCATATCATTGCATGCCATACCTGTGCATATCATCTCGTCAAACCTGTGCATATCATCTCGTCAAACCTGTGCATATCAATGCAAATTATTGCATGCCATCATACATGTGCATATCATCTCGTCAAACCTGTGCATATCACATCGTCACATCGTCAATAATCACAGTCCTCAAACCTGTGCATATCAATGCATATCATTCAGTGTTGTGCACATACGGCGTCATTCAAAAATGGCACTGTAAGTAACGATTGTAAATAACGGGGTTAACGTCACTAAACTCTGACGATTGACGGCGTAATTTACTATTTTCACCGTCAATTTGACATAAATTACGCCGTCAGCGTCATTTACCATTGACGCCGTCAAGTGTCAGGTGCACAACACTGATATCATTGCATGCCATCATACCTGTTTCATTGCACATCATTTGTGGCGCGGAAATAGCTAGCCACTTTGGGTGACCTGGGCAAGCTGAGGCCTGTGCCTTTCTTATGTGCCTTTGTTGTGTGCCTTTGTTATGTGCCCTCCAAGCTTGCACAATTTGCCCTTGTTATGTGCCTTTGTTATGTGCCCTCCAACCTTGCACAAATCATCTGATCAATAGTGTTCTCTGCAATGCACACAATTAGATAATTCGATCCAACTATAAGTTCATCCGATCAAAGGTACCCTCTGCGGTGCAAACAATTTATAACTTATCCGATCAATGCATCAGCTTATCCATTCAGTATATTTCTCTCTCTGCAATGTACACAGTTTATGGCGCAGCAAAGGCGAGCCAGGCTGGACGATCAAGGCAGGCAGGAGTCCGGCAAAGACTTTTATGCATTCCAGGTAACACCACATTTTTTGCTGTGTGAAACACCTGAACGACTGAACGACTGGGTGTCTTTTACTCTTCAACGGGGTGTCTTTAACTCTTCAAGCGTATCAAAGGGCCACTGTTTGCATCTATACAGACAAGGAAAATGGTGCGGGCCTCTATGAGTGTGTGGGCCTTTTTCAGTAGGCACGATTACAATTTGTCAGCAGCTCCTGAGAACTGTCAAATGTTTAAAAATCTGATCTCGAGGTGAGGCCTGATCTTGAGGTGAGGCTTAATCTCAAGGTGAGGTTGATCTCGAGGTGAGGCCTGATCTTGAGGTGAGGCTTGATCTCGAGGTGGGGTTGATCTCGAGGTGAGGCTTGATCTCGAGGTGAGGCTAAGTTTGATCTCAAGTTGAGGTTTGAATTCCTTTAAAAGTTCCACCTCCAAGACCAGGTTCACGATTTTTGTCCTACCTGCATCAAAAAGCAGCGCCAGCAGTGTTAGCACTCCACTTTTTTCCAAGGAGCCACTGCTTTAGCACTGGTTCTCTGCTCTTTATTCTCAGACCAAGATAATCGGAGGGTGCTTGCATGTACGGTTTTGGCGTACGTGTGTCAAAGCCACACTTATATTATTGGCCAGACTGTGTGTGTGCATGGCAAATGACTGTGTAGCTGGAAACTTCTGCCAAACAACCATTTGCAACCGCCGTGTGTATGCATGATCTTGGCCAAAGCCACGTATAGTGCAGTGACCATTGAGTGTATATAGTGTATCATTGGTGTACATAGTGCAGTGACTATTGAGTGTATATAGTGTACCATTATATAGTGCAGTGACCATTAGTGTATATAGTGCAGTGACCATTAGTGTATAGAGTGTGTGGCGCCTGCGCGTTTGTGCTCTGGCGCTCTCTTAGTATATTACAGATATGTGGCATGCAAGCCAGTGCCCAGACTTGTTCTTTGCCAGCAAGCCTGGCTTTCCAGGGTTATATTGGAGACGGCTACTTTGTTTGAAAGCTTAGTACTGGGGACTAACCGTCAAGCTCAACCAAAGCATAGCTGGACATTTAAAGAAAATCAGATTGAGGAATTAGGGACACGCCCGTCGTCACCGGTGCAATGGTCGGCATGAATAAGCGCAGGAGCGCGGCCGCCAATTCTGGGTGGACAATCTGTATGTTCCTGCATCTTTGCATTTGGCATGAGTGATTTGCAATAAAGCTAGTGTATCAAAACATCATAACACTATTACTATTATACTCAAATAAAGGGCATGAATGCTCAAATAAGAGGCGTGAATGCACACACACACACACACACACGCACACACAAACACACACACTCCAGGGTGAGCGCTACCAAGCAGCCACAGAGCAGTTTGTCACAGAGACTGACCTGAAAAAGAAGATGACGGTGCTGAACAGGTGGGTGTGCAAGCTTTGAGCTGTGAGGGATATTGTACATTGTACACCAGCTGGGATGTGCTTTGTTGTGTGTACGGTGTGTGTGTGTTTGTGTGTGTGTGCTGGCACTGTGTGCTGCTGTGCTGGCACTGTGTGTACAGTGCTGGCACTGTGTGCTGCTGTGCAGAAGACAGGCTTATGTATCAACAATCCACACTCACGCACTCATGTGGACACACACATAAGCACACACACATAAGCACGTGCACATACACACAGAAATACAAGTGTGCTATCCGTTCTTGTATAGGCGTGAGCAAGCACTTATGCGGACACACACACACATAAGCACGTGCACATACACACAGAAATACAAGTGTGCTATACGTTCTTGTATAGGCGTGAACAAGCACTCATGCGGACACATACACATAAGCACGTGCACGTACACACAGAAATACAAGTGTGCTATCTGTTCTTGTTTAGGCATGAGGAAGCACTTGTATTGACACACACACACACACACACACACATATACACATACATACATGTAATTCGACTTTCTTGCAGGCGTGAGAAGTGAGAAAACCCTTGTATAGACACACACATATACCCATACATACAAAAATATCAACTTTATTTTGCAGACGTGAGGAAGCGCGTCAAGCCTTAGCCCTCACACGGTTACGCAACTTCTACGCGGATGTGCGCAGCGCAGCAGTGTTTCAGAATTTGCGTAGTTCAGCGAAAGACCGAGTGGGCACACGTGGGAGTAGTCCAACAAACAAGCTGCGAGCAAAGCCCCTTTCTGCAGGTGCGTAAAGTGTGTGTTGTGCTTGGGTTTGCAGGGATACAGCGCGGTTAGCATATGTGGTGTGTGTGTGTGTGAGAGAGAGAGAGAGAGAGAGAGAGAGAGAGAGAGAGAGAGAGAGAGAGAGAGCAAGAGAGAGAGAGAGAGAGAGAGAGAGAGAGAGAAGGAGAGAAGAGAAAGGGAGAGATGGGTGTTTGTGAGCTACGTATTAAGTATTGTGGGCCTCTAATGCCTTGTCTGCTTGGAAGTAGCCTAACCAATAGGTTAAGGTTTCTTCATCTTGCAGGGATAAATGAGAGGAGTATATGTTTGGTCATCTATGCAAGACGTACGACGCGTCTGTGCGTGTGCGTGTGTGCTTGTCTACATAACCGCAAATGTGTGTTCCTATGTATACATTGCGATGTGCGATATGCGCTAGACGGGGAGGTTGACACTAAAAAAAGGATTTGGGAAAATGAAAAGACGGGAAGGTTGACACTAAAAAAAGGATTTGGGAAAATGAAAAGGATGGTGGGGAATTCAGGCAATCAGTGAAAGTGATGCAGCGATCACCTTTTGTATCCTGCAAGGACTTTAGCTGTCACACAATGAAAACGCTTCATGTAAAGTAAGTGCTTCTTTGTTCTTGACGCATGTTTGTGTTACATGTGCTGCTTTATGTCAAGGTCACACAGCGCAAGCCTTTTTCCTTTTTCCTATTCTTACTTTTTCCTCCCGTCATCACAATCGTTCCCACGTCGTACACGTGTGACTCGTGTGTAGGGTTGGTCAAAACCATACAATTATACGGTGTGTATATGGTTTTCTTGGCAGGGAAATCGCCAAATATACGGTCATGTACGGTGTATACATCTATATATATACCATCCTGGCCAACCCTATCCATGTTTCTCTATACATGGTCTCGGTCACAAACCCACAGGGGTCAATATCACTTTTTGTACGTCTGTTACATGTTGCATAACACCAACAGCGTGTATAACCACCCTACGCTCTCCTCCGGATTTTGGTGAGTCCGTATATGAACTCAGTGGTTGTGTGAAACCTGTGTTTTTTCATCGTAGGTGACGAGTGGGGTCATGCTGGATTAGGGATGGTAGCTGAGCCCCCCAAAACACCTCTCACAAGTGTGGCCTTCTTCTCAGACTCCATGCAGGTATGTGTGGCTGCAGGTGTAAGTGTGGGTTTGGGTGAGGGTGTGGTCATGGGTGCAAGTGTGGCCTTATTCTGAAACTCTGTGCAGGTATGTGTGGATGTGGGTGTGGATATGGGCACAGGTGTGGGTGTAGCGTCTGAGACTCCATGCAGGTACGTGTGGGTGTAGCTATGGTTTGAATGTGGCTTTTTTCTTATACTTCATGCAGGCACGTGTGGGTGTAGCTGTGATTTGAATGTGGCTTTTTTCTTATACTTCATGCAGGCACGTGTGGGTGTAGCTATGGTTTGAATGTGGCTTTTTTCTTATACTTCATGCAGGCACGTGTGGGTGTAGCTGTGGTTTGAGTGTGGCTTTTTTCTTATACTTCATGCAGGCACTTGTGGGTGTAGCTGTGATTTGAGTGTGGCTTTTTTCTTATACTTCATGCAGGCACGTGTGGGTGGGTGTGTTGTGTTCGTGAATGTGTACATGGTCCACAGAACAGGCACAGCCATGTTGGCTCAGTCAGTGCGTCTGGAGCATGTGCACATACCCCTGTGGGTTTGTGCTGTGTGCAGACATTCAGTGCGTCTGGAACATGTGCACATACCCCTGTTGGTTTGTGCTGTGTGCAGACATGGATGCTTGTTTATTATCAGATAAGAATCCTGCCCTTGCAACATATGCACATACCACACACCCCTGTTTTTCTATGTGCGGGCGTGGATGCCTCTCTATGATTAGATTAAAGCCCTGGCCGCAAGACACATGCACATACCCCTGTGGGTTTGTGAGTGACATAGATGGTCATGACATGGACATAGATGCTTGTTTATGGCATGACATGGACATAGATGCTTGTTTATGGTCAGATAAGAATCCTGGCCGTGCGGCAAATCGCCGTTCAGCTGCAGGTGTCACATCGTGCTGCCTGCATTCTCTTTATGTCACTGATTCTTATTAGTGGTGTAGACTTGGGTACATCTTTAAATGACGCTTAAATGCTTTTGTGTGCGTCTGCGCCCAGACGTTCGCCCACAACTGCCTGCCCTGCAACATTCCTTTGTGCAACATGCAACGCTTCACCGTGCACTTTTTGTAGGCCACAACCAGCCATTGTGTGTGTGTGAGCTTCGTTACTTTTATGCGTGTGTGTGTGTGTGTGTGTGTGCCCGCACTACTGCCAGAGGAAGGCCTCCACTCTACCTGCCCTGCAACATTCCTTCATGCATCATGTCATGCAGCACTCTATGATCGACTTCTCGCTGGTAAACGCTTCAATTCATCTTCATCACTTGTGTGTGTGTGTGTGTGTGTGTGTGTGTGTGTGTGTGTGTGTCTGCACTGACAGATTAAAACCCCCAAGCTGCCCGTCATGCAAGCCAACCCCACCGCACAGCAGCAGCTCGGAGCGCAACCTCACCATTCCAATCAAGCTCCTTGGGCTCAGGCCATCACACCTAGGACCTCCTTCCATCAGAACCAGGTACGTTAGATTTGATCAAGCAAGCCAGTTGGAAATCTTGTCCTTCGCTTTCTGCATCTCACGGAATAACAGAACAGGTGCGCGTGCTTGCTTGTAAGGTCGTGACTGGTCAGTGATGACCTTCACTTTGTGCATCTGACAGAATAAGAGAACAGGTGCGCGTGCTTGCTTGTAAGGTCGTGACTGGTCAGTGATGAGCCCACGTGCTGTCAAAGGTGCATCTTTTGTAAATCGATCATTCCTCCAATGCACCATGTGAAGCTTTATGCTCTACTGTTGCGCACGGCTGTAATACGGCCCAGTCAGCATTTTTTTCTAAAGGTACTTGTGTTTGTGTGTGTATCAGTGTGTGATCTAGTTTACTGTTCAACTCAGACCCAAATACACACACACACACACACATACACACACACACAACAGAGAACAGAGAACAACACAGGCACCCAGTCTGCGGCTGGAACATACGTCTGACAGTAGCTTAACTCCGTCCCAAGGAGCCACAGGCCCATTCAACTCACGCACCTTTTTAAACTTACACACGTTCACCTGCTCACCTGTACAGGCTTACTGATGACTGTTCTTACGCATGTTCTTATTTACGCATGTGCTTACTTACATATGTCCACCTGCTCACCCATACAGTCTCATCAGCAGAAGCAGCCCCATGCCACGCATCAGCCCTCCCTGACCTTCCCTTCCACGGACCAAACAGCACCCCAGCATCATCTCCCACTTGCACACTCGTCTGACCCGCCCGGCAATGAACCTAATAGCGAATATAGAGGAATGAAAAAAGACCTTCACCGGGCCTCTTTTAGTTCCAGGCCTCCTCCAGCCTTGAATTCTTTACGGTGGGTGGGAGAATGTGTGCTTGCATGTGTTTTGTGTGTGTGTTATGTATGTGGATGCATGTGTATGCATGTGTGTGTGCGTGTGTGTTTGTGCTAGGAGAAGCGCATTGTGGCGGCATATTAATGTGTGACATGTGTTTGTACTTAATACTTAATGCACTGTACTCACTGTCCTTACTGCACTGTACTGTACCCACTGTAAATGTGAGACATGTGTTTGTGCTTAATGTACTGTACTCACTGTCCTTACTGCACTGTACCGTACCCTTTGTAAATGTGAGACATATATTTGTACTTAATGCACTGTACTCACTGTCCTTACTGCACTGCACTGTACCCACTGTCCTTACTGCACTGTACTGTACTCACTGTCCTTACTGCACTGTACTGTACCCACTGTAAATGTGAGACATGTGTTTGTACTTAATGTACTGTACCCACTGTCCTTACTGCACTGCACTGTACCCACTGTCCTTACTGCACTGTACTCACACAGTGTGTTTTATGTTGGCTAGACCCTTCAGCAGATCCCCTGCGGTTAATCACATATAACCAAGGGCAACGTATTCGCCCTATTCACCTTGTGTGCGTATTCACCTATGTGTGCGTGCAAGACAGCCATCAGTGCAGATAACAGCTGCGGTGTTTAGTGCTAGTAGTCAGTGCTTTTTGCACCCAACGGTTGTTGCCGTGAAACTCAAACCCAGCATCCCGATGCTTCCACAGAACACATTAATTGCCTGCGCACCATTCAAACACTCTAAACTCTGAACCCGTGTTGCGGATCAGGTCAATGGCTGCCCCCTCCGGATTGCTGAAAGCAAACCCAGCTGGTGACCAGCAATATGAGGTGTGTGTGTGCATGTGTGTGTGTGTGTGTGTGTGTGTGTGTGTGTGTGCATGTGTGTGTGACCAGCAATATGAGGTGTGTGTGTGTGCATGTGTGTGTGACCAGCAATATGAGGTGTGAGAGCTCACGCTGTGCGTGCGTGCAAGTGTGCGTGTGTGTTTGTTCGTGACATATCTTTGAAACAAGTTGCAACACCAACCCTGATCAGTGCCTGCTTCTCATTTCCCTCTGAAAAAGCAAGTAAGCGTACACATTTACTGGCGCATCCACAGGCGCACATTCATGTAGACACACCATGCTTGCATAAATATACTCATATAAGCGCGTGCGCACACACACACACACATACACACAGTTATCCTCGATGGCCTCTCCTCTGTGTTGGGTGTCAAACAAAAAGGCTTCCATTGTGGATCAGGAGCTGCTGCTGCTAGCAGATGCCACCAACAATGGGGGGGGTTCTCTTAGCCACAAAGCCAGTGGAGGTGCGTGTGTATGTTCTGTGTGTGTTTGTTTGTGTGTGTGCGTGTGTTTGTGTATAGAGGTACGTGCATGCCTGTGTGTGTGTTTGTGTGTAGAGGTGCGTGCATTTCTGTGCGTGTTTGTGTGTGTGTGTGTTTGTGTATAGAGGTGCGTGCATTTCTGTGTGCGTTTGTGTGTGTGTTTGCGTGTGGTTTTTTTTAAAGGTGCGTGCATATCTGTGTGCGTTTGTTTGCGTGCGTGTGTCTGTGTATAAAGGGGGGGATAGTGTATGTGTGTATGTTTGTGTGCGTGCGTGTGTTTGTATATAAAGGGGGGATAGTGTATGTGTGTGTTTGTGTATAAGGGGGGAATAGTGTATGTGTGTTTGTGTATAAGGGGGGGATAGTGTGTGTGCGTGTGTGTGTATAAAGGGGTGGATAGTGTATGTGCGTGTGTTTTGTGTATAAAGGGGGGGATAGTGTATGTGTGTGGTTTTAACAATGGGTGTGGGTCCAGGTGTGGACGGGGATGCAGGTACAAAGGGGGAGCCAATGTGTGTGGATGTGTTTTTGTGGGTCTTGGCAGGTGTCTGTGCGCTTCTGTGTGACTGTGTGACTGTGTGACTGTGTGACTGTGTGACTGTGTGACTGTGTGACTGTGTGACTGTGTGACTGTGTGACTGTGTGACTGTGCGCTTTTGTGTGACTGTGTGACTGTGTGACTGTGTGACTGTGTGTCTGTGCGCTTCTGTGTGACTGTGAGTGCTTGTGTTTGTCAAGTGAGTGTTTGTCTGCTTTACGTACGCAATAGCGTGTTGGGTGTTCAATGTTATTTTCATCGCGACAACATATGGCAAGCGTGGAGAGAAAAAAGAAAAACAACTACCACAGGCAGTGTAAAACCGAAAAACCGTTCCCCACATTAATTTAAACGTGACTACCTATGGCCAGCGTGTCTTGAAAAGTGGGTATGTGTTAGCATTAGGGTTGGCCAGAACCGTATATGAGTTGTATGTGGTGATTTCCCGTATATACACACCGTATATATGGTGATTTCGCTGCTAAAACTACCGTATATATGTGGTTTTGGCCAACCCTACTTAACATTGTTCTGTTGTATTCCATGTGTTTGTGGGAGGGTGGGAAGGGTAAATGTCATCATCCACCCTTCCAGTGTAAGTAACGCACGATTTCATGCCTGTTCCTAAATTTGGCCCAAGACAGGTAGTCAGAACGCGTTGTTCATGTGAACAGTGCTAATCTCATGCTCAATGCACTGCAAACACCCTCCCTGTACTCAGGAATTACTGAAAGCCTGGCACAGCCACACCTGCACCACCATCAGCAATACCCTGGCAACGCCCTCGACAAAACCACAAGCACAGCAATACCTCCCTCACATCAGCTCCGAACCCAGGTCAGCCGAATCTGCCATCATCAGCAGCAGCAGCTGCAGCAGCATAACTACCAGCAGCAGCAGCAACAGCAACAGCAGCAACAGAGAGTGCTGCACCCTGAAACAGAGCGGCTGTGCATTGAGGCCTTGGACGAGTCAGAGGTGGTGAGTTTGGCAATGCTGGCGGTGTGTGTGTGCGTGTTTTTTGTTATGTGCATTATGCATGTTCTTGTTTGCATAAAGTGTGCATGTGCCCGTTATTTCTTGTGTGTGTGTGTGTGTGTATGTGTGTGTGTTGTGTGTGGGAGGACAGTATGTGTGTGCGTGTGTGTTGTGTGTGTATGTGTGTATGTGTGTGTGTGTGTGTAAGCATAATGTCCGAGTGTGCTACAACAAAGTTTCATTACAGGAGGCCGCCTTTGGTGTCTTGTAATGAAGGGGTCCTTCAAATTCCTGGTCACAGTTTAAACTAAGCTCATCACGCACAAGCATATACATGCAAGCACGTACACACACATGCTCACACACACATGCACACACACGTACACACACAGGTGCGCTCATTTACAGCCACATTGCCATCCATCAGCCAGAACACCAGCAGGCACAGCAAAAGGCAAGACCAAAAGCGTCAACAGTCCAGTGGCCAGCAACATAGCGCAACAGCAGGCTAGGACATCAGGGCTGTGTAGAAAGAACACAGTGCAACAGGCAGGCTATGTCAGCAGGGCTGTGTAGAAAGAACACAGTGCAACAGCAGGCTAGGTCAGCAGGGCTGTGTAGAAAGAACACAGTACAACAGCAGGCTAGGTCAGCAGGGCTGTGTGGAACACGCTACGCTGGTAGGGTTGACACATGCAGTGATTAAGGAAAGGAGCACTTGGGAATCAGCACCTAAAGGCCTTCCACCGCCAAAAAGTGGTGTAAGGAGTGCGTGATTCTTGTGCAAGGGTGTTGGGAATTATGTACAAACTGTGCACTTAATTTAGCCTAACTACTGACAGGGGTAGATAACTAAATTAAAGCAAGGCACGCAGCAGCAGCAACAGCAGCATCAGCAGCGGCAGCATTTGCAACTGAGGGAACAGGAGCATAAGCATCTCGGGCAGTGGTTGGAGCAGCACCATCTGTGTGTGTTTGTATGTATGTGTGTGAGTGTGTGTGTTGAATGGTTACAATGGTTACAGTGGTGTGTGTGTTTAACTCAAGCCACCAGAATGCAAAGGAAAGAAAAAAGAACTACACAGGCAGTAAAAACCACGTTTACATTCATTAAGGAAAAGGAGCCACGATATTATACCGGGAAACGTGAAACTCCAACGCAAATAGGAAAAGATCAATGGGGATCAGGAGGTTGCAGGCTTGACCTGAAACTGGCTCCTGATGGGGGTTGATAGTACTGGAAAATGCACGTCTGGGGGATGGAGACGTTTGGCAGCGTAATTGACAGAATGTAATTGAAGCTTGGAAGCAAGTGTCTTAGCTGTCTGAGAGTCAAGGCCCGGCTCCGTAATTATAGGCGGCAGATCTTTAGCTGGCCGACTTTGATCAGATGTTCAACATCTGGAACAAAAAACTCAGCTTACTCCTGGCTTGTAGCTAGCTATTTCAACATAAATATTGTTTGCTGTTATTAATTATGTTTGCACATTCCCATTCCTGATCTCTGTCAACACCAGCAGAGTTTTATATTTTTGACACTTTGTTTTGGAGCAAGCATGCTTTGTGTAGCTACACCTTGAATTTCTAATGCTGAACAATGAATGCGTCTGGCTGGCCGAAATTAATTACCAGCCAAACAGCCAAATAACCTGGCTGAAGGTCACCAAAAAACATTGTAACTAAACTAATGTATTCACACTTAAATTGTACTTCCTGAACAAGCAATTTCATTACGACTAAATAGAACTGTGTGTCCAATCATCCCCTTTTCTCCTCTTGCATAATGTTAACTGATCCATCTTCAAGCTACTACCATACCCGCAATAAAAAGATTGCGCATAAACTGAAACTACACCGATAAAGAAGAAGCAAGATTGTCGAAGCAATGAAAGCGCCTTCGGACCAAGAAAGGCCTCCAAGGTGGAAAAACCATCCAGCAGAAGAGTGAGTTCTTTGCATCGCGTGGTCCCTAATGCTTCTACCAATTCTCTGGCTTTTTTTGGGGGGGGTTGGTGCTACAGCTACGGCCCCCAGCATGGACCTGACAGACAACAAAAAAAAGAGGAGGGAGGGCTCAAGCAGAGGAGAAAGCAAAAGGAAGCTGCTCAAGGAGACCCAGAACCAAAGAAAGGAAACCAGGAAAAAGAAAAAAACCCAAGTAGAG
>Ga0307963_1001824_pt1:0-15000 | contig 16561 bp, 17 predicted proteins | sample OrgLakmetagen594_FD_201829 | JGI IMG/M metagenome (GOLD analysis project Ga0307963, IMG submission 201829) | Saline water microbial communities from Organic Lake, Antarctica - #594 | ecosystem: Environmental > Aquatic > Non-marine Saline and Alkaline > Saline | place: Antarctica: Organic...
AAAGCCAGCAGCACCCCCCAAGCCAGCAACAGGGAGGAGCAATGCAACCAGCCGTGAACAAGAAGCGGCGTTTTTGCGAGCCCTTGAGACCCGGCTGGATAACTTTTCGGTACATATAGATAACAAGTTTAACTCTCTGCAAGTGCTGCAATAGAGCTTGCCTGGTCATCTCTTCCTGCCTGTATGTGATGCCCATTTTGATGCTTCTAGACAGGCGCCTGCTACCTTGCTTCTGGTTTCTAGAGCTGGCTTGACTTTCTTCTGTGGAGCACTGGCTCTGCTTCCTTCAGAACTCTCTGTGCTCAGTCCAAACCTTTTTCTGCTAGTTCTTAAGCCATTCTTGACTCTCCTATTCTTCTCCAGCCTAGACCTTTTTCCGTCCCTTTCTCTTTCTTATCATAGTCGCCTCCCCTTTGTTTACATAGGTTAGGTTGCAGGCTTTTTCCAAGCTTCCGCTGAGATGCCCTTTTGAGGCATATATAGTGATGTAACCTTAACCAATACCCAACATATTGTATTAGTGATATTGTAGACCAAGTAGCTCCTATTTGTTCCCAAATCACTGTGGGAAATGCTTTACAACGCCAAACAATTAGGAACCCAAGTGCTTGCTTCCCAGTGTTTGGCTGCCTTGTATTACATTCACCTCATTCCTAAACTGTATAAGATGACAAAGCCCCCCATTGTAACCAATGTAACCATTGTATACGATGTTAAAGCCAGTGAGGGAAAATGAGTTTAAAATCTAGATCTAGAACCAGACGTAGGCTGACAGATAGGAATAAGGAAGCAGAGGCAAATTTAATGACAAGGACTAGAATTATATCCAATAGAGCGGACTGCTGATATAACCTACATACAGACAGCAATGCGACGGAACATGCGAACATAAAAAGGAAACGAAAGGACTCCTTATATTTATGTGGTGCTGGTAGAGAGGTAACCCTGGAATATCTGTGAGACAAAACAATGTTTGCAGCCGTGACTCATTCATAAACAGCTTAAAAGACAATGCTTGTAAAAATGGAGCGCTGCAGGGAGCAGAGAGGCAGGAAAAACAAGGATCACTGAACCTGCGGAACCTTCACCTGTATTTAGAATACAAATTACAAAAGAAGAAGCCACAAGCCTTTGCTCCCATCTCTCATGCAGCAAACCATCAGAGCTTGCTCCTCCTGATTCACTTGGCGTTTGCTGTGGCGGTTGCCAACTCTGCTGCCAGCTTGGTGGCTTCGGCGTCAGAGTGCACAGTGCCAGCCTGTGAATAGATATTTAGGGACTGTCACGAGAGCAAGATATCGGCCTATGTGGGTCAGCAAGGTAGAGCACAGGCAGAGGCACGACCTGGCATCTGTGCGTAAAGCAACAAAGAAATGGGGGTGCCTATGGTCTAATGAAGACCAGCAGAACACCAAGAGCGCAGGCATTCCCCCCTTGGCTATGCAGATCAAGATTTAATGGCGGCAATTGTGTCAAACGAGGTGACAGACACCTAATTTGCATGGCAGCATCAAGACAGCATAATCTCTAATATTTTATTTTGTCGCCCACCACTTGTCTATACCTCTTACTTTCCTCCGTCCAGCATACTCACCGCACTTAGGAAATGCTCCGCTTCCAAGGCGGCCATGCAGCCGGTGCCGGCAGCTGTGATGGCCTGCCGCCACTTCTTGTCTTGCACATCTCCAGCTGCAAACACGCCTGCGAGTTGGGCAGGAACAATGAGGGCACCATAGCTTTGTTTTGTACTACGCAATCAACAGATTCAAGCTTTTTTGCCGCTAATTTTGATCGTCTCAAGAGGGAAACAAGGTAATTTTCATTGTAAGGTTGCAGGATTTGCATACACCAGCCGCAAAATAAGACAGGAGGGAGGGTTTAGTAAGAGACATGAAGTTTAAATTTAAGACTTAGCATACAGGAAGCTCAACCCAGGTACAACAGGTCAAAATGGTCAGAGTTGCGAGCTGGATACTTTTGAACTCTTGTTAAATGGAACTGCATGGCAAAGCAGGAGTACAGGATTAAAGCATTTCTTGGAGCAGTACAACCCGGCTTGTCAGTCTTTGGCAAATGCTAAAGAATGAATACGCCACAGCTCAAACGGGTGCAACATATTGCGAAAATGCTGTGGTAAACACAAATGCCTAAAGAGTGGCCTGGTGGTGAACTCAAGTACCTAAAGAATGAGCATGCCACAGCTTGCACGGGTGCAAACATTGCAATATTTCTGTGATTGGTCCGTTTTACGCCTCAAACATGAGTCTTAATTAGCTATTGACCTCGTTGCGTTTGAATCTCGCAAAGAGGCAATGGTGATGACACAAGGCAACTCTCCCACACTGGCACCTATGAAGGAGCAGGCACTGGAACTTACCTGGGATGTTGGTTTGGGTAGTGCCAGGCACGGTTTTGACGTAACCATCCTCATCTAACTCGATCTGCAGAAACAGAGCCAGGGTTAGTATTTGACAGACCCATGCTCCAAGACACACGGTCAAAGTACTCATGGGTATACTAGCAGAGGAACAGGATTTTGCGCTGGGCGTAATATGAGTTACTAACGCATTGCTCAACAATGAGGCTGGAATATTTTATTGTAATTGCTTTGCAGCGTTCAAGCAGGACCAGCCAGCGCACCTGCTTCTCTAAGAAATCCGTGGCTGGCTTGTGGCCGATCGCAAAGAAGAGACCGTTCACCTCCACATCCGAGACGGCTCCAGTCACCAGATTCTTAACTTTCAGGCCACCGAGGAGCCCCTTGTCATTGCCGTAAGCCTGGCAGCGCAGGAGGAATGAGGAACGCGTCAGAGCATCGTGGCAGCGCAGGAGCCATGAGGGACACATACAATATACAATGGCATCGTGCATGACAAGCAGATGAGACTTGTCTAGGCCTCAACAAGCGACAATTGCAGTGGTTGATTCTCGAGGCTTCGCAACTCCTACCTACTCATTCTTAAGGGAGCTGCCTGGTTCAAAATACCCTTCCTTCCACTCTAGTCTACGTTCGTTGCTTCTCTGTTGATGCTGCCTTTTCATCAGAGATGTTCTCACTTAGCCCAGGAAGCATGAGTGAAAGCAGGCCACAACTGTGCCTGACATCAATCGTGTCCCTACCCCCATTACGATGGAACCTTGTGTCCAGGACAGAACAGCCTTGTCATCTTTTGTTCTGAAGCCATAGCTATCGAGCGCGCCTATTCAGATTCCTTTCATTTTGAAGCCATAGCTAACGAGCACGCATAGTCAGATTCCTTCAACCACACCTGCTAACTTCTAGTGGAGGGAAGAAAGGAGCACAAGAGAGGGGAATCCCCAAACTCTGCGCAAAAAGAATTCAGTTGAATTCATATTGCAGACTGCTTTTGAGGCTTAATGGCAAGAACAGTCCTTGCACCCCGCACCTGATCCACCCCGCTGTTCCATAGGACCTCAATTTTAGGGTTGTTCAGGGCGCGCTGCTGCATAATCTTGGAAGCACGCAGGGTGTCACGTCTGCAGAAAAGTCAAACACAAAAGAGTCAGACGCTGGTAGGCTGATGCACCAGTAAACAAGGTACGCATGCACATGGAGGAGCATTAAAATTTTGTTCATAGGAAATAGGAAGGTACTTGCTAAAAAGAAGCGTGGAGACGAGGAAGAGAGGAGGCTTGAAAGCAATATAATTTTATAACGCTCGTCAAAAAACGTCAAACAAAATTAATACCATGACTGCTTATAGAATAGGGGGTGCAGCACAGAGCAGTCTGTATATGGGGGTAGGGACATGATTGATGTCAGGATAAGGACGAGATTGATGTCAGGACAAGGACAAGATTGATGTCAGGACAAGGACAAGAGACGGGCATGTGACCAATGTGTATGTAGGCAAAAACAAATGCGGCAGGTGCTGATGTGCAGCAGGAGGGCTGCAGGCAGTCCCGAAAGAAACATGTTGGGTTCACTTCAGCTGTGTTGGCATGCCTGTGAAATGTTGGAGATTCACTGCCACTCTCATGTTCCTCTGGTGCACCCTCGTGTGCAACCTCATGTGCAACCCTCATACACACCCCTACCTGTGACGCAAAATGATGAGATATTGCAGGTAGTCAAGTCTGCAAATTCTTACACTCGATTCTGGCCAAGTCTGCTACTGCCTCACCCAAGAGCCAAGCCCCCTGGTGCCACTGACTGACCTGTGGATGATGTAGACTTTGGAGCCGTACTTGGTCAGGAAGTTGGCCTCCTCCATCGCACTGTCACCCCCACCAATCACGGCGATGGGCTTGTTGCGAAACAAGGGAGCGGCCCCGTCACACACTGCACAAGCACTGATGCCCTTGTTCCTGTACGCAGGTGTGGGATTCTGGTGTTTGTGCATGTGTGTGTATGCGCACGTGCACGTGCAGCTCAGAGGGCCAAAGGCCCTCGCATAGGTTGCATTGGGGTAAATAATTAGATTGGGTGGACCTCGCATAGGCACGCATTGGAGTTTAATAATTGTTTTTTTTCAAACCTTGCTTTCAACGGTCTGTACGGTAGATAATAATAAGGCGTGCTTAGCAAGGCGTTTGTGTGCAACGCAAGCTCAAGGAAATGCAGTGTGCGTGTACCCGTCATCCTGCCAAACAATACTGATGATAGTGTGTGTATGTACATGTGTTTGTGTGTGTGTGCGCGCGCACGTGCGCCTGCAGTGTGTGTGTGTGTGTGCGTGTGTGTGTGTGTGCGCGCATGTGTGTGTGGCTCTGTCACACGTACCAAAAACCATTCTCTTCGCCACTGCCTGGAAAGTCCATGCGCTTGGCCACAGCACCAGTGGAGATGATCACGGTCTCTGCTAGGTACTCGCGGTCTGATGATTTTACAAAGAAGGGACGCTTGGAGAAGTCAACCTGTTTGCGTGCATTATGCGCATGTTTGCTTTTAGTGCTGCGTTTTTTTGCTTTTAATACTGTGTTTGTGTGCACGCAAGTAAAACATGCTATATGTATCATGCCTATGCGCGTGTGTGGCTTGTGACCGTGTGTGTTGTGTGTGCATGCGCGGAAGTGCCATGTCAACGTTTTGACACGGAACCACGGTAAGTTGCGCATCATTCAACACTCACTTTTGTGACAGTCTCTGAGAAAATCTTGGTGCCAAATCGCTCGCTTTGCTTGCGCATGTTGTCCATCAACTCAGTACCCAGCAAGCCTAAAAGGGAAGGATGAGACACAAAGCGCATGAGCTGAGACACACATGCAAACGTACACACACACATACAGACGCGCACATGCACATGCAAACTCGCACACACACACACACACACACACACACACATGCAAACGCACACACTCGCACACACACACACACACGCAACACACACATGCAACACACACACACGCACACGCACACACGCACACACGCACACACACATACACACACACACACACACACTTGCACACGCATTTACACGCAACATGCTGAAATACACACCATCAGGGAAGCCAGGGAAATTCTCGACATCAGTGGTGGTTGTCAGCTGGCCACCTGCAGCGATGTCGTTGGCCATGAAGCCCTGCGCACGGTTCAGGAAGCAAGGTTCCAGGCCACTTTTCACATGTTGATGCCTTTGTGGTGCATAAGATGAAGCATGGCTGACTGGTCTGGTGGTCTGCTGTGAGAGCCTGGATCCCTGGTTCCAGCGCCATCCGGTGCGCGCGTTTGTGGACAGCCACGAGTACACACCTCGAACATCACCGGTTTTAGCTCCGCCCTGGCAGCATATATAGCCGCGGTGTGCGCTGCAGGGCCACTGCCGATGATCAGCACCTTGGCGTGCTCAGGAATTTTTGCGTCCACCATTTTGGCAGATGCGGATGTTGGCCGCGTGGATTGGTGAGCTAGAGTTGCTGCGCTGAACAAAGGAATTGAATGTCGAAATTTCAGCGCAGCACGTCTCATAAATTGTTTAATCACCAAACTGCTTTTTGTGGTCAGTAACTGAAACTGTTATTGCAGAATAATAATAATTAGGAGGTGACGGCAGAGGGAGCGGGCCAGCGGTAGCTGATTGCTAAAGGCCGTTCGTTTTCTAAAGTGGACGGTTTATTACCAAATTTTCTGGACAGAAAAAAACAGTTTATTTACAAAGAATTGCATGCCTCTAACGAATTTACACTCGAGCTGAATCCTTGCATACCAACCATTGAGCTTTAACTTCGTTTACTCATGAGACGTATGCCAAGCATGCCCATTTTGAAGGGAAGAAGGGCAAATATGATCTAAAAAATATGACGAGCAAGCTTACCATCCGAATCGCATTTCCACTGTGATTCAATTTGTTTGATTTTGTGATCGTAGTGTTCGTAGATCACTTTGGCACGTAATTTTTCGTGCGCAGAACTTCTCGCACGTAAATCCCACTGCCTTCTACACCATCATGAGGCACGGTCTGCTTTTGCAAGGCCTCCAAAAATCCAGCAGCGACGTAAAACTTGGGGCGATTGCGTCCGTACACCTGCATGTCGATTGCAACAAAAATGGAATATATATAGCAATAACGGTGACAATTAACATTGGATAGTGGTTCATAACATATGACAAGACGTTCTCAAGCCGTACTTTGTCAATTTTACGATTCAAAAAGCCAAGTACACGCTACTTATTCTCTGCCTGTGGGCAAGAACTGGGTGACTGCCTTGTTGTCTGTGTGATCAAGCCAGGCTTGTAGGGCTGTGGGCTTGAGAAAGTCCAGTAGCGCAAGCAACTAGCTGCCCAGCACATGGTCTCCGTTTCCAAGCCTAAGGTGCTGTCACAACCTCCCAATCACCGATGACCTAACAAGTACTTGGTCTGCTTAGAACATGCAACACCCTAGAAACTCTGAGGTATTGAGCTTTGCCTTGAATTGCGCAGCATAGTAAGCCAGTTGGGCACGCAAATCACGCCACCCAGCGCTCACCTTGATGCTGATGTTCCTGATGCCAGCCAGGTTGCACAGCTCAAGCAGCAGGTCGTTTGCTGTAACACCCCAGCCGTCGTGGCGAGGGCTCATCAAAAACTGTGTGTGTGTGTGTGCATGTGCGTGTGTGTATGTGTGTCTGTATGTGTGTGTGCATGTGTGTATGTATAAAAGCATGTGATAGTTGGACAGAACATGTGAATAAACAAAAATATTATCAGGGAGCCTAGGGACATGTTATCCATGCATCGCATTTGCATGGTTTTGGCCAAACCCAAACAAAAAGATATCAACAGAGCAAGCATAAACGGCTCACACTTTCAGGAGGGTTTTGCTACTGCCGCAAACTTATTAAGGCTCTCAAAAAGTAGGCAACATAACATGTTCAACTCAACTTGCTCACGCGCTAATACTGCTCAATATGTCTGGCCTTTTGATGCGGACCAGTGCAATCATCGCAGCACACTACCAAGTATGCAGGACCATTATTTGGTAAGCAAGCCGCAGTGATTACATAGAGGTGCGTGCAAGCAAGTGACAACCATTTTCTCACCTTGAGGCTGTTGTACTTGTGCGTGATGCTGTTGTAAATGGTGTGGCTGCGATAGAGGGGGATGACGGAGAGCTTGTTGAACGCGTTGAGATAGGCTGCAGAAACTGCCTCCTGCGCCGTTAACGCATCTCCCAGGCCTAGGCCAAACAGGCCCTGCACAAAAGAACACAGAAAAGCAACGTGAAACTGTCTTGCTTACGTAACTGTTTTTTTTAATGTGCTTTCAACTTGTATTTCCATATTTGTGCATCATTCTAGTTAGAGTAGCATGGTTCTGTCAGTTCATCGCATGGGTGAGGAGCGCAACACAGATCAATGGACAATAAATACATGACCGAGTGTGTAAGCCCATCGAGGCTCAGCGTAGCAGGGGATGATGATATAGGCATGCAAGGAGCACAGAAGGCTTTTGCCAGCTACGCATGACAGCTCACATGGTCGTTTCATGCTGGCTTTTGTTAACATCGGAATTCCCATCTGCTAGTTGTGTATGAAAGCCCACAAAAAGTAGAAGTAAACATCTACGCTGGAAAGCACCAGCGTGCATTAAGGGAAGGCTCTCAACAAGTGCTCACATTATCCAGAGCCCCACCAAAAATCGAAGAAAAGAGGAACAACAGACTAATGAGGATCCAGTGGGTTGTCAGCCATGCAATCCAGCCTGCGTCTAGCCCTCCTAAAGCCAGCCGCTCTACCAGCAACCCCCCCATCAGATCCCCTCTTTTCACTGTTGTCGTTGTTGAATTGTATTTTGTGTATCGTTTTTATGGTCTTGTTCAAGCTTTTTATTGCATGGCAGTGTAGTGCAGTTGCTAGTTGGTGAACTTTGCGCAAGGGGATGCCCAGGACTAGTAGAGGAGTTATGGTGTAATAATTGTAGATTGACCGACTCCAAGGAGTATAACATGAGGTGTGAGTTTGTTGTTTACAGAGATGCCTAAGCCCACAAACATAAAAATTTTTAACTACTTATCGTACTGGCTGCTTCATCACTACCAGTGGAAATTTCCTATTTCGTTTCTATCTTGCAGTCTACACAGTCCTGCGGAAAGATTCCAGCCTTCACGTCGCCTGCAGCACCATGTTTGGTCGCTGTACACACACAACCGCCCTACTGTGCTCACACACAGTAACACAATCGCCTTAATGTGCTTACACACAGCGGCAAACAAGCTCAGCTTAGCGACACGTGCACGGAAAAGCACAAAAACAGAGCTGCTCAGGTCAGCAGCTGCCTAACTACTACAAACCAAGACAATCACAACACCTGCAGCATACCTAAGGAATACAAGCTCATATCGTTAACTGCTACAGCACCTTCATGTTGCCCACAGCGACCATGGCAGTGTACTGCTCGCGCTTGCCCTCTGCCCGGACGTAAGACACAGCCCGTCGCACGTCCACCAGCAGCTACAGACAGAGAAGGCAACACACTTTTTGTAGCCTGAAGAACAGGCAGGCTGTAGGAGGGGGAAGTCAGCCGACTTGTTTCCGTCTCTGTTAATTAATTCCTTTAAAGGTTTGACCAGAAAATCGCATATCTAGTATGAATACGGTGTATTGGCAGGGGAATTGTAAGTATAAAGGGTTGGCCAGAGCCATATATATACGGTGTATACCGTAGGTTCACGATCACTTCGGAAATTAAATAATTATTTGGCAAAAAAACGAAAATTTTTAATAATTCTCGGGGCCCTCTCCGAACTAAATTCGAAGTGATAAATTAATTTTTTAAGTGGTTTTCAGGGAGGTTTTAAGAATTAGCTCCCAACACCCCTGGTTATGAACCCCTGACCCGTTTTTGGACCCCCTGTCCCCAGCTGAAAGGCTGGCTGCTCAGCAGAGGGACCATGAGAAGCTACAGAGGGAGAGGCAGCTCAGGGAGCTGGCAGAGGCATAGGCAAGGGGCGCGGCTGGAGAGGCCCGTGGGGCGTCCATGCATGCTGCTCCAAGAACAAGCCTCCTCCTCTCACTGGCCCTCCAGGCCCTTCCTTTGGGGCATCCACACAGAGTTAGTGAAGATGACAAGTGGGTAAGAGGGTTGCTTCTTTGATTGAGGGAAGCACCTGTGCAAACACTCAGCAGTGGTTCTCCCCATGCAGCCAATGGGCAGTCTGCCCATCAGCCTGCACAGCAGCAGCAGCAGCAGCAGCAGCCAACAGTGGGGGTCTCTCGAATTCACAAATTAATTCTTGACAGGGCCTGCCCGAACTGGATTCGAACTCGAAAATTAATCCCCAGACCCCCTCACGAACAAAAATCGAAAATTTAATTAATTTTTGAAATGTGTGGTCCCGAAGTGATCGTGAACCTACGGTATACGGTATTTTTGGCAGGGAAATCACCACATATACGGTGTATATATACAGTTCTGGCCTACCCTATAAGTATACTGTAGGGCCGGACAACTCTAGACTTCAGGTAGAGTACATTTATTAAGCCAGGCCTCTGCACAGATTAAGTAGCAGACACATTTTGCCACACAGCCTCGACCACAAAACCCCATGTGAAAAAAAGCCAAGGGGCGCATGATATCATGATATCCACGTGCACAAATAAAGGTGCACCAGAACGTGATCAACTTTCAACAAGTCACCACAGGACTGACAGCCGTACAGGAAGGTGATGTCACTGCATGGTCCAGATTTGGTGACGTGCTTGCCATAAAAGCAATGTACCTTGACAACAAATGGGAGTATCCTTTGACATGTAAATGAGTTTGATGCTCTCACAACAAACTCTACATTACACGCGAAGCAAGCCAGCTCCAGACACCGCCCCTTTTCCCACCCAGTTTGTCTCACAGTGCTGGTGCGTGCTAGTACACGCTGGCTACAAGAACGCATCATTATCAATTACAAACGCCCACCTTGTCCCAGCGGTGCTGATACATGACCTCACGAACGGCTACAGGGATGGGGATGGCACCCTCAGGCTTCCTGCGCACAGCAGAGAAATTAATGGGCCAAACTTGGTAGAGTGTTGGAAACAAGGCGTGTAAGCAGTCAGGTAGAGGGCTGCGTGGAACAGACGACATTGCGGATGAAGAAAGGGAAAATATGTGACTTGGTATGCCACAAGCACAAAAGGAAAGATGAGCCCTGGTTATTAACAGATTATGGGGAAGGCATAAGACCGAGTCGGAAACTACAGCACCCCAACTCAATCAGCATCCAAGTTGACACGGCTATCCACTGAGGTGTGTGATTTTTTCGTATGCAAAGAGGTAACACGTGAGATGTGCCACATAAAAACCATCAGGGTACGACGTACTTGAGGAAGCTCTCTTTGGTGAAAAGCAAGTTCTCGGTGATTTGGTCGCGAGCAGGCCTGGGAAAAACGCTCCCTCCCCCCCCACCGCTGCCTCCTCTCCTGTTATCCCTGTTGCCTGCGTATTGCGTGTGCGTGCGTATTGCGTGTGCGTGCGTGCATGTGTGTGTGTGTGAGAGAGTGTGTGCATGCTCATGCGTGCATGCGTGCACACAATCTGTGTCAGTAGGGGAAAGCAATACTGAAGATACCTGCAGGGCCAGGAGCAGCAGCATGGAGCAGGGCGTTGCCAGAGTGCAAAGCTCGCACCCCCACTCCCTTGAGGTTGGGGGCACACGCCACAGAGGCTCTTAAACGCTGAGACGCTAGGCTCTTGCCGGCTCCAAGGAAAGGGGAAGCAGTGGCTGCTGAGGTGCCGTACGCAGCAGCTGCGGCGTCTCCGGCTGCTGCTGCTGCTGCCGCCAGGTCGTGAAACCCTCGTTTTTGGCGCGATTTAGTTCTGCGTTTTTTTACAGAGCTTTCTTCATCTTCATCGCCGCTAACGCTACTGCTAGCCTGTGAAGATAGTCGGGGGGAGGGGGGAGATTAAGGGATGGTGGCGTGAAGTAGTGATGTTGTTAGAGCATGCGTGTTAACGATAAGACCAAAGGGCCAGCACTCTCTTTTAATATATTGCGCGTTGCACGAGACATGGTGGCACATTAGGCTTGCGGTTTGACCTAACTAGCATATGCGTGGCACCAATGCGTCAACTTACAGAGCCTCCTCCTCCTGCATTTGTGGGGGACTGCGGGCAGCATGGAGATGGAGGGGGCATCTTTTTGTCAGGGAGAAAACACATACAATTGACACAACAGAAATTTTCGAAAGAAATACTCACGCTATCTTCTTCTGAACTTTCTCCGCTTGTCACTGCTGTTGCGCCTCCGGTCTGCACAAGGTCAGAGGACAAGCAGGTGTGTACCAGAGACTCAAATTTGAGTTTATGCTGATGAGCATCTGGGCCTGACGCTGTGCCTTGTTCAAAGGACCTGAGCAGCAGCTAGATTGTTTCCACCCACTTGATTGCTTCCCATGGAGGTAGGCATGCTCCCTCCTCCGGTGGGGGAGGCCTTGACGCCCGGCGCGCTGGCAGCAAAGCCCATCATGGACCTGGCGCTCATGCCTTGCTGCGAGTTGAAACGGGCATACACTTGTGGTCAGTCATTTCAGAACTTGTTCTCTGTTCATCCTTGGCCTGTCAACTCGGCACATGCATGTGGTCCATGTCAGCACACAACACCTTAAAGGTTTGGAACCCTGCGGACGACGCCAGCCCTCCTGAAGCCTGCCTCCCACTACACGAAGCTGCTGCCTTTGCAACAGCTGCTTTGGCAGAAGCACTGGAAGGAGCTGCAGCACGGGCAATGCCTGAGCTGAAAACCTGCCTAGCGATCCTCTGTGATTGCCTCCACATCTTTCCTTATATGTAGTGTGACAAAAAGGCCTAACAATGATATACACCCAATAGCGGTTCGGCAATCCAAATTATTTTCGTATCAAATTGCTCCTCTAAATAAAAGTTAATTTACAGAGAGCAGCTCTTCACCAAGCCCCGCACCCTTTACACAAACCATAATCACCCGAACAGAACCCCACACTCGCCGGGAGTGTGCATGTCTCTTAAGCGTGAGTTTTCGCTGCTACAGGTTTTCTACCAATTGTTCTGTGGCACTGTGATTCTTCACCATAAAAGCAACGCCACTGTACACGGTTTTTATGTATGCATGCTCTTTTCTGCAAGGAGAGCGCCTCTTTGGTTTCCTCTTTGCAGCTTGCCAGTCAACCACCAGCCAGTTGAATGGTCAGCATTGAGTGGCCGAAACACTCTTACCTCCCTATCTATCCTGGATCAATTGATTGGTTAAACTTTTAACACTGTATGGCTGGTGCGTTGCAGAAGTTGAGCAGGCTGGCAGCAGGCCCCACGTAAATGACCGCGGCCCAGCAGCAGCAGGCCTCACGTCCTCGCAATTAGCAGAGTTAGAGGTTGCGAGGTGAGCAGTGATACAAATTGATGACATGGGAAAGTTTCTTGGTCATAAGACTTCTGCTCCAGCCAGGGACGTCTGTCCAATACATATCCCTCAGATCTCGTTGGGTCCGAATGTGATCTTGGCTCTTATCACCTCCTACCTCCTACTTCTACGCCTAGCCAACTGGAGCGCTTCTTTCATATCCTTGTATGTAATATCTCAGGAGTGAACTCCTACTTTTACGCCCCGTGCACGGCTCAGGCCTTTCTAACCCTCACCTGCCCCTGTGTCACAGTAAGCAAACGCTTCTTGATTCAATCGTCTCGTGGCTTATAGGGCACGGGCAGAAAGGGCCACGGCTGGGCGAAAAGGCACGAAGCGGCTGCAGGCCTCGCCTGCCAGCAGTAGCTCAGGAGGAGGGCACACAGTGAGAGGCACTTCCTCATCGGTGCCTCCCCCTTCACGAGGCCACAGCAGCAACAAGCAGAAGCAGAGGTCTGAGGAGGTTGAATCGGAAGAGGTCAGCGACGATCATCCAGGAGACTCTCATGCACAAAAGGATGCACGCAAGTTGCGAAGATTGCTGCGCAACCGAGTATCAGCGCAACAAGCACGAGAACGGAAAAAGAACCACCTCACAAGCCTGCAGGAGCTGGTACGTTAATTGCATGCCTATATTATAAACCAGGAGCTGGTGGTTATCTATATGTGCAGGGTTGTTTTTCAGAACCATATATAAACCTATACATTGTTATTGGTTATTGGCAGGAAAACCACCAAATACACGGTCATATGCCGTGTACATATTACGGTTCTGGCCTACACATGTACCTGAGATATGCTGTTACTGCATAAGATCCGCCGTACTTAATTATTATTCATAATTCAAAAGTAAAGTTTGTGCAAGGCAGCAACTTTAATTTGTTTGTATGTCTACTGCCTTTCTAATCAGTAGCAAGCAGACATGGCCATACAGACCCTTGCTCACCAATGGCAATCTCACAGGTGATAAGATTTTGTCAGCTTAGGTACATGCATAAGACTGCAAAAAAAACTAATTCATTGCGCTCACACAAGCAGGTGGCGCAGCAGCAGTCTCGCATTACCTATCTCGAGCAGCAGCTGCACGTTGCAACCTCTGAAGCCGACACCCTCCGCCGCATCATCTTAAATATGCAGGTCTGTAAACAAAGCCTTTCGTGATCTAAGTAAGGAATTCCAATTTTGAGTTACCTTATCTAGCCTGCCTTCCTGATCCTGCCGCATTTTCCATTGGTCTCTTTGCTAAACCGCCTTGCTACCTTAAACAGAGAGACCATTTACTTTATAATTGTTTGCACAGGCAACAGAGGTGAATGAGCATGACGATGCTGCGGTTGTGCCTGGTGTTGGTGATGACACTGCGGCAGGTGGTGGAGGTTATGCTGGGGGGCGTGATGGTGGGTTTATTGCCGGCACAAAACAAGAGCGAGTGTGCTAGTAGTGTGGCAGCCTCCACACAAACCACTATGATTTTATTGTTGCTGTGTGTGAGCAATGTCGGTAAATCGCCTTTGCTTCACCAGGCCTGGAGCTAGAAGCACGCTATAAAGCATGCTGCAATAGCATTCATGGTGATGCCACTCTGTGTGTTTTTTTAGCAGATGTGCCGTGCCGCATTTGTAAATATATGTACGATAAAAAGCTGCAACTTGGGAGCGATGACTAGAACGTTATCAATCGGTTCACAGTTTTGCAGCTTCTTCTTGAAGATATATGATTGTGTCAGACCATCCATGGCAGAAAGAATATGGGCTGACCAGCAATCATTGGATCGTGTACTCAGCTGCATGTCAGCATGTAGTAAGAGCTTTTTCGTTTGTTTTGCTGTTGGATTCAGTCAAAAAATAGTACAGCCGCATTGCCGTGCGAAAAAAATTGAACTGTAGGGGTTCCAATCCACACTCGCGCATGACGACACACGCCCATGAAGGCGTGGTGTGGCTCCCGACATCCTTTTCGACACTGCCAACCGCCATTTCTTTAGGGGACTGTCCATCTCTTTGCCTTGTTGTAAGTAACGGGTGGCCCAAACCTGACTCATATACATACCAGCAGGCATAGCGTACATCTTGAGAAGCCATATGTACACGTGTAACCTGTTAGCAAGGTTATGTTTCTGAACACTCTTTTTGACGTTGCCGTGATATGTGAAGTGCTACGTCAGCCGCGGTATTCAGATTGATCTGCTCGT
>Ga0307963_1001826_pt1 | contig 16551 bp, 18 predicted proteins | sample OrgLakmetagen594_FD_201829 | JGI IMG/M metagenome (GOLD analysis project Ga0307963, IMG submission 201829) | Saline water microbial communities from Organic Lake, Antarctica - #594 | ecosystem: Environmental > Aquatic > Non-marine Saline and Alkaline > Saline | place: Antarctica: Organic Lake...
CTCGCGAGGGCCACGTGAAGAGGAGACGGCGAGGCTGGTCTCCTGATAACCATGCATACCAACACAGGTCGCCAGACCCGACAAAAATTGAGAGAGCCACTGCAACGAGCACAGCGGCTCTATTATTTTTTCTTTGGTTGTGATGAGTATGCAGATAGATGCCTGTTTGAAAAAAGGAGCAGAATGGTACCCTTTTTGTCTGGGTGGGGGCACCGGAAGGGGTTTTTAGGGGGGGGGTCAGGGGGTCCAGCCCAAATTTAAGACCCCCCGTCCACTAGTTTTTTTAACACCCTCCTGATTCATTCGTGATTTATACCTGGGTGGCAGTCAACGTACCAAGTGGTTAATTAAAGGCTGGGAAAGCTCCAGTTGAAGGGGGAATGACTGGAGAAATTTCCAGCAGGCCAATCAAAGGCTCCGGGTACTCAGTCAAAGGTTGGAAGGATGTTGCCAGCGCTCTCCAGTGTATGCAAGCGCAATGCAAGCATTTCTACAGTTCCAGCCCTTCCTTCCCAGCTACAACCTGCTTCAGGCTACAACCTGATTCTGCTGGGTTAATTGCGTCCATTGTAAACGCAAGGTGATTAATTCATGGGTGATTAATTTAAACGCGGCTAGTTAAGGGTAATTTCTAATTTAATCACAAACATTAATCACCCTATTGTTAACGCAACATAAAAAATCAAAGTAAGAGGAATGTCCGGGTACATGATGAAATCATGCATTTATAATGCATTTCGAGATTCCGAAATGGCACAAAAGCTGCCGTTTAAACAACTTTACTTCCGACATGCTTTTGATGCCGCATGCTGAAAGACTGGGCGGCAGTGCACGCCAGGCACACCCCAGAGAGGACTTGTGCGGACGGCTGGGCTGAGAGCAGGAGTGGCAGCAGGTTCAGTGGCGCCCACACAAGCAGCGTAATGCCAGGTACAGGCTGTGGGAGCAGTGGTGTAGTTGTGAAAAAGTTGTATGTGACTACAGATCATTTGGTACTAAGTTGGAGAAGACTGTAACCAATGATGTAATTGATGAGTGGTTAATGAAAAGAGGATTGCCGGTTCAAGATGAGCAGGAGAGATTATTTCCCCTTAGTAAAACACGCCAAGCCATCAGCCAGTCCTTGTGCACTTCTACACAGAGCATAAGCACCCATACAAACACAAATCCCCCACCTTTTGGTTCCACAGATACATCAGCAGCGTGACTTGATTGGGTAGCGTGAGAGCGACCAGCACCACCTCTTGCAACACTGCCGCCCATGCACGACGTCCTAGGGGCAGCAGCGGCAGCCACGCGTGTAGAGGTTGCATGGAGGAGGCACCACGTCGAGGGGCGGCTGAGGCAGCGAGAGTTATGGCCGTGAGGGCGAGGTAGGCACAAACCTGTGTGTGCATGAGTGTGTGTGTACGTGTGCGTGTGTGAGTGTGTGTGTGAGAGATTGTGAGAGAGAGAGAGAGAGAGTGTGTGAGGGAGTGTGTGTGTGTGTGTGTGAGAGAGAGAGAGAGAGTGTGTGTGTGTGAGACAGAGTGTGTGTGTGTGTGTGTGTGTGTGTGTGTGTGTGTGTGTGTGTGTGTGTGTGTGTGTGTGTGTGTGTCACTCACACAAACGCGTTCTTCACGGACATTTTGATTTTAATTTAAATTTACCTAAAAAACTTAAAGCATAAAGCCGCAAAGCCAATGTAGGTATAGCCCTTCCTACCTCTCTTCCTACCTCGTCCTAGCTATAAATAACGGTGCGTTTACAAGGGTGATTAATTATACAATTCTATTCAGTTAAATTATCGTGTTTCCCGTTCACGTTTAATCGATTATCGAGGGTGTAGAAAGATAGGGTTAACCTAATCAACAGGATAGTACCCACACAAGATGCACAATGGAATGCTGAAGGAAGGAAAGCAATCTGTAGGTGTTTAACTTAAACAGTTTAACTTGAACAGTTCGTGCAAGGCTAGTACTTGTAGGTGCTTGGCAGGTCAATGTATGCAAGAGAGTCCGCGTCTCAGTTATTGCCCCACAATTCTGCAGCAAGTCAATCTTTGGTTGTGATGAGTATGCAGATAGATGCCTGTTTGAAAAAAGGAGCAATGGTACCCTTTTTGTCTGGGTGGGGGCACCGGAAGGGGGTTTTAGGGGGGGGGGGTCAGGGGGTCCAGCCCAAATTTAAGACCCCCCGTCCACTAGTTTGAGAGAGCATTAAATCAGGCACTGCTCAAGTATTGCAAGGTTTGAAGTGAGTTTTAAGCAATGGAATGGAAAACGCACATCACACCTTCAGGCTTTTAATTACCAAGGAGGTGAAATTGTCCGAAGAGAATGGACCATTACTCAACCACAGACACCAACATATCAACAAGTTGTAGAAGGGCTCCTACACACACTGCCTCCCAGGCACATTAAATCAACAAGCTGTAAAATGAATCCCCACTCACTGCTCCCCAGAAACAACTTACACACATACACAAACACACACACACACACATACACACACAACGCAAGGCCCCTACTGACCGCAAAGGTGGGCATGAAGTAACGACGAGAGGCGGTGAGGCCAGGGAAGAGCAGGGGGTCCTGACTCAGCATGAGCAGCAGAGGAGCAAGCATGAAGATTGCTCCTGGGGCGTTGCCTGTACGTACACACATACACACGAACGGACACACAGTAAGGGGCATGCGAGCATCATAATAAGAGATGGGGCTGACTAGGTACGCAAGCATACAAGTCAGGTATGTACAAGCCTGTCGATAGGCTCAGGAAGAGACACACACACAGGCGCGCACACACACACGTAGATCTCGGAAAGTGACCTGTGTAGTTGCTTTTTTTATAAAAGAGAGTTGGATAGAGTTGACTTTTTTGTGCTGCTTGAGAAAGGTAAAAGGCGCCGCAGCGCTCAAAAAGCGACTGCAAATGATAAGAGGATTGGCCCAATCGTACACGAGCATATTGTGAATGGCTGCATGTCCTTTACACGTTCTCTTCAAAATGTGTTGTGTGTATTATAACTTTAATTCTGTTACTATGGCTGCGATTAATTGCTGCATATGACAAACGTACCTGCATGCTATTTGCTTCTAGACCTAAGAATGTAAGGTGCGCATTAAATGACCACATCCAGGTCACACAAAGGCACACTAAGGCACACACACACACACACACAAAAATTCATACAAGTACACACTCACAAACTGCCTGAGCTTACGTGAAATGCAGACGACGTCCAAAAATAGGCGACAAATGGCTACTCAATGTATGCCTTCAATAAAAGAGTATTATTGAAGTAGTAAGCAACAGAGTGTGCGGTGAGAAGAAACACGACAGCCTCGCGCAACAATTCAACAGCCCTCCATTCTTCATTCAACACACCTAGTGATATGATAGCTTCACCTCCACACATGTACACACACTCACACACACACGCACGCACACACACATACACACACAACACACACAACATACACACACATACCTGTGATGCCAGTGTTGAGGAACACACACAGCCCAAAAGCTACCATCGTTATGATGTTACCCATGGTAGGCATCCATGCGAGGCCTGAGGCAGAGGACGGAACACAAAAGTAGAGAGACACTCAGACCGCATCTCTGAATATGCACCCTGAAAGTGACGTCATTAGTCACTCAGATCACTTCCCAAATCAGATCTCAAACAATGACAACAGCATCGGACAGACAGGAGGGGTGCACGAGAAATATCAGCGTGAATGCAGCTTCAAAAGCAGGTCTTCACTTGCCTGCAAGCCTCTATTAGACAAGCGCAAAGAAGGGACATGCGGTGCAGATTCTCATTACATTTATATTTAGGTCTTCCAGCTTGCTAAACAAGGAAACCCTTCCCATCTCTCACGCAAAAGAACACATATGCGCACACAAACACACACGCTCACATACCATTCTGCCGCAGCCGCTGCACAAGCAGCCCGCACGTCCCACCACCTCCTCGCCCATCCATGCCCAGCATGCCCTCAAAACGTGCGAGCATAGCAGAGGGAACAATGCCACAGAACAAATTGTCTCCAGGCAGGCCACGGCCACGGGAGTAAGGTGCACCACCCTCATCATCTGTGTGGATTGGTAACGCATGGACCCTTTTTGTATGTGCTTGTTGTGTGCTTGTTGTGTGTGTGTGTCGTGCGTGTGTGTGTGTGTGTGTGTGTGTGTGTGTGTGTGTGTGTGAGTGAGTGAGTGAGAGTGAGTGAGTGAGTGAGTGAGTGAGTGAGTGAGTGAGTGAGTGAGTGAGTGAGTGAGTGAGTGAGTGAGTGAGTGAGTGAGTGAGTGAGTGTGTTGTGCGTGTGTGTGAGTGTGTGTGTGTGTGCAGGAGGGTGTGTTCGTGTTTGTGTGCACCTGTTAATACATAAGTGTGCATAGTGCTTGCGGTCTGCGTGCAACCGCAAGCAAGGCCTTAGGCACTTTGACTTATCCTTATGTACCCTCCCCTTTCAATTATTTCCCAGTACAACGATTCCCTCACGTTGCCAGCTGGAGAGCTTGACGTCTTGCTGCTTTAGCACCGATGATAAGCGCAGCTTGAGGGCAAATCCTAGCAGCACGGCTTGAGCGGCAAAGACAGCAAGCAGGGCCGTGCGCGTGGTGTGCACCATTTCGTCCTCCACCTGAGAAAGGGTGTGTGTGTGTGAGTGTGAGAATGTGTGTGCGTGCATGTGTGTGTGCGCGCATGCTTGCATGTGTGTCACACAAGAGAAAAAAGGCATACAGTTCACAAGGAATCCATTTTGTAAAAAGGGGTACTTCTATAAAAGGCAACAAAGAAACAGAAAAATTACGCAGGCAGTGGAAAAGCACTCCCCACATCAATGAAGTAAAATGATGAGAGCACTAAGATAACGCATGCAGGTTGCAACAACCGGTTAGTTGTTGTGCTGAGTCTTACTTTGCAGTGACAGTGATTTGATCTGACAGCCTCGCTTTTTCTTCTTTCTTCCCTGATCCTGTTTTGTAAATCATTGCACATGCAAGGCTTTCGACAATTACATCATTCTTGGGAATCTTGCGGACTTTTGGTGACTGTACGCTGGGTAATGAAGCGCAAACCCATTGGTGGACATGCAGGATGTTGCATACACACAAACACACACACAAGCGCACACACACACACGCAACACATACGTGCACACGCACAACGAAAACCACTGCACCTCACCTGGAACCTTGAATCAGGAAAGAGTCTCAGTGTTTCCCGGGACAAGCGTGGGAGGGGCATCTCCACCTGTCAAATGCATGGAGTGGTATATGTTCAGCGTACATGGTTTATATCTAGCAAGTGCGTGAGCGAGCATAGTGAAAGAATAATAGGAATGTATTCACTGAAAGTAGAATGCACACAATAAGACGCACAGAAAGATTGTCTGCAGCAGCTTGTTTACTGTACGTGGTGCATCGACACACACGCTAAAAAGAGTATGTAATCATACAGTAAGCCGCGCATAGCGGCAAGTTCACATTTTCAAGGGGGTAAGAAAGGTACGCTCAATAGCAGCGCCATCTTGCTGCCAAATCAGCAGAATCACGGTACTGGACTTGCTCAGCATGTGTGGCGCTGCTGTATGAGACAAGCATAGGTAGCAACAATAGTTAACACCAGAAAACAGTTGCCGTGAATGCACATTGCTTGAAGCCCTGGTTTGGGGAATTTGACCAGCAATCTAGGAAACAAGTAGGGGCTGCGTGCACCTGGTCCTTCAGGTTGAGTTTTTCTGGTGAGAGGTCTCACGCGAGGCTGGTGAGCACGTGCAAGTCATTGCAACAAAAAAGTAACAAAAACAAAAAGTGTAGTTGGATGGCTTCCCTGCTGCTGGTACCAGCAAACCCAGACAGGACTTCCCTCCTTCACGCACGCACGCACGCACGCACACACGCACACACACACGCACACCAGGTGCCTCCCAGCCTCCTGATTCCATCCTGTCTTGCCCTTTCCTTTCCAAAAAATCAAAACGACCTTTCTTGGTGCCACTTCCTGGCCGTGACCTTGCAGCGACGTGGGCTGAATGCCTCCCACGTGACTCGAACCCCTGACCTTAGATATCCCGGCCACCTTTTCTGTTGATTTTCTGTGCATGCACGCACGTGCTTGCCAACCTTGTGTAAGTCCTCTCTCAAGGCTTGACATTTCAACGCATCCACGTACCTTTATACCTGACTTCTAAATCCCTTCCTTCCCTGCAGCACAGCCCCCCCAACTCTCGGCTCCCTCTTACCCTTGGCTCCTACCCTCCTGCCCTCTACTCCCTCTACCCTTAAATCTTACGCTTGGCTCCCTCCTTCCCTTGGCTCCTACCCTCCTGCCCTCTACTCCCTCCTACCCTCAAAATCTACGCTTGGCTCCCTCCTTCCCTTGGCTCCTACCCTCTCCCTCCTGCCCTCTGCTCCCTTTGCTCCCTCCTACCCTCGGATCTGTTTGACGGCATAGAGTGGTGGCCCCCAACACATCACACCCCCACCTTAGCCTAAACATGTCTGAAATAGCTGACCTTCAACAGGGCAGTAGCAGCTCCATGGCTGCACATCCTAACCACCCTAGTTTTTCAAGACAACCAACTTACAGCAGAGGGACCGTCGCTCATGCACCCACTTGTAGCAGCACCAGTAGCATAGTACAGCAACCCACTTGTATAGTGACCCATTTGTTGTATATATAGTAACCCACTTGTTGTATATAATAACCCACTTGTTGTATCATCACTTGTTGTATATAGTAACCCACTTGTTGTATATAATAACCCACTTGTTGTATAGAAACCCATTTGTTGTATACATAGTAACCCACTTGTTGTATCATCACTTGTTGTTCATAGTAACCCACTTGTTGCATAGTAACATAGTAACCCACTTGTAACAGCAGCATTAGCGTGTATATATATCTTTTTTGTAGCAGTAGCAGTAGCATTGTGGCCCCACACATCTTAACCACCTTGCCATGAACAGCAGGAAAAGCATATTCATAAAACCCACCAGCAGCAGCATTGTGGCTCCAAACACCCTAACCACCTTTTCATGAAACAGCTCAATACCTTTTTATTACATAGCAGAAAAAGCATGGTTCACTTGACCCACCTGCAGCAGCATTGTGGCTCCACACACGCTAACCAACCTTCCATAAACAGCTCACAGCAGAAACAACATCATTCACCAGACGCACCTGCAGCAGCATTGTCACCCCGCACAGTGTGCCCCAGAGCAGTGCCAAGGCTGGCAAGGCTTGCAGAAAAAACACATCATTCACCAGACGCACCTGCAGCAGCATTGTCACCCCACACAGTGCGCCCCAGAGCAGTGCCAAGGCCGGCAAGGCTTGCGAGCTCTTGCCGGTGGGTCGATACAGCAGCAGGATGAAGGCCAGCACCACAATGCAGGAGACGATGATCATGACCTGAGATTGTGTGCATGCGTGTTTACGTGCACGTGTAATGAGAGGTGTACGTGTGTGTATGCATGTGTGTGGTGTGGACACAGCGTGAGAGCAACATCATGTGTGTGGACAGTGTGTGTATGCACTTGTGTGGTGTGGACATAGCATAAGAACAACATCATGTGCAAGGATGACCGTCGTGCCCTGCACGTGCGTGTGTGTGTATCTATTTGTTCGTCTTACAGTGTGTGTATGTGTGTGTGTGTGTGTGTGTGTGTGTGTGTGTGTGTGCGTGCGTGCGCCTTGGGTATGCAGCTTTAGCAAGATGACGCAGAAGTGAATGAGAAGTGATCATGCAGTGGAATTTTATGTGTGTGCGCGTGCGCGTGCGAGTGTGCAATCTATGTGCACGCACGTGTCTACATGTTTGTTTGAGCAATTTTAGTGCCTACTCCACACCTCAGCTAAATTAAGTTTGTATAAACATGAATGACATGAACCTCTTTGGGGTGTACGTAGCAGCCCACAAATTTTTACGTAATCGAAAAAGGCAACAACCTCTCCTTTTCAACACTGAGAAAAAGGCAAAACAAATGCGTGCAGTCAGGGCTGGGGTTGGGGTGTGAAAAAGAATCCCAGGTAAGGCACGGTAACCTCGCTGTTTCTGGATGTAAAGTACCTCACCTTAACTACTGTGGTGAATTAGTTAAACCAGCTACAGTCTGAACGACTGGACAGCTACAGTCTGAACAACTGGACAGCTACAGTCTGAACAACTGGCTGTTGTTTTAATATAAGAGCTAGGTTAACCAATCCAGCCCTATTCTGCATCATGAGATCTTAGGCTTTTACAGCATCCACAAAAACACACATGCCCCCTTCTCTCTTTTAATGCACACAAACACACGCACACCTCATGCAGACACACACATGCCCCCTTTCCCCTCCTCACACACACACACACGCGCACACGCACATACACACACACATACACGCACAAATTGACACATGCAGACACACAAATACACACATGCCCCCTACTCAAACACACACACACACACCTGCAGCACTCGCTGGTGTGGCACCACCTCGAGCGCTATGTACATGCCCACTAAGGTGCCTGACACAGCAGACAGGCCTAGGCGCGCAAGCACAGAGCGTGCAGCAGCTGCGCTGTTTCCCCCCACGATAACAGACCCAGCGCTGAGCACGACTGCGATCAGCAGCAGCCACCTGTTGGATGACGATGTGTGTGTGTGTATGTGTGTGTGTGTATGTGTGTGTGTGTGTGTGTGTGTGTGTGCGCATCCAATACACGTTTTTCCACAATGATAGGCCCTGATAGGCCCTGATGGCTATAAAGATGTGAGCAAGAAATAGCCCATTCCGCAGCAGTCGAGCTCGAATTTATGCAAGACGGCGAGCTAAGGCAATGCATTTTGTATGCTTGCTAAAGGTTGGTAGCCCAAAAGAGGCGAGCAGCAAATACCTGGGCCAGTGATCTGTGCGTGACAGTGATCTGTGCAAACAGCAAATACCTGGGCCAGTGATCTGTGCGTGACAGTGATCTGTGTGTGACAGTGATCTGTGCGTGACAGTGATCTGTGCGAACAGCAAATATCTGGGCCAGTGATCTGTGCGTGACAGTGATCTGTGCGTGACAGTGATCTGTGGGAACAGCTAATACCTGGGCCAGTGATCTGTGCGTGACAGTGATCTGTGCGAACAGCAAATACCTGGGCCAGTGATCTGTACGTGACAGCCCCCTTCCCCAAATCTCTACATCCTCAGGCTCATGTAAGGGCACGTGCCTCTCGTCCCACAGACGCGGGCACAGTGCTAACGGTAGCTTGGGACACTTTGCTCCACCCCTGTGAAAATGAAAGGCGTGAAAATGAGTGTGAGATGTCGCAGGCGTGAAAATGAGTGTGAGAGGTCGCATGTCTCATAATGCGAAGCAGCAAGATGGATGAGTGTGATTGGGCACAGTGATATACCCCTGGAAAGGTGAGATGTCAGGATGAGTGTGAGAGGTCACACACATCTTGAGATATGTAGCAGCAAGATTGATGATTCTCACTGGATGCAGATCAACGGCACCACAGGGCAGTTGTCTACGGTGCTCTACCCCTGGAAAGGGGAGATGTCAATTAGAGAGATATAACGAATGTGGGCGTGGAAGGGCTGATTGTTTGAATGAGCACTTTGCTCCCTTGCTATCCCCTTATGATACAAAGATGAAAAGCATGCACTGAAAGTAGCACCTCCTCGTTGCAGAATGAGCATGCCAATATGCCAATACGTAAGTCTCTTCCAACCTCACCTGATGCATGTTTCTTAAAGCTTCCGAAAAAAATGCAACGAGTACGGTAGGTCTTACATGCTGGCTTGCTCATTTTGTAAAAATCTTTGACAGCGGGGCAGCTGAGATTCAGACAATCACAGAGGAAAGTTCATACACAAACATGAAACGGAGTACTTGGAGCGTGGTAAAATAACGGAGTCTACATAAGGGCCGAAACTGTGCTGCACCGCATGGCTTGGATTGCACACGAATAGGGTTGGCCACAACCCTATGTATTATATATAAGGTGTGCATACGTGTTTTGGGCAGGGAAGTCACCAAATTTGCAGTTAAATACGATGTAATATGTACGGTTCTGGCCAACCCTACACATGAATGAGGTTGTAACCACACGATGTTTACATGCGGTTCTGGCCAACCCAACACATGAATGAGGTGGGCAATGGGTCTTGTAACTAGCACAACAAGCATGCGGGCCTCTTGCCAAAGTGAAATACCGTTTTGTCGAGTACAGGCACCAGGGGAGAACTCTGTGTGCGTGCTCAAAAACAAAGCTAGAAAAACTACGAAGGCAGTGATGAACCACTCCCCACATATTAAAACTTAGTACTGTACCCTCTTGAGAAGCGCAAGAAAATGCTGTCTACAACGTATCTGATGAGCAGTGGGGACTGCAGCCTCCTGGCCTTTACTCAGTTGTGAGAGTGGCCATTGGTTTGACTCAGATGTGAAGGAGTGGCCATTGGTTTGACTCAGTTGTGGAAGAGTGGCCGTTGGTTTGACTCAGTTGTGAAAGAGTGGCCATTGGTTTGACTCAGTTGTGGAAGAGTGGCCGTTGGTTTGACTCAGTTGTGAAAGAGTGGCCATTGATTTGACTCAGTTGTGAAAGAGTGGCCGTTGGTTTGACTCAGTTGTGAAAGAGTGGCCATTGGTTTGACTCAGTTGTGGAAGAGTGGCCATTGGTTTGACTCAGTTGTGAAAGAGTGGCCATTGGTTTGACTCAGTTGTGAAAGAGTGGCCATTGGTTTGACTGGCAGACGCTACGTGAACACCACAGAAGCACATACCTCCGCCTTAAACATACCTCTGAAATAAGCACATACCGCCTTCAACATACATTGGATCAAGCACATACCGCCTTCAACTTGCCCTAGTTAAGCACATACCGCCTTCAACACACCTCTAGATTAAGCACATACCGCTTTCAACACACCCTGGATTAAGCACATACCGCCTTCAACATACCCTGGACTAAGGCGTATGCATTACGTCCTGTACAAACCAGCAAAGGTGTCTAAAACGCACCTGATGGGCAGCGGAGGCTGCAGCACCGCCAGCAGCACCCCTGTCATGAGCAACAGCACAAAGCAGCGCTGCACCACCTGCGTGTGTACGTGTCACGTATGTGTATGAACAGTTTAATTGAGTGTTTGAGCGCGAGCATTGTGTGAGTGCACCATCAGCATGACTCATTTCCTTTCTAGATCTACCACATTCCATGTGCTACTGCCTGAAAACATTCATGCGTAAGCATGGCACTAAACAGAATCTGGTCATGCGTAAGCATGGCACCAAACAGAATCTGGTCATGCGTAAGCATGGCACTGGACAAAATCTGGAGGTCCTCCCAGCACCGAGCCATTAGAGCCACTTCAACGCCAGTGGCAGCCACCACGATCAGCAGGTGCAGCTTATCACGTCGCCCCTGTGGTTTCCCAGCAGCAACGGAGATAAAGCACAGCGATCACGGCACATACAGCTCACCATGTTGCCCCTGTGGCTGCCCAGCAGCAAGGGAGACAAAGCAGCAGCTAGCACAAGTACTAGGGCCCCTAGGAGGAGGCCTTCGGGTGGCCTGGAAGACACGAGAACCTGGACGACGTCAAATACCTGAGCAGAAGTGGAACACAAAGAAGACGTGTGTGTGTATGTGTGTGTGTGTGTGTGTGTGTGTGTGTGTGTGTGTGTGTGTGTTTGTGTGTGTGTGTGTGTGTGCGGTTGGAAAGGCATACACTGGGACCTGGACGACACGCCACACCTGAAGCAGAGGAGAGACGCAAGAGGATTGTGTGTTTGTGTGTGTGGGCAGGTGGGAAATTACACACTGAGAGGATGTTTGTGTGCGTCTGTGTGCAATTGGAAAGGCACACACTCAAAGAATGTGTGTATAATTGTGTGTGTGTGTTCAGCGGGCAAGGCACACACACATACATCCTCAAGGACATCCTAATACATCCTAAAGGATACATCCTTAAGGATGTGTGTGTCATTCAGCTTGGAGGCCTTGACTATGTTGAACAATTGAGCAAAAGAGACACGTGCACGAGGACGTGAGTGTGCGTGCGCGTTTGTGCGCAAGTGGCAAGGTAGGCACTAAAACCCGACGACGCCGAGCACCTAAGCAGAGGAGATCCACAAAAGAGGATGTCTTTGCATGTGTGCGCGTGCATGTATGTTTGTTTGTTGCGTATGTCTGTTTGATATGCTCTTGCGTCCCTCAGCATAAATACGGAATCTAGCAGGCTGATCAAGAGCAGCAAGACAAGGGCAGCAAATATCTCTCATCCACATGACAGCAACTTGAAATCGTGACGGGCAGCGTTTAATGTTACACATAAACACATAAAACAAGCTATGCACCGCAAAAAACAGCAAAGCGAGCTCCCACGACATAATTTCCAGTATGCACACACTTTTCAACATTTCAGCAATGTGAACCAGCGTTCAGAAAGCATGAGCAGCACAACACAAAAAAGGTACAGGGGTGTGTTGCAACCTGCAAAGGGCCACCCATGGCAAGACTAGCACCTGCAGCACAACATGCTACACCTAGTTCTCACACAGCACAGCACAGCACAGCACAGCACACACAAGGCACACAACGCGCACCGCAAAACGTGCTCCTGCCACGGCCAGGACCACAGATTTGGTGAGCAGCAGGTCCACCCACATGGGTCTCTTAGGACGCCGAGTTATGCCAGCCCCCCTGAAGACAGGAGGTATTACAAGTGTGTATGCATGTGTATGCATGTGTATGCATGTATCCAAGTGGCTCTTTTTTCTTGATACATGTGGTAAGAGGTCTTCACTGCCCGCGGATCTTTCTTTCCTTTTTTACGTTGTGTGAGCGCGCTAGCCCTGCACCCTTAAAAAAAGGAGAGATGTAGGAAAATAATGAACTCGCAGAAATGATAAAGCATGGAGAAACGCACAATGGGGGGGGGAGTGCGGACAAGATGAGAGAGATATTACTTGAGTCAGCCAGGCACACCCAAAAAAGATTGACCTAGCAAATCAGAGGTTGGTTCCTTGCCTGATGCAACTTAGAAATAAACGTGGCAATGTATGAGTCCGTCTGGTACACATGAAAACCTCATCATCACCAGCTTCGCAAGGGCTGTACAAAACTCTCTACCAAATGACTATACAGGCGTAATACTTTACCTGGATATGGGAGAGGCTGAATCAAAGGCATCAACAGTGCTCATTATTTCGGCGCCATGCAGGACGAACACACTTTTCCTATCTTATCATTAGCTGTTCATATACACTTAAGGGCATACCTGGCCAAGGGAGAAGTGGGGGCAAATACACCGAAGAGGAAAATGGGGGCGGAGGCAGAGAGGGAGAGGAGAGTAGTTGGGAGGACCTGTGGGGGTGGGAAGAAGGTATGCAAGTATGGTTGTATGTGTGTATATGTGACTGCCCCATTAAATTGGACCTGAGGGAGCAAGGAAAGGGTATATATGTATGATTGTTTTGTGTTCATGAATTATACGTGACTGCCCAATACTCACACAGCAAGCTGCACTGCCGCAAAGCTGTATCACACAAGCACAATTGCTGCCATCGGTCACACACTGCTTAAAGGAAGTGCGCACCACTGTCAACAAATATGGCCTGAATCTATGATCCAATAGATATGCTTTCCATCTATGACCCAATAGACATGCTTTCCATCTATGACCCAATAGACATGCTTTGCATCTATGACCCAATAGACATGCTTTGCATCTATGACCCAGTAGATACGCTTTCCATCTATGACCCAGCAGATACGATTTCCATCTATGACCCAATACCCAATAGACACGCTTTCCATCTATGACCCAGTAGGCACTCTTTGCATCTTTACAGTGCAATGTTCCTGTACACTCTTACAAGGCACCATCAAATGTACCGCCAGCTGGTACCCACCACACCTTTGAGCCTATTTACAGGCTACAACTGAGCCTATTGAGCCTATTTGAAGGCTGCAACTGAGCCTCTTGAGCCTATTTGAAGGCTGCAACTGAGCCTATTGAGCCTATTTGAAGGCTGCAATCGAGCCTTATTTTAAAGTAGCGACTGAGCATTTTTTTAAGCATCTGGGACTCTTTTCAGGTAGCCACAGCATGGATGCAACATGGAAAACAGGCGTGCATGGAAAACAGGCATGCACAAATTTGGGTTCATTCACGCACAAACTTGGATGCACGCACGCACAAATTTGGGTACACTCACGCACAAATTTGGATACATTCACGCACAAATTTGGGTACATTCACGCACAAACATGGGTACAATCACGCCCAAACATGGGTTTATTCACGCAAAAACTTGGGTTCATTCACGCACATAGGTATACTCATGCACAAACATAAGTTCATTCACGCAAAAATTTGGGTACACTCACGCACAAACTTGAATTCATTCACGCACAAAATTGAGTTCATTCACGCACAAAATTGAGTGCATCCACGCACAAACTTGGGTACACACACTGTTAATGCTGACCCTAACCCCCCCGGCCCGCTTCAGGCAGCAACCGCATAACTGCTTTGAGCTCTTGGTTGCATGTGCTACCCCCACACACCCGCAGCTACACACGGCACAGCCACAGAGCATTCACTCAACCACCATCACGTGCACACTGCTGTATGAACACTCCAACCCACCAAAATTGCAGTGCTACCCCCACACACCAGCAGCTACACACGACACACAGTCACAAATCATACACTAAACCACCATCACGTGCACACTGCTGTATGAACACTCCAACCCACCAAAATTGCAGTGCTACCCCCACACACCCGCAGCTACACACGACACACAGCCACAGAGCATACACAGAACCACCATCACGTGCACACTGCTGTATGAACACTCCAACCCACCAGAATTGCAGTGCTACCCCCAAACACCCGCAGCTACACACGACACACAGTCACAGAGCATATACAGAACCACCATCACGTGCACACTGCTGTATGAACACTCCAACCCACCAGAATTGCAGTGCTACCCCCACACACCAGCAGCTACACACGACACACAGTCACAGAGCATACACAGAACCACCATCACGTGCACACTGCTGTATGAACACTCCAACCCACCAGAATTGCAGTGCTACCCCCACACACCTGCAGTTACACACGGCACACAGCCACAGAGCATACACAGAACCACCATCAGGTGCACACTGCTGTATGAACACTCCAACCCACCAGGCCCGCTTCAGGCAGCAACAGCATGGCTGCCTTGGAGCCGTGCACGCAATGCAGCAGCCAGCTAGATGCAGGCCCTATGTGGCCAGCAGCTGACAGCTTTTGAGCCGCAAGTATCCCTGTCAATCAGCGAGTGTCCCGGTGTGGGTGTGGGTGTGGGTATGGGTGTAGGTGTAAGTGCGGGTGGGGTTGCAGGTGTGAGTGTGGGTGTGGGTGTGGGTTGTGGGTGTGGGTATGGAGGGGATTACAGCAGGTGGGGTGATGGAAGAAGACAGCAAGTGTCCCGGTGTAAAGAGACCCATAGCATTTGGGGTGATGGAAAAAGACAGCAATTGTCCCGGTGTAAAGAGACCCACAGCATTGGGGGTGATGTAAAAAGACAGCAAGTGTCCCGGTGTGGAGAGACCCACAGCACTGGGGGTGATGTAAAAAGACAGCAAGTGTCCTGGTGTAAAGAGACCCACAGCATTGGGAGTGATGTAAAAAGACAGCAAGTGTCCCGGTGTATAGAGACCCACAGCATTGGGGGTGATGTATCAAGGGAGATGCTTGACTGCTCTGCGTGTCTCACCCGCACCTTCGATCGCACGTCACAAACATACAAATACAAAGGAACTGGACAAGGTGCACATACAAAGAGACTGGAGGTGCAAAGAAGCAGGGTGCTTATGACGATTTGTAGACACAGCATCTCTCAGCAGCCGCCCTGGAGCAGCCCACAGACAATGTAAGCTGTTATGAGCTGCTATGAGCTCGTATGAGCTGTTATGAGCTCGTATGAGCTGTTATGAGCTGTTACGGGCTGTTACGAGCTGTTATGAGCTGTTATGAGCTGTTGTGAGCTGTTATGAGCTGCTATGAGCTGCTATGAGCTGTTATGAGCTGCTATGAGCTGCTATGAGCTCATATGAGCTGTTATGAGCTAGTATGAGCTGTTATGAGCTGTTACGGGCTGTTATGAGCTGTTATGAGCTGTTATGAGCTGTTGTGAGCTGTTATGAGCTGCTTTGAGCTCGTATGAGCTGTTATGAGCTCGTATCTGTTATGAGCTGTTACGAGCTGTTGTGAGCTGCACACTCCTCTCACGTGCACGCCCAACCAACACCCACACCTACATTCATTCCCAAACTCACACACACTCATACCCACACCTACACCCACACCCGCACCTACATCCATTTCCACCCGCACACCCACCCACACCCCCGCACCCTCCCCAACCCACTCTTAAACTACTTTACTAACCCTAAACCCACACCTATACCCACACCCACACCCACATCCACATCCACACCCACACCCACACCCACACCCACACCCACACCCACACCCACACCCACACCCACACCCACACCCACACCAGC
>Ga0307963_1001828_pt1 | contig 16549 bp, 16 predicted proteins | sample OrgLakmetagen594_FD_201829 | JGI IMG/M metagenome (GOLD analysis project Ga0307963, IMG submission 201829) | Saline water microbial communities from Organic Lake, Antarctica - #594 | ecosystem: Environmental > Aquatic > Non-marine Saline and Alkaline > Saline | place: Antarctica: Organic Lake...
GTGTGTGTGCGTGAGTGTGTGTGTGTGTGTGTGTGTGTGTGTGTGTGTGTGTGTGTGTGTGTGCGTGTGTGTGTGTGTGCGACCTGCTCACCCTGAGTCCAATTCCATTTTCTTGACATCGAAATTAAAATAATTAATATCAGTGATTTAGCCTTTGAACTGGGGAAATCAAGATCTGGGGTAAACCAAAAACAATTTAAATGGCAAAAAAACGCAAGGGGCCCGTGGCAGGCGGCCAGAAGCAGCCTCCCAGCAGCAAGAAGGCTAAAAAGCGGGCCGGGCAGGACCTTTACGAAGCCGAAGACTCCGACCCGGACGAGGTCAAGCACGGGAACCGCTACGATGTGCGTGTGATTTTGAGTGTTGCGGAATCTGAACCCTTTGCTTGCAAGCCGCCAGTCTTCCCTGACACTCTCAACTGAAACTCAAAACACACAGAAGGTGGAGAATTACCAGTATGAGATGCCCTCTGACTTTGAGGATGAGGAGATAGATGAGGACCTTGCCTTCACGGAGGAGGACAAAAAGAAGTACAGGGCTTGGTTTGACGAAGAGGAGGAGGCCTCTGGCTCTGAGGGGGGGGAGGAAGAAGAGGGAGAGGAGGAGGAAGGCAGCAGTGATGCAGACATGGATATGCTGGACAGCGACCAGGAAATGGAGGTGCCGTCAGGCGATGGGGTGCGTCGACACGCAGCACGCCTTGCAAGTGCAAGCACACACACACACACATACACACACACGCACACACAAACACACTCGCAGACACATTTATTTACACACACACATACACAAACACACATACGCACGCGCACACACACACACACACACACACACACACACACACACACACATACATACACACACACCAATACCCAAGCACACAAATACACACATGCACATACACATGCACACACACATTTATTTACGCACACACCCGTACGCAAACACACACTCACACACTTAATCACATAGGATGGGGATGACGAGGAGGGCAGTGAAGGTTCTGCAGAGGAGGAAGGGCCTGAGGAACAGCGGCAGCAGGTTGATGATGATGAAGATGACGGCTTCTTGGACATGCTCGGGGGCGGTGGCAGTGACAGTGAGGGCGATGACGAGGATGCAGAGCAGGAAGAGAGTGAGAGTGCAGGAGACGAGGAGGAGGAGGGCGCTGAACAGCACAGGTGGGTGCTCGTCGTGTGCATGCGTGCAAGCCACTCAAGTGCAAGCCGTGCAATGGGTACGTGTACATGCGTGCGAGCCGTGCAGGCAAAAGCACAATAATGCGTACATGTACACACGCACGCTTGCATACACACAATTGCACGTGAAACACACTGGAACTTAAACCTGAATACCTGCTGCGACCCTTCACCTTTAGACGCATGCTGGAATCTGTGATGGGGCAGCAAGCACAGCCGAAGGCAGCGGCAGCTGAGCGGGCAAAGCAGGCAGTCGTGGATGAAGCATACCCCGAGTCCGAGTACAATTTAAACCCTGGAGCAGCATCGACAGGTAGCAACTAGGGCTATGAGCGTACTTACGTGAGCGTATTTTAAGGTTTAAGAACGTGAGCTTAAAAAGCGTTGTATGTGTGCGTGGTCATATGTGAATGTATCCATGCGTGTCTGCAGCGTGTGTTCTATGCTGTTTATGAAGCATTATTGAAGGGTTGCTAAACTGAGATGGTGGAGTTGCACCATGTCCTGAACTGTCAAGCAATGGTTGAGCGCAAGCTATGTGCCCTCCTTTACATCAGACAAACTGTGCTAGCCGGAACATTGCGCGGTTGGCATCTTTCTGATACAGAGGAATCAAATAGCTTGTACACAACCTTTTTTCAAGAGCTTTAAAGTTGGCAGTCCCCCTTTGGCTGTTCCGTCCCTCATCGTAGGTCACAAGCTGCTATAGGGGTATGTTGCTTTTGAATCGTAGGTCACATTCTGCTATAGGGTCATCGTAGGTCACAAGCTGCTATAGGGGTATATTGCTTTTGAATTCGTCGTACGTGGAAGGTCCTTAGTAATAACTGGGTTTGCCTCAACAGCCGGCACGGCCGACAAAGGCTGCTGCAACAACACAGTGTAGAACGGTGAGGCTCCTTGAGCCAAACTGTGATACTGACAGTGAACCCTCACGATAGGACCAAGCACGTCACAATAGGTGTTGTTTTGATGCCTGCCACTGGCTCATTGCCCTGAACTGCTAGCTTCCCCCCCCGCACCTTGTGTAGAATAGCGTGGCTCCATGTGCCGTGCCGTTCAAGGAAAGTGTGCCACAGTGATGCTGCCCCACGTGTTGTGATAGTGCTGCTGCCCGCTTTACCCGTGCAGTCAGCAGCCATTGCACTGGCACAACATGTGTACCTGTTACCTTACAAGCCTCACTAGGTCGAACGGTCAAGTCTAATACAGGAAAGCTGTAAGGCTGTTGGTTGAAGTCCTTTGGGTGCAAGTTTATCAGATGCTCTTGCTCGGAAACAATAGCATCATTCCTTAAATTTGTTGTTACTTTTGCCTCTGTTGCTGACAAATCAGTGCTTGTCTATAAACACACATAAGCAAACAGGAACAGTGCAGGCTATTTTGGTGCCTCGCCATGCTTATTTCCAAAGCTGCAGCTTCTCCAGAACGAAGCCAATGGCTGCCAAATGCCTTCTGGCTTCCTCCGCACACATTCACACACTTGGCATGCACATATAAGGCATCTGGCTGTGTAAGCGCTTTGGCCTAAGTAACCTTACATAGCAAGTGTCCTCTCCCCTGTACATACATTTTCAGCCTGCCCCCTCCCCCCCCCCCCGCACCTTGTGTAGAATAGCGTGGCTCCATGTGCCGTGCCGTTCAAGGAAAGTGTGCCACAGTGATGCTGCCCCACGTGTTGTGATAGTGCTGCTGCCCGCTTTATCCGTGCAGTCAGCAGCCATTGCACTGGCACAACATGCGTACCTGTTACCTTACAAGTCTCACTAGGTCGAACGGTTAAGTCTAACTACAGGAAAGCTGTAAGGCTGTTGGGTGAAGTCCTTTGGGTGCAAGTTTATCAGATGCTCTTGCTCGGAAACAACAGCATCGCTCCTTTGATTTGTTGTTACTTTTGCCTCTGTTGCTGACAAATCAGTGCTTGTCTTTACACACATAAGCAAACAGGAACAGTGCAGGCTAGTTTGGTGTCTCGCCATGCCTATTTTTGAAGCTGCAGCTTTTCCAGAACTAAGCCAATGGCTGCCAAATGCCTTCTGGCTTCCTCCGCACACATTCACACACTTGGCATGCACATATAAGACATCTGGCTGTGTAAGCGCTTTGGCCTAAGTAAGCTTACACAGCAAATGTCCTCTCCCCTGTACATGCATTTTAAGCCGGCCCCCTCCCCCACCCCCCCGCACCTTGTGTAGAATAGCGTGGCTCCATGTGTCGTGCCGTTCAAGGAAAGTGTGCCACAGTGATGCTGCCCCACGTGATTCCTTTGCTGCTGCCAGCACACCCTGGAGTAACAATCTAGAGTGTGCATCGTGACAGCAGTGCAGCTCGCAATGGCTTACATGCTGTCGTAAGATGGATAATACATTTGTTTCCGGCTGTTTGCTACCACCCAGACCCCCATGCAATATGACTACATGACGGCAGTGCAGCTTGCAACAGCCCCCACGCCTATGCACGTTTCATTCATGTTTGTCTTATCATTATTTTGGTAATTGTTTTCCTGCCTCCTTGAGGCAAGTCTAAGCCAATTTTGCCTGTTGCTCACTTTGCCAAGAACACAGCTTTGTGCGTCAAGCTGTCAACCTATACACATACATATTATATATTACACACGCATGTGCAGACTTGCACACACAAAAATGTGCACATGCCCGCATACATGCACACACATATGTACATGCTCACACTTACACACACAGGCACAGGGGAGGAGCTGACTTTGGCTGACTTGATGCATGGCTTGGGAGGGGATGTGAGGCGCAAGCTGCCAGGGACCACACGCAAGCTGCTAGAGAAGATGTCGGGGGGAGAGAAGAAGGTGGGTGGGAAATGGTGAAATGTTGGGAGGGAGGAGTGTTTGTGATATGAGGGTTAGTTGAGATGAAGATGGTCGGGGAGCTGTGAGATGTCGAGGTGAGAGGGGTATGAAAACCAGGGGGTGAGTTGTGAAATGAAGGTACGGGGAAGTGATAGGAGAGGAGGTGGAATATGAAATGGTGAGATTGTTTGGGGGGGAGAGGAAGCAAGAAGGAGGCATGAGGGTTACAAGAGGGTGGCACTTGTTGGCTTTGCATGCCTGATGCCGTGTGTAATGTTCTTAATCGGTGCATGTGTTTTGGTACTACACTGCCTCCTGAGTGATATGGGTTCAGGCAGTATGTACCCCAGTGCTCCTTCTCCTTCACCTGTGTAATATTTTCATACAGCGCTCGGCCATTGCACACCTGTTTGCTTGCCTTGCTCTTGCATGCACGTGTGCAAATTCCAAAGTCTTTTGCCTGCATCCGTGCCCCGTTACGCAAAGAGCATTTTTTGTAGCCGGCAACCACCACATACACACACCCTAATATTGTCCTTTCTGTTGCTGATGACGTGCTTGCTTCACCTTCCTTATTTGAACCCACCGCACCCAGCCTGATGTTGACTGGTAGTTCATGCACCTTCCTTAGCCTGGTAGCCTGGTGGCACATACTAAGAAAGCCTAGAGTAAACGGCCAGCTACCATGCTTCTCTTACTGCTCAGCGGTTGGTGCAACAGTTGTCAAATGCTAGCCTTTACAGGCATGAGACATGTAACCCCTTGTCCCTGCATTGAAGTGCTTGCCTCATTCTGCTCTCACTACCACACAGGCCGTGCCAGCTCCGCTGCCCCGAATCATTAAGGAGCGTCAAGAGCGCAAGGCAGGCTATGAGGCCACAAACAAGGATGTGGTCAAGTGGCAGCCCATTGTCAAGGTACGTGTCAGGAGTGTGTATGCACAACCGTTTTACGATGTAGGCTCTTAGTAATAACTGGGTTTGCCTCAACAGCCAGCACAGCCGACAACGACTGCTGCAGCAATATTGTGTAGAATGGCGTGGCTCCTTGAGCCAAACTGTGAAACTGGAACTGTGAATTCTTATAACAACAGGGCCAAGCACATCACAGCACGTGTGGTTTGGATGCCTGCCACTGGCCCATTGCCTGAACTGCTAGCCTCCCCCCCCGCACCTTGTGTAGAATAGCGTGGCTCCATGTGCCGTGCCGTTCAAGGAAAGTGTGCCACATGACATAACAGCCTCTACCGACCGAGCCTTACAGTTGTGTGCAACATCCTGCAAGGGGTGCATGATGCACACGCGCGGCTCTAGTGGAGGTACATGAGACATGCGGTTTTGGACGTTATGGCTTGTTTGGAGTACGTAATAGAACCTGCAGGTGATGCACGCACGTGGCTCTGGTGGAGGTGCATGAAGCAAATTGAGGCCCTTTCTTTTGGAGTATGTCTACACCCTGCAGGGGGGGCATGATGCACGTGCGTGTGGTTCTAGAGGAGGTACATGATATGTGAATCGAGACGACTTGTTTTAGCCTATTATTTGATAATGTTATTCTCTTTCAGCCATGTATGAAGTTGGCCAGAACCATAAATATATGGTGCATGTACGGTAGTGTTAGCAGGGAAATGTGCATGTAAATGGTCTTATATGATATATATACATACGGTGTGTTGGGGGTGGCTAACTGAGCAAGCAGGTGAATTGGGGGTGGCAGATAGGTTCAGGCTTTTTAAAAGGGGTGACACCATTTAAACTTCCTCTGTCCGTACCAACTAAACACAAATAACGCACACAACAGTAGTACACAACACACACATACACCGACACACACAGGCCAACAGGGAGGCTCCCACTCTGCGCTTCACTTCTAACCGAGATGAGGTGCCTCGCATTAACACCACTGCAGCCATCGGTGTGTGTACTGCTCTGTGTATTCCTACAAAGAGACTGCTTATAAGCTTGTCAGTGTGTAGTGTGTGTAAGTGCGTGTGCAGCGTTTTACAGCAGCACGGCTGCAAATATTCGTGTGTAAGAGGTGCTTTACTTTACGGTCACTGGCGTAGTGAAGCGCATCAACACACGCTTAGCATTGGGACCCGGGAGGAGTGGTAAAACTTCCGAAAGCTTTTCTCGTGGCTGCAGCTGCTTGTCTGGTAGCAAAGAAGCGACGCACTGAACCGCGCAAACTGTGTTGGGACCCGATCTCTTGCCTGCAGCCTGGGCTTGCTCCTGCCCCCCTACAGATGCTTTACACGATCATACAAGCACACATCCATAATTCACTTGTGCAGTGCTCACACATCTTTCTTAACTGCTATGCTGTAATTGATAACACATCCAGCTAGATTAGGGGGAGGAGCACTCAGGTGCCAGCACCAGAAAGCCCCTCATTGCCCAAAGGTCTCCCACCTCGTACCGCCCATGCACGTTTTGCCCCCGTTTCTCTCCTCTTGCAGTCAACCAGCACACCCCTGAGTCCACAATGGAGGAGGAGGTGGCTGCACTGCTGCAGTCTGCGGGAGCTGCCAGCTCCAGGGCTGTGGCTGAGTCTGAAGACAAGCTGGCTATGAAGGTGCGCATGTGTGTGTATGTGTATTGTGTGTATGTGTGCACCTCTGCTTGCGCAGCAATTGACCTTGGTTGACAAAGTACACACACGCGCTGGCTTTGCCTTTTTAAGCTGCGCTCCTTGCTCACCCCGTGCCTTTTCGTCACGCTGTCCAACCGTAAAGAAGAGCACACACACACACACGCACACACACTTACACACACACGCCAGTTATGCTTTGCAAAGCTGCGCTCCTTGCTCACCATTTGTACGTCACACATGTACACGTAGTCTCTGACCATTGAAGAAGCACACGCACGCCGGGAGCGCCTCGCCAAGCTGCGGTCGCTGCTCTTTTATGATGAGCTTAAGGCCAAGCGCTTACGCAACATCAAGTCCAAAGAGTTCCATCGCAAGCAGAACAAGGTGTGTGTATATGTTTGTGTATGTGTGTGTCTGCACATGATGCGTTCCTTTCTTCTCTTCCTGCCGAGTCTTGAATATCATGTATATAGGTCACAAGCAGCAGTTGCGCACAATTTCCTTATGTGTGCACGTTAACATGTTTTGTGTGTGTTCCATCAATTCCCAACTTGAGCAGGCAAGGTGTTTATGATATTGCTGTGAGATTGTGTAATTTCTGAAAGTCGAGGGGCTGCCTTCTCTGACGCCTGCTTGCGCCAGGCTCAGCAAATCGTTGCTGCCCAGATGCTTGTAGCCACAAATACGTGACTACGAGTACGTGCAATTGTCGCATGTTTGCCAGGCCCTGCACTGCGCCTTTGAAAGACGCTCTGCTGCAAAAAACAGCTCTTTTTTGCGGCACTTCCTGACACTACTCTGCAAACGTTGATGCTTCTGTGCTGCCGTGCAGGCTGCCAAGCACAAGGCCCTGAAAATGGGAGATGCCATTCCCCTGGAGGGTGACGAAGGAGACGAGGCCAAACAAGCAGAACGTGCCGAGAATGAATCCGCCGAGCTGGATCGAGCCAAGGTGAGGCTCTTTTTCACCTCAAGTTGTGGACAACGAAAAAGATAGGGCCAGTCTAGCTCATGAGAGGGAAAATTTTAAACAACCTATAGCTAGGAAGCTTCTTGACCACGTCCTTGAATCGTTATGGTTGCCCGAGGCTTGAAAACATGTGTATCAACTTGCGTGTATACACACACTGGAGAATACGCACTTCCACTTGTGTGGCACAAAGGGGTGATTGATTGTAGCGCAGCAGGAATGTAAGCATCCTGTTCAAACAGGCCTGTGAAGGTGTCAGTGATTGCGCTTTGTATGGAATGGCAGTATTTGTTTTGTGGATACTGCTCCTGTACAGGCTAATAGGCTAATAGGCTAATAGGCAAGTGCAAGTTCAAACATAAAAATCCATGGCTAGCTAGCTGCGACCAGACGTCGGTCGCTCCTGTCTGGCAGGCAAGCGATGTGGAGAGATGAGTGCAGTGTTTGCTTGGAGTTGAGAGCCTCCCTCGCTTACCTGCCTGCTGCCTACCCACACAGGAGCGGCTAACCCTGAAACACAGGAACACAGGGGAGCAATTGCTACACCTGCCTCTTTATGCACAGATGGCTGTGCATTATCTTTTCCTCATCCCCCCTCGCCTGCCTGCTTCCTGTTATCACAGGAGCGGCTGACCCTGAAGCATAGAAACACGAGCCGATGGGCCCGCCGCGCCCTCAAGCGTGGTGCCACCCTGCACGACCCTGGAACCAAAGCAGCCATCACAGACCAGATGCAGCTGGGGCAGGCGCTGAAGCGCAAAATTGAGGGGGGGCGTGCCAGTGACAGTGAAGGCAGCACAGAAGCCAGCACGAGGTGTGTATATGTGTGTGTGTGCATATGTGCAAGGCAGGAGAGCTTCCTCTAATGGTATCAAATCTGCCCCGCCTTCCCTGCTTTTCCTCGCTCCTTTTCTGCAGCGGCTCCGAGGATGAGAAAGATGGGAGCAAGCGCCAACAGCATAAGCCAAGCAAGGCCAGGGCACTGGCCATGGAGATGATAGCAGGTGATTTATATCTGGCGTGCGCGCATGCGTGTGTGTGTGTGTGTGTGTTTGTGTGTGTGCGCTTGTGTATGTGTGAGTATGTGTGTGTGTACGTGTGTGAGTGCGTGCGTGTACGATAGACCGTGCTGGGCATTAAAGACGCATGCTGTCAATTGTAAGTGTTGCTGACTCGCCCTCCATTGGCTAAGGGCATGCATGCTGCTAATAATTTCCTCATGCATGCCATGAGGGGATGAGTGCATGGGTGAATGAGTAGATGCATCCCATCTTACAAAAGAGGAAACGCAGAGGCCAACAAGACATGACGGGAGAAAAAGAGCGGCCGCAAAGCGCGACGGATAGGGGGCATCTGCGTGGATAATGAATGCACGGATGAATAAGTGAATGCACGAGTGGACAATTGCATGGGTGGGGGCGTAAATATGTTCGGTTAGAAGGTTGGCTTCATTGGAATAGGGAACGTAATTTTAGAGCGAGAAATTTGCAATAGGCAAGGCCTACACAAAGGGTTAAGGTTAGAATATGCAATAACTGCATTGAATAAAGGAGCACATATCCTCCTCTAGGCTTCATTGTAAAAGGGTACGTAAATTAGGGTCAGGGTTGAAATATGCAATGACTGCATTAATTAGAGCAGCACATGTCCTTGTGCTAATGAGGGATTAAACGCGAAGTGTGCAAGGCTCCGGCTGGCAAGAAAAAAAGGGTGGAGGGCTGAGCCTGTTGTTTATGTAGGGTTGGCCAGTACCATACATATATCCACACACGTACAGTGAATGCACTATTAGTGAATGCACTATAAGTGAATGCACTATACTTGTAGCAGAGAAACTACTATACGCACGGTCGTATACGGTACAAATGTGGTACTGGCCAACTTTGTTTTTTTATGTGCAAGCCGAGAACACGGGCACTTTTCAAAAGTGTCCAATGGCAGCCCTCGATTATGCAGAACTGATTTGATTCATGTACACACGTGTGTGTACGTTTATGTGCGCGTATTGTGGTGCACACTGAAGTGCACAAAAACATAGCTGTGTTTAGCAAATCTAGCCAGAGGTGCATGTGAGAAATTAACCTTCAAACTCGTCAGGTTGCCAAGGCCGCTCACACGCGTACCCCTCGTTTGCATTGATCGCTGCGCAGCCTGTTTTTTCTAGCACACACTTTGTATTACGCTTCAGATTGCAGAGCTGGTCGGTGCGTGAGCTCAAAGACCGACGACCTTGTTGTGCGTATTGACCTGTTTTAGGTGGTGGGGAGCAAGGGGGTGATGGTGAAGGCCAGAACGAGCCCAAGAAAGGCTTATTTGGTTTGCCCTTCATGGCACGTGCTCAGGTACATGTGTGTGTGTGTGTGTGCGCGCGTGGGATGCATGTATGTGGCGTGACTGAGTTGCTGTGTTTGCAGTAGTTCTGAGGCTTTGCATACGTCTGTACAACTGCCTTGTTATTGTGTGCCTCGGCCTTCAGACTCTGATGCAGAAATATGAGCAAATTACAAAAATCAAACGTCGGCCTTAATGATTTTACGTAGCTTGCATGCAGCATTTTTGGCATTGCATTCAAGGAGTACAGTCATGCACTGTATTTCCATTAACAGCCCTGGCTAGCCTGCTCCTTTCCGTGTGCTTCCATTGTATTTTATTTTAAAGGGTGCTGTTCAGTGCTGTTGTTTCTAAACAGCAATATCGGGCAGGCTCCCTTTTCAAGTTCCTTAGTGCCTGTGCTTGTGTCTGTGTGTGCTCACAGGAGCGAAAGAGGCAGATCGCCCAGCAAGAGGCTGAGGGCTTTCTAAGGGATCTTCAAGAAGAGGAGGGTGATGACCTGGACTTGCAAGGTAGGGAGGGGTGTGCTGGTGCGTGCGTGTGCGGGCGTGTGTATGTGTACGCGCATATTTGAGTGGGTGTTGTGGGTGTGGCTGTGGTTGACAATGACACCTTTTCTGCTCTTTGTGTTGACCAGCCACAGATCATGTGCACGGGTAGAATAGGAAGGCTGGAGTTTGCTTACCAAAGCTTTGCAAATTTCAGCCTTACTCACCTTCCTTTGGCTCCACTTGTTGCTTGTTGGGCATGCGAGGTAGGAAGGTAGCTGTGTAGCTGGTCTGTGTTTGCCATGCACGACTATGTTTGGCCCATGCCCCTCGTATGTTTCAATGTGGGTAGCTATGCGTGTGCTTCTTGTGGGGAAGCTATGGCTGCCACGCATCACCTAATTAACAGATTCCATACCTTGTATACATATTGAACGTCCGTGATTCCTCCCTCGACAGCACAAGTTTACCTGTTTCTATCGTATCTATCTTGTCGTATCTGTCGTGTTGTATTTCCTTTTGCTGTCCATCAACCTCCTTGTGTGCAGGCAGCTTTGGTGCTAGACCTGAGGAGGGCCCTGAAGCTACTGCTTATGTTTCACGCAACAACGTGTCAGGCAACGCTCTGCGTGCATCTATTACTTCTAGACGGTTTCCGATATACTTGCTGTTACTAAAAGGCTTCCGACATTCTTGCCTTGCGTGATATAGGCGGCTTTGGTACTGGGGTTGAGGAAGGCCGTGAAGCTGCTGCTGGGCGCTTCAATTTTGGGGGTGCTGCTGGACATAACAGGAAAGCCAGAGGCGGCAGCGACAGCGAAGGCATGAGAAGCAGGTGAGGCACACACGCATACACACATGCATTACCATTACACTAGCACACACGTGCATTACGCACATGCGTACACACACATCTAAGTACGTACAAACTGATACAGGTGTAATTGAAAACGTCCACGTGTTTACTCTTACACACACACACACACACATCATGCTCAAACTGCAGTGATAGTGAGAGCGATGAGGATGGGGGCCTTCACGAGGACGCTGAAGCAAAGGCAGAGAGGCTGGGCAAGGCAGGGGGGGGGGACGGGGGTGTAACGAAGGGTGCGCAGCAGATCCAGCAGCAGCAGAGAGGGCGCAGGAGGGGGCAGCAGGGAGCAGCGGGAGCTGGGGGGGCAGGGAGGGGACAGCAGCACAGTGCAGAGGACGAGGCTGCACTGTTGGTGGGTGGCTCCTCGACGTGTCTTGTTTGTTTTAGTGTGTGTTGTGCTCTTTGCTGGGGTGCGTCCTTGGAAGTGGTTGTGTGACTGAGACAGCTTACGTTGGGAAAGCGACGTAGTGTAAGGACGAGACTGCACTGTTGGTGGATGGCTCCTAGACTTGAAATTTGTTGTGTGTTGTGTGCCCGTGTCTTTTGCTGTGTCGCTGGTTCCAAGGGAAATACCCAGCACAGCCATTAAAATCTCTTTAAAACCGCAGCGGAGTGCGAAGGAGGAGGCTGCTTCAGTGCACCTTGTTCCAGCGCTTAGAGTGCTTTGTAATCTGATAATTTAGGACAGATCCATTTCAAGCTCTGTCCTTGTTCCAACAGAGTGCCTTGCGATGTTTTAATATATGACAGATCCTTCATAGACTTTGTCCCTGAGATAGAGCCAATTGCAACGTGTTAAGTGTAAGGGTGAGTGCATAAAGTAAAAAGTGTGTATGGAAACAGAAAACAGGAAGGCTCAAACGCGCACGCGCGCGCATCGACACGCTACACTCATACGCAACACATGCACACACACTACACACATAAACATATACACAGGCCGCATTAGAAGCAGCAGGGGTGCAGACAGAAGGCGTTGCAGCAGCTCCCACAATTGATGAGCAGCAGCAGCAGCAGCAGCAGCAGTCTCAACACCAGCATCTGCATCGACACAAGCACCAGCAGCAGCAACAGCAACAGCAGCAGCAAGTAGAAATCCAAGGGCATGCAGGTATTGAGTCCATTCTTGTGTGAGGTGTGTATATGTGTGTGTGTGTGTGCTTTCAGGTGAGCGCATGTGGTGTGCATCATTAAAAAAAGTGACGAGGGAAAGAATTGCTGTTGCATATGAATGTGGTAGCATGTTGCCGGCTAGCCAGTCAATGCATTGTGCTGTTACACAAACGATGCTCCTGCTTTCTTATACGTACAGCTTCAAGCCTTGAGCAGCAGCATCGGACGGACACAGGTCGGCATGCCAGCACCTCTGCCGCAAGCTTTATGCCTGCACGAAGTTTCCAGGTGTGTGTGTGTGTGAGTTTGGACCTTTGGCTTGGTTATTGGTATGGAAGGGGGTAGGAGGATTATGTTCCTTTTTTGAATTTGTGCTGTTTGCTCGCCTGCCGCCAAAAAGCATCTAGTAGCCCTCACACCTCAAATGGGATTTGTGTGTTGTGCTCGCCATTTACTTGCGTGAAATGGAAGCCAGGCCGCCTCGACGTCTCAAGCAAGCACTCTGTGTGCATCATCACACACATACGTGCACACACACATTCCTGCATACTTACACACACTCAGGGACCAAGGCCAGGGCTGGCTTTCAGATCAGGGCCCCAGGGCCTGGGCTACTACCCTGACTCTGAGCACCAAGGGATAAGAGCACCCTCACAGCCTGGAGCCTCAGGGAAAGGGAAGCAGCAGCAGCAGCAGCAAAAGGGAGTGCGTATTGCAGGAATGCCGAGTACCACTCCTGCTGCTGCGCAACATGCAGCAGCAGCAGGGGAAGGGGCAGGAGTAGGAGCCAAAGGAGGCGAGGATAGAGCAAAGACGGGGGGTGACAGAGGGAGAGCTGAGGTTGATAGAGACAGCAGTAGTGATGACGAAGTGCGTGCGTGCGTGCGTGTGTGTGTGCTTGTGTGTTAGTACTTTTGTGTGGGGTTCCAATAAAATTATAAGGTTATATGTGCTCCTGTGTGTTTGTGTCTGTACTGATCGTGAGCATGTGTGTGTATGTGTGTGCGTGTGTGTTTTTTCACGCTTGTACATAAATGATTGGCAACGATTCACATCGTCTGCTTCTGTCCGCAGGATGAGAGAAGAAAAGGCGGAAAGGCTCAGCAGGGCATGCGACCTGCGCCAGGAAGCCAAGAGGCCACGCAGCAGGAGCTCATCAGGATGGCATTTGCAGGTGAGATTGCAAGGGCTGGTGCGATTGTGTGTGTTTGTGTGCATACAAAAAAGTGTTATACTATCTGAGCTAGCAGAGGCCACGCAGCAGGAGCCATCATATCGGCATTTCCGGGTCAGATGTCTCAAAAATCAACCTACTCAATTTATCTCCTGGTGCTTTCTTTTTTTGCACATATACTTACGTACACACACACAACAATACAGGAGATGACGTGGAGGCTGAATTTGCTGCCGACAAAGCTGCAGAGGTGGGCGCTGAGTTGCCCCATGTAGAGGAGCCCAGTGCCTTGCCTGGCTGGGGCGTTTGGCAGGAGCAGCAGCGCAACCCCAAGTGGATGAAGGTGGCAAAGGACAAGGCACAGAGGTAAGCAGCAAACATTTTGTTGTATAAATTCGGAGTGTGCACGATAGATGTGCGTGTCAGGGGCAGCAGTGCAGTTTTAAAAACGAGACAAGGCAAAGCACATACACACATACATGCTCACATTACTCACAATGAAACGTATACACACATATCTGCACACATGCACATGCACATGCAGAGAACGTGACAAGGCTGCCGATGGGCGGCGTGACAAGGGCATGCAGTTTGTGACCATCAGTGAGAAATGGGACAAGAAAGCCCAGACCTACACAACCCCCTCCGTGCCGTACCCCTTCGACAGCAAAGAAACGTACGAGCGCAGCATACGGCAGGTGTGCTTTTGCCTTGTGCTTTGTGCATGCACTTGGAATGTGCTGTTATGTTTGCATCACTGATCTATAGTGTACGCTTGAATTAATGTGATCTTTATTGCTGTGCGCACTGCGTCATGTACGAACAAGAAATGATTTTGCAAATATTGTGCAAACAAAGATGTGATCAGAGGAAACGAGCAGCAGAGAGACCTTGGTAATATGCAAATTTAGACTTTCTACGTATCTGTGTCGTGGGTTCTGAAGCACCTTAGAACCCTACACACATGCGATGCACTTTGCTGTTTGTGCAGCAGAGTGCAAGCAAAGTACGCAGCAAATCACATGTTCATAGAGTGCTCACGCTCCTGCTAGTTGTGTCCACCCCCGCTTCTTGTGGTTCCCGCTTTCTGTGGTTCCACGCAGACACAGGCCCTTGCCTTGTTTGATCTATTTTAGTTATGTTTAGTTTAGTTTGGATTACGAAGGCCTTGTTTGATCTAGGTCACACGCATGCCTCATGCACCAGGGAGCCCTCAGCTTTCATTCCTTGCTTTCCATTCAATCAACCCCCCTTTTTGGTGCATAAACACCAATAAGTGGATCAGTTGCACTCCCTCGTGCAGGCTTTGGAACAGAGCCCCTTCACTGTTTGTTCCTATGGAAAAGAAAAGCTACGCTGGCAGTGCTAAAACATACAGCGTGATTAAGGAAAGGGGAACTGAGGTTCCAGCACCTATGAGCCTATGAGCCCCTCACCGCCAATGAAGGACACCACCTCGACGGTTAGCTCTTTCATTTGTACTTCATCTATTAAGCCTGTGCAGCCCTTGGGGCGGCAGTACAACCCAGCCAGAGCTTCCCAGTTTGATATCCACGAACTTGCTCATTTGTTCATGCTCTATCGGTCTTTCATTGCAGCCCCTGGGACGGCAGTACAACCCAGACAGCGCCTTCCGCGATCTCACCCGCCCCGCCATCCTCAAAAACACTGGTGTTGTCATCGACCCTGCTCGCTACAGCAAGCCCCTCGCCAAGCATACCAACGAGGTACGTGCACGGTTAAATGGGTTGGTTTACATTTTGGCAGCTGAACGGATTGCTTGTTCCTTGATCACACTGGTTGTAATCTTACCACCAGAATAGCTTTGCTTTTTTTCTCTATCAGCTATCAGTGAATTGGTAGCACTCACGTGTCAAGTTTTGGTCCTTTTTTGTGTAACGAGCCTTACTAACTGTTGGTAAATCTTATTACTAGCGAAGCCCTCTAAGTGGCTGACGGTAAGACAAAGCGAAAGAAGGAGGGATGAAGGCAAAAAAGAGCACTAAGCAAGAAATTAGGACGATTATCAAGCTTGTTTTTCAAGAGCCACGACAACTTGAGCTTGCGCTCTCGTGTGTTAGAGATAGTTAACTTAAAGCAACGAATAATGAGCTACGGTCTCTTGTCAAGGTTCTTGTTTAAAAGCTTCAACCATTCACAACCTGGACCGCATGACAAGTGCTCCGTCCAGCCAACCAACCCTCATCATAAATGCCTTAGGACCACGCAATGGACAATAGTGTCCTCCTTGCAGCTGACCAGTACGTATATCGTTCTTTCGACCATCATTTTGCAGGTGGCCAGCAGGGCTACAAAGCCAAAAGTGCTCACTGTGGCGGGAGGGGCCAACCAGAAGCCCCAAAAGCGTGGATAGTAATTTATCTCCCTTTGTTGGTGCCACTTTTCACCTCATCTATTGTAGTTTAGGTAATAGAGAGCGGACCCTATTGGAGTAATGGTAGACAGCTTTGCCTGCAGGTACACTTGATTAGATGCAGCGCCATCTTTACATGCAGCAGTCTGAGATCCTGAATTGCCAAACGCTTGTATTTTATTGTTCCTAACAGAGTTGTTAATGTCCATTCTTGAATTGTGCCAGTGTCATACGGGCTCTGCTCTTAATTTCCCTAAATTGATCCAGAGCTAGTCAGTTGTGACTTTAAAAGGATTGTTTACAGAATTTACAGATTTAAAAGAACTTGAGTCTACGCAGCTTCCTAATATCCTAATTTGAAACAACAAAGGGTTACAAGGGTTTACAAGGATGGCCTACAGCTCGAGACTCTGGCTGATGGCAATTGGCTGGTGAAACAAAATCAACCAGCGTCGAAAATTGAAACTAAATCTGACACAAACTTGAGGAGGGTAAGGGTAAGGGTTACACAGCTATATCCGCCAGCGAGGGCAGTTGAGCTATAGCATAAAAAAGCCAGCTTCAAGAAGAGAAAGAGGCCAGACTGAACAAGACACCAGAAAAAGAAGCTAGA
>Ga0307963_1001830_pt1 | contig 16544 bp, 22 predicted proteins | sample OrgLakmetagen594_FD_201829 | JGI IMG/M metagenome (GOLD analysis project Ga0307963, IMG submission 201829) | Saline water microbial communities from Organic Lake, Antarctica - #594 | ecosystem: Environmental > Aquatic > Non-marine Saline and Alkaline > Saline | place: Antarctica: Organic Lake...
GTGGAGGGGGGGGTGGGGGGGCAGGGGGGTCCACCCCAAAAAGTACACGTGCCTTCCCAAACAAAAAGCCTCCTGTGACCACCAATATTATTACCCAGGGGCGTTCAGAAGATGAGCCAGCACGTGGTTACAATATTCAAACCATTGCCGTGACTGCATGACAACTTTTCAAAGGTGGTAGTTAAACACACAACTTCAAGGGTGGTAGGTAAACACACAGCTACACACACAGCATTCACAGCAACCAGAGGTGGAGGGGTTTTTGTAGGACTAGAGCTCGAGACAGCCCAGTCTGTAATAAAGTGACCACTTACGAAGGCAGCGGATGAGCGACAGCTGCTAGCTGTCAAGCAAACGCGCCTCCCTGCCCATCGCAGTGGCGACGGACGGACGAGAGACAGCTGCTGCCTACCATTAAAACGCGCTACTTTGTCCTTTGCAGGAACAGTAGAAGAATGACAGCTGCTCTCTGCCAAGCAAACGCGCCTCCCTGCCCATTGCAGCGGCAACGGATGAGCAACAGCTGCTAGCGATCGATCAAACGCGCTTCCCTGCCCGTGCATGTGCACTACATGCAACCATGCGTAGTGCATGCACTTGGCAAGTGCAACTTAAGTGAAGAGCCCGTCGACGCTCTTGGCACGCGCGCGTATAATTTGTCACTGTGAGCTCGTGCTTGAGACAACCCCTCTCACTGCAAGTTGGTTTGTGAGATACGCACGAGTGCCACCTCTCTCTTAGAACCTATGCGCGCAACACACACACACACGCGTGTCACCTCTCACCGTGGGTCTATCTGTGAGTCGTCCTTGAGGGCAAAGATCTCTTTCTGCCTGTACGCAGCGTTGTCGTCAAAGCCCAGCTTGGCGTCTGCAGCCAGCAGGGTGCCCTCAGGGGTTTCTGCTAGTGGGTTCACCTGTGGAGGGTAAGATCAAGTTTTAAGAGGGAAGTCTGGACACGTGGAGGCTTGCAGTTGCATTTTGTGACTGACGGTCAGGCCAGCCATCCCTGTGAGAGTTCTTGCCCCGAAGCAGAAAAGTACATTTAAATATGTAGGAACTTAATTAGATACATCTAAGCACCCCTGCAAACCCAGTTTGTGGCGGGAGGTGCCCATCAGGTGGGCAGGGTGGAAGTGGGTGGAAATCCCCAGAGGGGGTCAACTAAGTATATATCTGAAAACGTGACTTTCTTGATGCCACCATGTAAAATAACAAAAGTAGATGGTTCACAAATTTTGGGGCGAAACCGACCCCCCCAGTGGCCTGGGCAGTATCAGTTCATTTTTGGCAATACTTACGTAATGAGCCACCACGCTCTACGCAGGGTCTCTTTTCGCCTCAAAACACGACAGGAGTGCTTCTTTATTGATGAGTAATCGTTTGGGATGCTGAAAACCGGATTTGGCGGAACGTGGTATTACACCCTTTTTGGCACCCCTTTTGCTGATTTTTGAAGGGAAATGGGCCAAAATGGGGTACCTGGCCAACTACTGCTCTGTTTCGCCCTATTTTTGTTGCAATGATATTCTTTATGAAAATGTCATTTAAAAATAACACAAATCGGGTCAGTTGGTGGTGAGATATGACAGATTGGTGGTGAAAAGTGGGGTTCACGCCGCGGGCTATTAGGCATGTGCCCCAAAATTAAGCAACATCAAGCATAAGTGCTCTGGAAAGGGGGAACATTTTGATGCCTAGTTTGAATTTGCCCAATTTCGGGGCCCACATGCAGGGAACATTTGAAAAACATGCCCATTTCGGGGGGATTTATCCACCTCTGGGAAATCCCTGCCAGAAAGTGGACTTCCAAAAGCTCTTTCCCGGTACCATCAACTTACCAGGGGTGTTTGCAATAATATTGGGGACAATTTGGTGAAGGTCCAGGGTCTGGGGTGATGGTCCGGATTTGGACCCCCTTTTGACAGGGAAAAGTGGCATTTACAATCAGGCACCAACCGCTGAACAGTTTGGGATCGCGTCTGTTTTGCTGAACTCTATCAAACGTATTAATAATGCCCAGCCACTAAAGTATAAGTCTGCCCCCCTCGTTTAAGACATTTGGCCTTTTTGACCTTTTTTTGCTGTCAGCTTAAATCGTTTGTCGAATAAGTCTGTGCTCGGGGGGCTGAGCAGAGCCTCATGCTTTTTGAAATGTCAGCTGTCGCTGCCCACCACGGCCCACCCCCAGCATTCCAGACCATAATACTTGACAGGGCATGCCTTGGGAGCATACTGAAAGGCTCTCGACACAGGGTTTCCAAAAATGCACCATTTCGGCCCAGCAAACAGGCCCACGCACTGTCTTTTAGGGGTTTATTTTCAACCCCTATTTTTTACTTTGATGGGTACGGTTTGACCCCTAACCTATCTGGGAACAAAAGAATCGGTGAAATTCAAAACCCACATTTCTACACCCATGCCACCTTTCTGGCAGGAAAATGGTACAAATCTAGCCCCCCACTCACACCCTTGACCCCAAACTCATAAACTTTTATGCAGAAGTGTTACATTTATGTATGGAAACCATTGGATGACGGATGCAATTCAGGAAAAGGGCATTCATTCCCCCTTTTTGGGTGGGGCTTGGCTGGGCTGACTGAAGGCCTTTTTTGTAAACCTTGGAAGTCTGAACACATGGAGGGGGAACGTGATACCGCACCTCAGAAAGGGGAGCAAAACACATGTTCGAAGGGGAGCAAAACCATGTTTAAAAATGAGCACAATGCGCTCCCAAAGGGGAGCACGTATATGGTACGAACATGAGCACAACAGCGCTCCAAAAGGAAGCACAGACACGTTAAAAAAAGAAGGGACGTCAGTTGACTGAGACGAGCATGTTGCATTTCAGAAAGGGAGCAGGCAAACATCACAGCACAGCACAGTAGGGGAGCATGTGACCTTTTTGACGAGAGCACAGACGTGTTTTTAAAGGTGGCCGTAACGCGTCTTGAAGGGGAGCATGATACGCGCAAAACAGCGTTCGCTTGCCGCTCATTGTGAGCCACACATGCAAAAGGACAGGGGCCCACTTGACAGGCACATCTCACGTCTGGAAGGTACCTTCATCAATGATAGATCAACAACGGGTGATGCAGATGAGCTCCCAGGGATACCTTAAGTTCCTGCTGCTAATGGTTGACGAGCTTAAAGGCGATGCATTTGAGTCCAGGGTTCACAATTAATTTTCTGTTTTGATACACCTATCTGTCAAGCTTCCTGTCACCTGACAGCTGTCCGAATGCCACTTGAATTCAAGCGTGCAACGCCTTCAAATTTCTCATTTGCAATCTCAATTATCCTGTGAATTTTAAATATTCCACCGCCATCTTATGATGCTAATTCAAATGGAACTGCAGAGGTCAGTGTGTAGCACCTGAACTTCAGTTCTTGGAGTTAAGCAAAGTGATATCACCCACACCACTCTTGCTTTAAAAAAGTGTCCTCTTGAGTTTTTTCACCTTTTTACATCCTTGGTCCTCACAACCATGTCTCCTTCTTACTTCAAGTTTGAAAATTCTGCCTTTTTCCTTCTAGTCTGGGCAGTCGTGAGGGCCCTAGCTTCTTAGCAGTTGTGATCCAACCTTGGAAATATTTCACCCGAACACAAGGATCGAAACAAGGGTCATTATCGTAACTTTCATTAGCAACATCAGAGTGAGGGCTCCACCCTGCTGTCCCCCTAGGCTAGGGTTTCCTTTGTCGCGCAAATAAGTACCATTCCCAACACGAACAGCTGAATTGTGAGCACAAGAAAAGCGTGGACGACCACGACAGTTTGGAGCAGGTGCATTCACGACAGGAAGCGGTTTATTGGCATTGCTGTGGGCATCAAGAGCCTGGCAGCGAGTCATCATACCGAAAAACCAATTGTTTGCGATGACAACAGGGGGAAGGTGGCGAAGACGCTGACGGGGACAATGTCGTCTACAGTCACACCCTTAACCCACAGATTGAGCTGTGTAGCGTTAGAGGAGCACCAGGAATGCGCAGAGCGTCAGGGAGTTAAAGGAGAAGCCGGATTGGTGGGCTGAGACACACAGTACACAGTGAGAAGGACAGAACCTGCAGTTGCTTGGCGAAGCGCGAGCACAGAGCACACCATCCGTAACATCATCGTGAAAAGGAGCTCCAAGCAGACGATGGTTTGTGGATCGAGCGCACTCATAGCTCAATCTACAAAACCGATTTGAAAAGTGTGAGAGTGTGGACGAGGGGGAAATAACAGAGAGCGAGAAAGTGCCGGATATCCATGACAGTGTTTCTCAATGCAAGGAGCAGCAGGACGCCAAACTCCGACGTCAAAAAAGTAAGCCATCAATAAGGTTATAGAACAAAGCGTCGAGGAGGAGCAGGGAAGAATGGAGGCCAAGACGGGAGAGATCTCGACTACAGGAACAAGATGAGTGGCCTGTTTTGGGCATTGTAAGTTTCAGGTTAAACTCAAATTAAGAAGAGATCTGTTGTTGAGGACCAAGGAGACAAAAAGAAACTCTAGAGAGCAGCACGGATAAGGAGTAAGAGTGATACGAGTGATATCACTTTGCTTCACTCCAAGAACTGGAGTGTTACAGACTGAACTCAGCAATTCTTTTTCGTTTGCATCGAGAGAGTAGGCGGGAGATTCAATACCAAGGAGTTAAAAGAATACACACACACACGCACGCACGCACGCACCTCCACCATTGTGCAGTCAGATTTCACAAACATGCTATATAGTGCCTTGATCTGGGCGGCAGCATCCGCCTTGTCTCCAGTGACCTGTCAGGGCAAAGCCATGGCAACACGTGTGTGCGTGTGTGTGTATGTATGTGCGCCTGTGTGTGTGTGTGTGTGTGTGTGTGTGTGTGTGTGTGTGTGTGTGCGTGTGTACGCTTGTGTGTGTGCGCGTGTGTGTGTTTGTGCTTATTTGTGTGTGTGTGTGTGTGTGTGTGTGTGTGTGCTTTTGTTTGTGTATAGGAGGTACAACCTAATCACAAATGAAAAAGCTGCAGCTCGCATTTGTCATATGCTTTGCAGCTTCAATGTGCGATACACTACCGTTTTACAATTCCACACCTTGAGCCCCTCGACAATGTGGGCTGCTTGTTGGTCTGTAATGCCTGTGCGGATGTCAATGGGGACCTGCAGCCGTGCATGCAAGATGGTTGTGCTGCTGAGAGACTGAACCTACATTGGGCGATGAAATTGTTCATGCCTAGCCTAGTTCCAGCAGCTAAGACAAACCATAGAAAGTACACCTTCCACCAGAAAGTACGCCTGCAATCAGAATTAGATCACAGACCGAAACCAGCAGAGGTTGCCTCAGTAGCAAAAAGGGAACAGAAGCTAGTCTCTGGCTTCTGCTCATCCACTATAGATAAGAACGCAGAATCCTAATCATCCCTGCCTAGCAGTCGCACTTTTTGACTGATGGCTTTAATTGAAACCTCTTTAACCTCTGGCCATCCCTGTCTTGCACTCCTAGTAGTACTGAGCGCTGCAGCAGGCATGCACAGTACGTTGCATGATGTACACACGTCAAGGCATGAGGCCAAAACGAATTGACAAAGACAGATCCATTTGTACAACACTCGTACCATCTCCGTAACTTGTACCACAACTTGTACCATCTCCACGATCCACAACTTGTACCATCTCCACGAGATTGAGGTCGTGGTGGGATGAACAATCCCTGCAACTCAAGCCCTTGCCTTGATGATTTTGTCGGGGTGTTCGTGGGCTAAGTCCTCAATGCTGGTGCCCCCCTCAGAGCACGCAATGACCACAGGACCAGCAGTCTTGCGGTCCAGCATGATGGCAAAGTACATCTCGCGTGCCAACTTCATCTTCTTAGCCACCATCAGCGTGTTCACAGGCTTGCCTGTGAGCGGGGGGGTCCCAGCCAAGGGTGGACATAGACGCATGGGTCAAGGTGTGTGTTTGTGTGTTGTGTGTGTGTGTGTTGTGTATGTTTGTATGTGCATGTGTGCACACACGTGTCCTTGCGCTCACAAGTCGCGCGACACCACCATTTGCTTGATTGCAGCACCAATATAATACCGCGCTTCAAAGCAGAAACCCTGGGAGTGTGAGCAATGACACACACACACACAAATCACACACACCTGCAGGCCCAGTCTGCTTGGTGACCAGGGTGCCATTCAGCATCTGCTTGGCCAGTTCTAATGCCTTTGACTTCTCTGCTATGTGCACGCCCCCTTGCAGGCCATTGGTGAATTTGCCCAGGCCACGGCCACCTGCCAAAATCTGGCTCTTGATCACGACCTGCACACATGTGTCGCCAACCACACAGGCCTAAGTGGCTCATTCTTGCACTGACTGGCTCAAATCACCCTCTGAAACTTGCAGTCGGCAGCGCCTGCCCCACCACCTCGCTTCCTCCTCCACCCTTTGCGCGCGCGCGTGTGTGTGTGTTTTTGTGTGTGTGTGTGTGTTGTGTGCAATAGCACACCCACCTCCCCCTTCTCGTCCGCCAGTTTCTCTGTTGCGTCTTTGACATCCTGCAGGCTGAAAGCTGGGAGGCCCTCAGGCACGTGCACACCGTACTTGGACATGAGCTGGGCACTCTGTGTGTGTATGTTGGTGTGCAGGGGGCGAAACAGGCAGAGGTCAGGTTCACCTGATGTCAGTTGAGCAAGCTTCATTTGTAGTCCCTCAAGCCAGATTGAGATGTACTCAGATTGATTTCCCTTAGAGAAGCGTACCTGGTACTCATGGATGTTAAGGAAGCGCTTCTGCTGGTGCCCAAACTGGGCAACTGCTTGGGCACAGTTCCGGGATTGCCTTGCGCCCCTCGACAATAAAGAAGGCAACATTTTCCCAAAATGATATTTAATAGTAAACTCGACAATCAGGGTCACTCGTGAAAAACTGTCTTCTGTCTTGCAACTGGAAAGCAAGCATGAGGAGGGACACCAGCAAATGTAGCATCTCCCTTGTACTAGAGAGATAGCGAGGGAGGAGATTGTCAAGACAGCCCTCTGCCCGATGGACGTGCACGATTCCCAGCCTCTGCCCTTCTCTCATGAGTTGCTGGTCCACTACCTACGTGTCTGCGACGCCATCCTGTCCTGTCCTAATCCCCAGGTATGTCAACACAGTGTCACAGGCCATCACGTTGGGACCCGGCCTAGGACAGACAAACGCGCCTTCGTGCCAAAGCTCGGTTGCGTATCTTTATACACCTGTGGCACTTCGAGAGCGTGTGAGAGAGTGTGTGTGTGCGTGAGTGTGTGCGCGTGCGTGTGTGTATGTGTGTGTGTGTGTGTGCGCGTGTCCATAAGTGTGTATTTGTGTGTGTGAGTGTGTGTGTTTGTGTGTGCTTATGCTTGTAATTGTGAGTTTGTGTGTTTCCGTGTCTTTGTATGTTTGTGCGTCTGTATGTGTATGTATGTGTGTTGTGTGTATGTTTGTGCGTGCGTGTAGAGTGTGTGTATGTGTGTGTAGCGTGTGTGTGTATGTGTGTAGCGTGTGTGTGTGTGTGTGTGTGTGTGTGTGTGCGCGCGCGCACGCGTACAGTGACGCAGGGCGCAAGTGCAAGCACGGACAAACACTTACAGTCAAAAACGCATACACACACTCTCCGCACAGGAGAAAGTCCTCGCTGGCCTGTCCAATGATTCTCAGTACGAGAGGGCTCTGCAGAGCCTGCTGCTGGTGGCGCAGTACCATCAGACTTCAATGATGCAGGTAGGGCTGCACTCAAGTCATGCACTCAAGTCATGCATCAGCTGTGTGTGTGTGTGTGTGTGTGTGTGCAGCACCGCACACACACGTCTGCTTTGCAGCACATGGACCCCTTGCTGTCATACGTGCTTGAGGCCTTACATCTCCTACGTGTACTGTGTTGGTGCCTTCACACCTGTTCTCACGCAATGCACATACTCAAGGCTGTGCAGCTGCTCTCTAAACCCTCACCTTATTTCTCCCAACCCTCACTACTTGGCGGCAAGGCGTGTTGGACTCCTTTCATGCAGCAAATGTGTGTATGTGTGTCATCAGCCTCTTATGTGTGCGTCAATCAATCCTCACCCTCACCCGTGCAGACCCTCACCACTTGGCGGCAAGGCATTTTGGACTCCATGAGCACCGGAAGAACCAGCTCTCTTGCCATCAAGCGGGTAAGCCTCAGGCGCTGCTCAATTTGATATTGCACTCGCAAACAAACTGAAAGAAAGGCTTCTTCACCCACGCGTGCAAACGTGCGCACGCACGCACGCACTCGCACACACATACACACACATTCTCACTCACACTAACACACACACACACACATGCAGGGCGTATTGGAGCTGCTCTTCCTCGGCCCCACCATGCTGCTCCTGTCGGAGCTGGTGAAACCCTCTGCTGCTACAACCAGCACCATCCTGGCCGCAGATGCAGCCACTGCAATAGGGGGGGGTGCTGCAGGGCTAGGAGGAGGAGGAGGAGGAGCTCAGCGGCAATCCCCTCTGCGGCCGCAGCACAAGGCCTTTTGCGAGCTGGTGCAGCAGTGAGTGTGTGTGTGATTGTGATTGTGTGTGTGAATGTGTGCGTGCGTGTGTGTGTATGTGTAATGTGTATGTGTGAGAGAAAGAGGGAGAGAGAGAGAGAGAGAGAGAGAGTGTGTGTGGGTGTAAGGGGTTGCTTCTGCATTTGCTGCAGTGCGAAAGCTATATTAAGGGTGACCACGTGTGCCAATTCCCGTGTCTGACATGTTTGGAGAAGATGTTTGGTTCTACGTTACGTGTCAACCCCTTGCCTTCCGTATACGTACTGCATTTGTTCTATGCTGCTTTTCAGCAAAGCACAGGGCCACTGCATCCACCAAAACTCTGGATATTCCCGCGCTCTTTAACTTTTACCACAGGCTGCTGATGGCAAGCTGCTCCTGCACAATCACGCTTTACAGCCCTTGTAGTTTTGAATGTATACCTTGTGCCTAAATCTATTTGAAAAGTGGTTTTCACTGCCTGCGTAGTATTTTCCTCTTATTTTGCGATGTTTTACTGCTTATCCCAGGCTGCGCCTCCACAAGATGCTGCTGATGGCATGCTGCTCCTGCACGATACACTAGTCAGCCTTGTGACTGCGTGAGGAGACCTTATGCTGTTTCCGCTTTTACCCCAGGCTGTGCCTCCACAGGATGCTGCTGACGGCAAGCCGCTCCTGTCTGGGTATATCTGAAAAGCCCACATGAATTACGTATGCTGACCCCACGCTGGTTTAAAACGTTTTCCACAGGATGTGCTTCCACTGGCTGCTGGCTGCTGACGACAAGCTGCCAGGGGACCAGCTGCCTGCCCTCAGGAGCTGCGTGCTCTCATCTGTGGCTGAGGCGCTGGGGGTGAGTGGGTTGAGGGTGGCTCTTGTTTGTCTGGCTCTTTTTTGAGTTTATTCGTACTTTATACCACAGAGCTAGTACGCCTGTTCCCCTCAAACGACTCTCGTAAAGGTTCCACCCCAAGGCACGCCTAACCCACTTTCTCGCACTGCATGCACTTCCCACCTTTCATATAACTTATGACCTTTTCTCTTCAAACAGTTCAAACCTCTCCACCCCGACCTCCATACGCGCGCACCCAACACGCTCTCTCTGCCCCACAGGCTCGGTCGCGTGTATCCTTACCCATAACTCATACACCATTTCTCTTCAAACTGTTTAAGCCTATCCACAAGCGCGCACCACACGCTCTGTCTGCCCCACAGGCTCTGTCGCGTGTATCCTTACCCATGGTCGGTAACCCCTTTTTGAAGCACCTTGTGGAGAGGGTGGCCCCTCGTAGAGACTCTGCAGGAGCCAAAGCCAACCATGACGTCATGCGCGCACAGGTGCGTGTGGGAGTGAGTGTGTGAATGTGCATATGTATTCGCGCGTGTGTGTGATGGTGTGGATGTGTGATGGTGAGGATGTGAATGTCTTCCGGTGTGGGTGTGGGTGTGGGTGTGGGTGTGGGTGTGGGTGTGGGTGTGGGTGTGGGTGTGGGTGTGGGTGTGGGTGTGGGTGTTATTGTGGTTTGAAGTGTGTGGGGGGATACTGGAGTGAGATGCAAGCGATTGTGGGTTTGATGTGTGTTTTGGGTGTGTGTTTGTGTGTGTGTGTTTTGGGTGTGTGTGTGGATGTGACGGCATGTGGGGATGATATAAGTGTGTGTGCACGTGTGTGAATGTGTCTGTGTGCATGTAGCTAGTTTGTTTACTTCAGCTTACAGCTCACAAGCTTGCACGTGCGCGCAAATGCAGTGTATGTGCCTTTTATACCTGAGGTACACCTTGGTTGTATGCACTCTGCTCTATTTTGAGCCTGATGCAAGGAGGCACGTCCTGTGTGACGGCTTGAGCTCTGTAGATATTTATGATAGACAGTGATCTGATTAGACAGGGGTATGGTACAATAATATGCATACACGTCTACATACAAGCACGCACGCTCACACTCACAGCAAACAGGCACACATGCACACATATACACATATGCACGTACACATACACACACAGATCCTACAACACTGCAGCGACATGCCATGTACCTAATGCTGACACGCATTGCCACAACACACACATACTTGCACATGCAAAACAAACACGCATGTACACACACATTTACACACACAAATGCAGATTCTACGGCTGTGCAGCGGCGTGCGCCTCGTGCATGTTAGAACAGAAACGACATGCATCAACACATGCACACACACATGCGCAGATTCTACGACTGTGCATCGGCGTGCGCCTCGTGCATGTTAAAACGGAAAAGACATGCATCGACACATGCACACACACATACATGCGCAGATTCTACGACTGTGCAGCAGCATGCGCCACGTGCATGTTAAAACGGAAAAGACATGCATCGACACATGCACACACACATACATGCGCAGATTCTACGACTGTGCAGCGGCATGCGCCTCGTGCATGTTAAAACGGAAAAGACATGCATCGACACATGCACACACACATACATGCGCAGATTCTACGACTGTGCAGCGGCATGCGCCACGTGCACCTGACCATGGACACAGACGAGGGTGTGCGTGAGGCGGTGTCATGGCTTCGCCGTGCGCACCCTCTCTCCCACACCACCACGCAGCGCAAGTCACAAGTGCACCACGCCCTGGCGGAGATGCTGTCAAACGTGGGTGGGGATTTGTGCGTGTGTGCTTGTGCGTGCAGTCCATATGCGCGTATGTGCTTGTGCGTGCAGTCAGTAGGAGTGAGCCTGTGCAAGTTTATGAGTGCGTGATGCAAGAATTGATGTTTGTTTTAAGAAGCGTTGCATTTTGCTCTAGGAGGAGTGTTGTGAAATTCACAAACATGGCGTGCATGCGTGCTTGAGTCTGTTTATTAGTGTGTTTGTATGTCTGTGTGCTTGTGCATGCGCATATGATTGCATGTGTATGAGTACAGGAAGATTGGCTTAGATCCATAAACTGGTTATGGATCACACACACGCACACACACACGCACGCATACACACACACACACATACACGTACATCTAAACCCCAAGCACACAAATGTATACCAGCTGCTAAACACACACGTACATCTTCCCCCCAAGCACACAAATGTATACCAGCTGCTAGCTGCTGCTGCCTCCACTTTTGTATTTAGCAAGAAGCTGTCCCATATCCACTTATCAAACAAGCAAACGCACACATAAATGCATGCATGCACACACCCATTCACACACACAATCCCACTCACACTCACACATACTACGGGGAAAACAAGTTTTAAGCTTGCATGTCCTGGGCCGCTCATTGCAGTGAGCTGCCTGGCATTCAAACGCACACATACACGCACATGCAAAACACGCATGTGCAAAACAACCACCCCCTTTGTAGATCCTGGGGCCGCTCATTCGTAGTGAGCTGCCTCACTCGTGCCCCCATGTGAGCCATGGAGTGCTGGAGGAGTGGTTTGGGCTGGTCACGCAGCTTAAAAAGGACATCTGGTCGTGGACTACAAAGCACGACAAACACATCAAGGCATGTTTGTGTACTCGTGTACTGATTGTGTATGTGTTTAGTTGTGGTAAGCGTCTGTGTGCCTGTGTATTAGCCCAGCAGCTGTGAGTGTGAGAAATTTGGTAACGCAGCTCAGAAAGGACGTCTGGTTGTGGACCACGAAGCACGACAAACACATCAAGGTTTTGTCTGTGTATGCATGTACCAGATGCCTATGTGTGCGTACTTATTATGTGTGTGCGCGATCATCAGTGTGTCTGTGCATTAGCATCAGTGTGAGTGTGTTTGGTCTAGTCACGCATCCCAAAAAGGACATCTGGACCTTTGGTCCTGTGCCACTACAAGCACGGCATTATGTGTGTGTGCGATTGTGTGTGTAAGTGTGTGTGTGCATGTGTGAGTGCGTGCATGTGCATGTGCATGTGCGCGTGCGCGTGTGTTTACGTATGTGAGTCTGTGTGCTTTCTTGCAGTAGGGATGACCGTGAAGGTGGTTTGTTCATGCAGCACTGCTGCTACAAGCCTCCTGAAACCCTTGTCAGCTTCGTCCTTTGACATGCTCAAACTTCCGTCCAGCATCTTTATCAGTTCACGTGCATACCTGCATTTGGGCCCATATCCCTTTTCTGCCCCTCTTGTTTGCATGCAGCTCTGCATCTAAAACAACCCCGTCCAAAAAGCACGCAAGACCCTGTTGCTGTCGATCACCCAATAATGCGGCAATTAAAAGCTCGATTTGGATTGGCAACAGTGATTTGGCAGCTTTTGCCGCCGACAATCACTGCATTTCATATGACTGCCATTGGCGACAGTGGATCGGCAACAGCGACAATGATCGCACAAGCTGTTACAGCTGCCCTTTCTTTGCTTGCAATGATGCTACCAAACAGTTTAACAACCGCACATCTCAACTGCAGGACGGCTGCACATTGATTACGATCTTGGTGTGTCTTTTTACAGCAATCGTTGACGTAGGTTATGGACTCCCCCTCCTCAACCGCAAAACGGCTGCACACTGAGTACGATCTTGGTGTGTCTTTTATAACAACTGTGAACTGTCCCTCCTCAACTGCAGGACGGCTATACACTGAATACAATTTTGGTGTGCCTGCTGGACAGTGACCAGTACCCAGTGAATGTGGACAGCACGGCAGCTTATCTGATCAGGTACAGATTATGTATGCACACGTGCACACACACACACACACACGAACACATACTCACACAAACACGCACAGCATTTTACCTGATCAGGGTACTTGCGCACACACGCACACACACACACACGTGTGGCCATTTACCTAATCAGAGTACTTACGCACATGTGCACACACACACGCACACATACGCACACGGCATTTTACCTGATCAGGGACAGTTGCTACATTACAAGCACACATGTGTGTGCATTGAATAAGTCCATGTGTATGCGTATCTGTGATTATTTCCATGTGTGGCTGTTGTTCATGTTCGCTAAGCATAGACAGTTTAGTATAGTAAGTGTAATGCATCTTGCTGTAAGCTCCAGTTTCAATTTGCATACTCTGTTTTCTCTCAAGCAAGCATTTACACACAAACACACACATACACCCACATGCTCACATGCATGCATGCATGCACCCTCACACACACACACACACACACACGCACACACAAACACACACGCACACATAGGCAGTTGAAGACGAAAGAGCTGCGGGGCCTGGTGGTGCGTAGCCTCATGCAGCTCATCGTGTCGTACCTCGTGCGCTACGGCAAGGTGTGTGGGTCGCTTCACTTTTCATGCACATACAAATTTGCATAAACCCAACAATGTTGGCCTTGCTGGTGCAGGGTGAGTCATTGCGCCCTCTGCGTAACCAGTACAAATGGCTAAACAGTAAGCTCAAGCTGCTCCTTACTTACTTGTGCTGGTCATAATTGCTGCATGTGCTTGCGCAGGGCCAGGTGGGGCAGCCCAATGAATTCAACAAATGGTGAACATCGAGGTCAAACCTGCTCCTCACACGAGCCCATTATTAACAATTATTTGTGTTCCATGTTGCATCTTCCCAATGTAGTATAAACCCAAGCTATTCTTCACACGCGCTTCTTATGAATGCCGCCCTTGCTTGCGCAGGGCGAGGTCGTGCGCCCTCTGCTCAACAAATGGCTGGACAGCGTGGTCAAGCCACTTCTCGCCACCGCCAAGAAGGGGGGTCTGGGTATCGCAGAGCTCCTGGTATGTTGATGGAGCATCCCACACTAGAGGCCTACTGTGTTGAGCAATGTTGACGAGCAATGTTGATGGAGCTCCCCATACTAGCGGCCTACCGTGTTGATCAGCAATGTTGATGAGCAATGTTGATGGAGCATCCCACACTAGCGGCCTACCGTGTTGATCAGCAATGTTGCCTACACCGTTTACCATGCACTGCATATCTTGTGTTTCTAAGCTGTGTTTGTTAAGCTGTGTTTTCATGTGTTTCCAAGCTTTCCTACCTGAGTGCGGAATAATTAACCTGGAATCGCACTGGCCACGCTGCTTCTGCTTGCTGCTAAGAAGGGGAGATTGGTGATCGCAGAGCTTCTGTGGTACGAAGGGGAAGCAAGCAATTCTGAATAATGAAATACAGGCTTGCCAGCCCTATATCTCCTATAACTATGCCTAAGTTTCCTATAACTAGGCCTACATCTCCTGTAACTAGGGTCGGCCAGAACCATGTATACACGGCATTTTTGACAGGGAAATCACCAAATGTACGGTCATATGTCATATACGATACACAAACACAGTTCTGGCCAAGCCTACCTATAAGATTCAAGGCCTGTCACATTCTAGATGTAGGGCAGCAACGCTTGCGCAATGCACCAATCGCTTTTGAAGCACCTCAAACCCTTAAATGACTCAATCATATGACATACAACACAGGCATGATCATTTGTGCCCATAGATAGGCATGATCATTTGTGCCCATAGATAGGCATGTTCATTTGTGCCCATAGGTAGGCATGATCATTTGTGCCCATAGATAGGCATGATCATTTGTGCCCATAGATAGGCATGATCAGTTGTGCCTATAGATAGGTGTGTTTAGCTGTGCCTATAGATAGGTGTGCTTAGTTGTGCCTATAGATAGGCATGATCAGTTGTGCCTATCGATAGGTGTGTCTAGTTGTGCCTATAGATGGGTATGTCCAGTCGTGCATAGATGCATAGGCGATTTCTTGACTGGCAGTATGAGAGTGTGAGGTTAGGGCCCTTGTGTCACTCACCTATAGATAGGTGTGTTTAGTTGTGCCTATATATTATAGATAGGTATATTCAGTCGTGCATAAGCGATTCCTCGACTGGCAGTATGAGAGTGTGAGGTCAGGGCCCTAGTGTCACTCACACCAACCATCACACAAATGACGTGTGTGACTTCACTGTGAATCCAGGAAATGATTGCGCCCATTGCCGAGCTCGCGCCAGAATACGCTGTGGGCACCATCATCCTAGACCTCCTCACCAGCCAGGTATTCCAGCTAAGAGCATTCAAATATTTCATATGTTTCATATGTACAGGCCGCCGTTTTTTCTTACTTTGTGCGTGTGCTCCTTTGTTTACACGGGGCTCTAACATCCTAGGCCAGCTCACCAGTCGTGTGCTGCAGCTGTTTACATTCCTGCACTCCATAAAACTGCCACGTTGCATGGTTTCAATTATGTGCACCGCCATCTACACGGGGCTCTAACATCCTAGACCACCTCACCAGCCAGGTGCTGCAGCTGTTTACATTCCTGCACTCCATAAAACTGCCACGTTGCATTGTTTCAATTTACACCCCCATCTACACGGGGCTCTAACATCCTAGACCACCCCCTAGCCAGGTGCTGCAGCTGTTTACATTTCTGCGTTCCTTAAACACACCACATTGTATTGTTTTAGTCATGCACGCTTCCTTCTACGTCGGGCGCCATCTTCCTGACCCTGCTTACCAGCCAGGAATTTGTAGCTGTTTGCATTTCCATAACTTGTACAGACTGTCATTGTCCTTTTTTTATTAATGTGCATTTTCCTTTTATTACTGTTCCTTGTTCTTTACTTCCACACCCGTATTATAATTTGTCGTCGTCGTTGTTTTTACTAATGTGCATTCCCCTTTTATTACTGTCCCTTGTCCTTTACTTTCACACCCGTATTTCAATTTGTCGTCAACGTCCTGGACTACCTCGCCAGCCAGGTGTTTTTCTATGCTCCCAATAACTTTATAACTTTATAGCTGCTTCCATCTTCAGACATAACTTTACAGACATAACTTTATAGCTGCTTCCATCTTCAGACATGTTGCACACATCCGGCATGCACATGCCTCTGTGCGCCCATCTGTGCACGTATGAAACACACACACACACACACATACACACACACTTGATCACACCCAAACACACCCAGACACACACACATACTCACACATGCTTACACATACACACAAATACACTCACCCACACACACGCACGCACGCACGTACACACACTCCATACAACGCAGGTGCCGGACTGCACCCTGGCTAGCTTGCGTGCCTTGTACGGCATGGTCACGTCCGTTCCTGATCAGCTGACCCCCCTCC
>Ga0307963_1001831_pt1:5000-16540 | contig 16540 bp, 19 predicted proteins | sample OrgLakmetagen594_FD_201829 | JGI IMG/M metagenome (GOLD analysis project Ga0307963, IMG submission 201829) | Saline water microbial communities from Organic Lake, Antarctica - #594 | ecosystem: Environmental > Aquatic > Non-marine Saline and Alkaline > Saline | place: Antarctica...
ACGATGTGTTTAAGCGACACTGATTCAAACAGTGTGTTTTAGCGACACGTGCTTCTGCTGGTCCCATCAGCGTGCATGAGGAAAGCATATGTTTGTTTTCAGCTGCATTTTTTGACAGATTAAGATGTCACCAATTTTTAACGCATATTCTAACAGTGTTTTCTTGTTATGTAGGATCGGACATTGTCGGTGCGATCTGTATGGGGTGCATGCTGCATGCCCTCCTCAGTGCAGGCATTGCTCAGTGCATGCATTGCTCAGTGCATGCATTTCTCATTGCACAAACTCCTCAAAGCACACTGCATGCCCTCCTCAGTGCATGCACCTCAGTGCATCTACTTCTCAGTGCGTGAATTCCTCAATGCACACTGCATGCACTCCTCAGTGCATGCACCTTAGTGCATCTACTTCTCAGTGCGTGAATTCCTCAATACATATTGCATGCCCTCCTCAGTGCATGCACCTCAGTGCATCTACTTCTCAGTGCGTGAATTTCTCAATGCATACTGCATGCCCTCCTCAGTGCATGCATTGCTCAGTGCATCTACTTCTCAGTGCGTGAGTTCCTCAATGCACACTGCATGCACTCCTCAGTGCATGCACCTCAGTGCATGCATTTCTCAGTGCACGAACTTCTCAAAGCACACTGCATGCCCTCCTCGGTGCATGAACCTCAATGCATCTACTTCTCAGTGCGTGAATTCCTCAATGCACACTGCATGCACTCCTCAGTGCATCTACTTCCCAGTGCACGAACTCCTCAATGCACACTGCATGCACTCCTCAGTGCATGCACCTCAGTGCATCTACTTCTCAGTGCATTAACTTCTCAATGCACACTGCATGCACTCCTTAGTGCATGTACTTATCGGTGCTTGCAATGCTCAGGTGCATGAGCTGCTCATGTAGTCCTCGTATTTCTAGTATTTGTGTGTACATTGCTCCTGACACACACTTACACACACACACACACACACACACACACACACACACACACACACACACACACACACACACAAACAAACACACACACACACACACACACACATGCAGCATGCTCTCCGGGGAAGACTGGAATGACTGCATGCAAGATTGCATGCAGCAGGAAGACTGCTGGCTGGTCAAGCAGGCGGTGTCTGTGATGGTGTCTGATGGAAATGGAGATCCGCAGCAGGTATGCTTGTTAGCTCTATGCTTTCATTCCTCACAGAACTTGTATCTGGTGGAGGAGGCAAACCTCTCGGCAGGTCTGATCGGTGAAATGAGTGGTTTAGAAAACAGACCCATACAGCTTCGTCTTGTTTCTTGTTGAAAAGCTGGGTTGGTGCAGAATGGATGAGTCAGCGGTGATCCACTTTTCTATGTGGGCCTATGAGGCTTGTGTGTGTGACAAATGGGTTATTCCCATGCAGGTGGGCCTGGTAGCTTTGTGCACATTGGAAGCATAGCACAGTGCCCTTATGCGATGGAGGTAGACACACACAGCAACTCTGTAGACACGCAGCTAGTGTGTAAATACACACACACACACGCACACACACACACATGCAACACACACACACACACACACGCACACACACACGCACACAAACACACACACACACACATTCCCTTCTGCTCTTTTTCTGGACCTTCAGAGTGGGCAGGACAGGGCTGGCTCCTTGCAATGAGATCTGATTCCATTTCACAAACCGCAACGTCCTCCTGTGCATACACACACACACTCACACACACACACACTCACACACACACACTCACACACACACACTCACACACACACACACACACACACACACACACACACACACACACACACACACACACACACACACACACACACACACACACGTCTGGTTCCCTTTCAAGGGTTACAAGGGTTACAAGGGTTACAAGGGTTACAAGGGTTACAAGGATGGCCTACAGCCCGAGACTCTGGCTGGTGGCAATTGGCTGGTGAAACAAAATCAACCAGTGTCGAAAATTGAAACTAAATACATGTTACACACATGTTTGGTTCCCTTTCGCTCTCCTTGCCAGGTGAATCTTGAGAGCGGGCAATACTTAGATCCGGTGAATGATCTGATGCTTCTGGACGTGATGAAGAACGAGGCCAGCCTCAGGGATGCCCTGGTGTGTTCTGGGCAAAGGGCTTCTTGGGTTGGGAAGGATGTGGTGTTTTGATCTGATTGGTTGTGATTTTGTTGTTGCTAGATTGATGCAGGCGGGCCCAACGTCAGGGACGCCCTGTTGTGCATTGAGTTTAGGAAAAGATTGTGTTGGTGCAAATTGCTGTTGGACATGGTGTAAACGTTGTGTTGGTGAAAAAATGACGTCATTATGTAAATTGTTGTGTTGTTGTAATTTGCTGTTGGATATGATGTAAAAGTTGTGTTGGTGTAAAAAGGACGTCATGATGTAAATTGTCGTGTTGTTGTAATTTGCTGTTGGACATGATGTAAAAGTTGTGTTGGTGTAAGAATGACGTCATGATGTAATTTGTTGTGTTGTTGCAATTTGCTGTTTTGGATATGATGGTAAAGTGTTCGTGATGTAAGGAAGACCCGGCCTCACGGGACGCTCTAGTATGCTCTAATTGAATGAGCAGTATCTTGGTTCAGGACACAGGAGCAGTTTAAGTGAAGCCGCTAGTCTTTGCACACGTCTTCATCCTTTTACGCAATGTGGCAGTGCAGTGTTTAGTACAGTGTTTAGTACAGTGTTTGGTACAGTGTTTGAGCGTTTCTTTTAGGTCGGGACGTGGAAGTAGTTGAGTGAAGCCACTCATCTTCATCCTTACGCAATGTTGGGCAGTCCTGAGACGGCCACACAACACAGCCTACCTAACGCACTGTTTTACAGTTTAGCTTCTACCACACACACATTTTTGGAATACCGCTCCTCATAATGTGGTGTGTGTGTGTGTGTGTGTGTGTATGGGCGGAATCCAGCGACATGTGACATACTGTAACTTTTTGTTGTACGGATCTGCCTGCTTCTGCTGATGCTCTCATGTGTCCCACCAGCCAGCTATTTTCATTTTGTCCGTATATCCATCATCCTATGCTCACATGGGTTACAAGGGTTACAAGGATGGCCTACAGCCCGAGACTCCGGCTGATGGCAATTGGCTGGTGAAACAAAATCATCCAGTGTCGAAATTTAAAACCTCATCCTATGCTCACATGTGTTTTTTGTTCTTACTCCTTTGCAAACGCAGCAAGACGAGTGCACCATCAACCCCATGCTGTCCGTTCTGTACTTCAGCATCTTCATGCTGGTGTGCGCCTATATAATGATCCAGCTGGTCATTGGAATCGTGCTGGACAATATACAGGCGGCTTCTTTGATGGAGGACATGGCGATCGGACAGGTGGGTTGTAGCATAAGTGTGTGTGTGTTTGTGTGTGTGTGTGTTTTCAGGCGGCTTCTTTGATGGAGGACATGGCGTTCGGACAGGTGGGTTGTAGCATAAGTGTGTGTGTGTGTGTTTTCAGGCGGCTTCTTTGATGGAGGACATGGCGATCGGACAGGTGGGTTGTAGCATAAGTGTGTGTGTTTTCAGGCGGCTTCTTTGATGGAGGACATGGCGATCGGACTGGTGGGTTGTAGCATAAGTGTGTGTGTGTGTGTGTGGTGGAGGGGGGGATGATGTGAGTGCGGGAGTGTGGGAGGGGGGGAGGGGGGAGGATTGGGGAATATGGGTGGGTGGGTGAGTCTGCAAGTGTGCGGGAGTGTCTACCCTTGAATACATGCAGAATGATGTGTGTGTGGGAGTGCCTACCCCTTTTATACATGCAGAATGATGTGGGCTCATGGAGGGGTGTTAAATCTGATGAGGCCAATTGCATGACCTTCTCACCGTCTTTTACATGCATGCTGATGCGCAGGCTTTTGTGAGTGCAGACAATGGTGTTGCACTCAAATGACCTACCTACTGACGCTTGACGTCGTCACTGCATTTCACCCTTGAAAGATAGCGTCCAGGCCTGTGTGGATGCACGGCAGGGTGTGTCAAGTTGTGAAGGACCTCTTCATGCGGACGTCGCCACTGCATTTCTCCCTAGAAAAAGAGCGTGCAGGCCTGTGTGGGTGCAGGCAGTGGTGTGTCAAGATGCGAAGGACCTCTTCATGCGGACGTCGCCACTGCATTGTACCCATGTCAAGTTGTGAAGGACCTCTTCATACTGACATCGCCACTGCATTGAACCCTTGCAGGATCATGTGCAGGCGTTTGTGGATGCATGGGAGGGTGTGTCAAGTTGTGAAGGACCTCTTCATGCTGACGTCACCACTGCATTGTACCCTTGCAGGATTATGTGCAGGCCTGCATGGATGCATGGGAGGGTGTGTCAAGTTGTGAAGGACCTCTTCATGCTGACGTCGCCACTGCATTGTACCCTTGAAAGATAGCGTCCAGGCCTGTGTGGATGCACGGCAGGGTGTGTCAAGTTGTGAAGGACCTCTTCATGCTGACGTCACCACTGCATTGTACCCTTGAAAGATAGCGTCCAGGCCTGTGTGGATGCACGGCAGGGTGTGTCAAGTTGTGAAGGACCTCTTCATGCTGACGTCGCCACTGCATTGTACCCTTGCAGGATCATGTGCAGGCGTTTGTGGATGCATGGGAGGAAGTCGACCCTAACGGAACGTCCTTCATCGAAGTCAAACAGATCACCACTCTGCTGTCCTTGGTAGGGGGCTTGCGCGCTGTGTATCGTCTGTTTTGTAACAGTTAGCATGCGATGTGTTTATGCTCACGCTCGTAGCAAGTCAGGCAGATCGCCGTGCTGCTGTTGTTGGTTGGGGGTCTGCGTGTCTATGTTTGGCTAATGTTTTGTGGCACTATGCATACACTGCATGCGCTCTGTAACGGTGTGCACGCACTATGCATACACTGCATGCGCTCTGTAACGGTGTGCACGTACTATGCATACACTGCATGCGCTCTGTAACGGTGTGCACGTACTAAGTTCGCACTGCTTAGTTGCACGCTGCACACAACGCATAACACTCCACACAATGCGTAAAGCATACGCTGCATGCGCTCTGTAGAGGTATGCATTCATTCAGTTTGCACTGCATGCACGCTTCACGAAATGCATGCTAGGTTGCTGCACGAGGCTCAGGTGTGAGTTTCAGCGCGCATTAGTTCGTACGAGTGCTTCCATGTACTGGCCATGCACCTCAGCTGTGTGTGTAGCACTGTGTGGATGGCGAGTACATACTTCCATGCACCTCAGCTGTGTGTGTAGCACTGTGTGGATGGCGAGTACTTACTTCCATGCACCTCAGCTGTGTGCGTAGCACTGTGTGGATGGCGAGTACTTACTTCCATGCACCTCAGCTGTGTGTGTAGCACTGCATGGATGGCGAGCACGTACTGGCCATGCGCCTCAGCTGTGTGTGTAGCACTGTACGGCTGGCAAGCTCTTACTTATATGCACCTCAGCTGTGTGTGTAGCACTGTGTGTGTAGCACTGTGTGTGTAGCACTGTGTGTGTAGCACTGTGTGTGTAGCACTGTGTGTGTAGCACTGTGTGTGTAGCACTGTGTGTGTAGCACTGTACGGCTGGCAAGCTTGTATGTGTGTGTGCACTAATGACACAGGGGTTGAGTTCCCAGCATCTGCAAGGATTCCTGTATGTACTATATTCCTGTATGTATTATATTCCTGTATGCACTATATTCCTGTATGTATTATATTCCTGTATGTACTATATTCTTGTGCACTTGGAGCGATTTGGCCGATCCAACAGTTACTGTATATAGCGCTGTCGGCAATTGAACTATATAGGCTCCTACATAGGGTTGGCCATAATTGTGTACACACATCATTTATGAACGTATGTATTGCGATTTCCCTGCTTAAAATACCATATACACATCATATGTGCGTTTCGATGTATGGTTTTGGCCATTCTTATTCCTGCACCTTTCTCAGGACAGGCCTGTAAAGGGAGCTAGCACTGCACGCTCAACATAGAGCCACTGCTTTCTTCCCGGTCACCATGAAATTAAACAAATGCATGAAATTAAACACAAAGCTCAATGCCACACAACATAAACCAATCAGTGCCGAACAGACCCCCTACCAATGACAGCTGCTTTCTTCCCGGTCACGTGAAATTAAACAAATGCATGAAATTTAACACAAAGCTCAATGCTACACAACATAAACCAAACAGTGCCTGCCGAACAGACCCCCTACCAATGACAGCTGCTTTCTTCCCGGTCACCAAGAACTAAAACAAATGCGGATTGCACCAAGCATTTCAAGGGAAGAGCGCACACACTAGCACACATGAGCGTGTACACACAGGCACACATACAAGCATGCGCACACATACACACATGCACTCACGCCTACGTATATGCATATGCACGCACACACATGTGTTGCCGCAGATACCGTCCCCATTGGGGGTCAGAGATCTGCCCCAAATGCACAAGCGAATCCAAGAAATCATCTTGGACGTGGATATTCCCTTGAGGTGTGTGTGTGTGTGTGTGTGTGTGTGTGTCCAGACTGTGCGCCCACTGACGAGTCTAGGCCAACCTGCTAGGCGTTGTGCTTTGTGTTTGTTGTGGTCTCATCCTCTGTAATACGTGCATTCACACACATGGTAGAATACATGTCGTGATGGTGCTAGCATCAACACACACACACACACACACACACACACACACACACACCTAGGTAGGAAATGTGCATTTCATCAGATGCTCCCCTCACAATATACACGTGTTTAGAACAGACAGACACACGCATGAGAACAAGGTTCATTTCGAATGGATCACTCATACACACGTGCACGAGCACTCTCCAAGTCGCACATGCTGAACATGATGGGCGTTCTAGTTCGAAACAAAACATCGACCTCCTCAAAGGTTTGTCTAAGCCAGTAGCATTTCTGACACTGGTATCCTCACAGGCGTGGATCGTGCGTACATTTTATGGAGGTACTCCATGCCTTAGCAGGGCGAGTTGCGGGTGCTGAAATCCCAGTTGAGGAGGAATTGCGCATCTATCGCCATCTCATGAAGAGCGTCCCTGAGGTACTGGTGACTGGTGCTTATGTCCCTAGCCCTGGCTGTGTGGTGTGGGTTATGGCCCTCGTGCTGGCTGTGTGGTGTGGGTTATGGCCCTAGTGCTGTGTTGTACTGCACATTTGAGTTTGCTGCGTACGCACGTGCAAGCTCACACACACACACAAACACACACGCACGCACACACACACACATTCACACACACACACACACTGCCTCGCAGGGTGTGCCTGCCTACACAGCAGCGCATGCTTATGCTGCCATGGCAGTGAGTGGGGCAGTGCGGGGTTTCATGCAACGGGTGGCTCTCAAGGGCATTTGGGACAATCCCGAGGTGGAGCACGAGGTTTCTTTTATGAAGGGCGAAGAGGGTGAGTGGGTTATGGAGGTGTTCAGGGTGCTGAGCACGAGGTTCCTTTTATGAAGGGCGAAGAGGGTGAGTGGGTTATGGAGGTGTTCAGGGTACTGAGGGTGAGTGAGTGGATGTGTTGAGATTGGTTTAGTGACGGTGCTGAGGGTGGGTAATGAAGGTGACATGGAGGGTGAGTGAGTGGAGGTGTTGGGATTGGTTTAGTGACGGTGCTGAGGGTGGGTAATGAAGGTGACATGGAGGGTGAGTGAGTGGAGGTGTTGAGATTGGTTTAGTGAAGGTGCCGAGGGTGGGTCATGAAGGTGACATGGAGGGTGAGTGAGTGGAGGTGTTGGGATTGGTTTAGTGAAGGTGCTGAGGGTGGGTAATGAAGGTGACATGGAGGGTGAGTGAGTGGAGGTGTTGGTTTGTATTGGGGTGATGTTGCGTTTCCTTACAGCTTTTGAAAGGCTGGCTGTGAGGGCAAACGAAATAGAGCCAAGGCAGGGGATGCAAGCGGTGGAGGGGGGGGAGGATGTCGTGGTGCTAGTCTTGCGATGTCTAAATAGATAGGGTGGCTGGCTGTGATGTCGTAGCGCCCTAAGCCTTGGACTGTGGGTGTGACCCATGCGAAGGGCAAGGTATGGAAGGCTTTTTTGTCGCTGGGTGTGAGGTAAGAAGTACGGCTGTGCTGTAGGTTGGTGGGTGGCTGTGTGTGGGGGGGGGGGTTATGGCAAAAGTATATATGTGTGATTCGGGGCTTTGCCGTATGGTGGTGGTGTTGTGTGTGTGTGTGTGTGTGAGTGTGTGCGTGTGTGTGTGTGAATGCGTGTGTGTGTTGTACGAGCAGAGCTTTCGGCATGAGATGCACAGATGTACCATTATCCGGTGTCATTAAAACCTTGGGTCACATATCCCCGTTGTGTGTGTGTGTGTGTATGTGTGTGTGTGTGTGTTTATGAGGCTAGGATTAGGGACTAACTTGTGCAGTCGTAGATAATTACACCGCAACATCGGAATTCGTCCCACAGCAGCAATAAAATCGTATGCACACAGACATATGCACACACTTAAAATGTACACACGTGTACACACACACGCACACACACGCACACACACACACACGAGTACACACACACGTGAACGCACACACTAGTACACACACACGTGAACGCACACACGAGTACACACACACGAGTACAAACACACGAGTACGCACACACGAGTACACACACACGAGTACACACACACACGTGTACGCACACACGAGTACACACACATGAGTACACACACATGAGTACACACACACTAGTACACACACACGGGTACACACGCACGAGTACACACACACACACGAGTACACACACACGAGTACACACACACGAGTACACACACACACGAGTACACACACACGAGTACACTCACACACAAGTACACACACACGAGTACACACACACGAGTACACACACACGAGTACACACACACACACACACACACACACACACACACGAGTACACACACACGAGTACACACACAAGTACACACACAAGAGTACACACACACACGAGTACACACACGAGTACACACACACACACGCGAGTACACACACACGAGTACACACACAGGTGTACGCACACACAAATACACACACGAGTACACACACAGGTGTACGCACACACAAATACACAAACTCGAGTACACACACACGAGTACACACACAAAAACACACACACACACACACACACACACATACACACACACACACACACACACGTTAACGCACACACTAGTACACACACACGTTAACGCACACACTAGTACACACACACGTGTACGCACACACTAGTACGCACACACGAGTACACACATACGATTTCACACACACGAGTACACACACACGAGTACACACACGGGTACACACACACGAACACACACACACACGAGTACACACGCACACACACACACACGTGAACGCACACACTAGTACACACACACGTGTACGCACACACTAGTACGCACACACGAGTACACACATACGAGTACACACACACGAGTACACACACACACATGAGTACACACACACGAGAGTACACACACACACACGAGTACACACACACGTGTAGGCACACACGAGTAAACACACGAGTACACACACACGAGTACACACACACACGAGTACGCACACACGAGTACACACATACACACACGTACACACACACGTGTACGCACACACTGTATTTCTTCTCACCATGCAGGCCTTGAGGGCCGTCTTGTGTCCATAATGCACGCACGCGGTCAGAGCATCAATGCAGCTGCAGCTGAGCAGCACCTGCAGGCATTTGCGAGTCGGCGCCATACCGACAGCACCAGCGCCCACAAAATCAGCTTCCAGACAACCAATGATGGCACAGTGTCGAACAGGCCTGGAGCTGCTGTCCAGCTTGAGATTGAGCTCAATGCAGAAGCAAAGGCGCTCCGTGCAAAGTCACGCGTGCAGATGAAGCGATTGGGGGGGGCAGTCAGTTGAGGACAGCCCAAGCCACCGTGCCGTCCAGCTTTTGTTGTGTGATGTCATCAATGAGTGAGAAGGCAGGAGAGTGTTGTAAAAACGCAACCTGTCTTGTTGAGTAACTTTAGCCGTGTATTTGTTCTATGAAGCGTAAGTGCCGATCAACCTGCACTGCTCAAGCAGGGGCAGTGCGCAGGGCGCAGATTTGCTGGGGGGGATGCGACTCTTCCTGACTTCTTTGTTAGACGCAAGGTTTGTTGCTGGTAAAGTGTGGAGCCAAGAAGTGCAAAACAAGGATTACGATTGCTCCTGACTTCTTTGTCAGACGCAAGGTTTGTTGCTGGTATAGTATGGAGCCAAGAAGTGAAAAACTCCAGAGAGTGCTTGCACCACAGCATTCATCGGCTGTGGTTGATGGGCTGATGCAATGCTATAGGGGGATAGTTGAGGAGATGGTAGTATACAAACATTCCATTCATCCCTATTTTCAAGAACTGAGCTTGAACATATTAACGTAATGCTCTTCACCTGTTACTGTAATTCTGCATTTTTTGCCCATCTCCACATCTCTTTGTCGAGCCTTTTTTGGGCATGCGTTGGATTAAACCATTAAACCATTCTATGTCCCAAAGTAGAATATAATTATATCAATGTATTTATCGCCACATAGTAATCTATAATCTCCTCTTTTAACACATGTAAATTCCATGTTCAAGACCGATTGGTGGGGCTCTGGCTAGTGTGAGCACTAGCTGAAAGCCATTCCTTATTGCACGCTGGTGTTTTCTGGTGTGGACTTGTACTTTTTTACAAGAACGACATCCGTAGCACCCCGGAAAGTGTCAACAAGTCTTGCTAACTGCTAGCCCTGTTCCCTTGATTTTTCTAGCGTTTTTTGGTTTGGTTACAGGCTTTTTTCCAAGCTTCTGCTCAGATGCCCACGAGAGGCATATATAGCGATGTAACCTTACCTTATGAGAAGGCTAGCAGTCAAACACCGTAAATGAAGGCCGTTTCCCATTAAGAGCCTGTATACTTCTTAGATTGACAATTGGGCACACATATATATCGACGTGGAATTTGTGGACTGCTTTTATCTCTCAAGGAGGATTGCAAAGCTGGTGCCATATCAATCATATCAATTTCTGAACAATATTGGGAGGGCGTGGAGTGATAAGCGCCAGCCAGGCTTCTCCAAAAGAAGCCAGGCTTTAAGACTCTGTCCAAGGCAATGATGCTGAATCCGCGTATGCACACTTCACCTCTCTCATTTTACGTGCTGCGAGAAACGCTGGTATGACGGTCAGACGGATACCTCGCAGAGTGCGGCTTGGTTTACCTGTTGCTCCTGGGTTTGATGCTACGTGCAGATCCCTTAAAGCTCAGATCAATCGCTGTATCAAACACAATCTCCCTTTGACACAACTGAGGCGTGATTACAAATCGTACTGCAAATCTCGCAAGAGGTTTTTTTTGAAACAGAGAGCTGAGGACATGGTTGGTTTGATTGACTCACGCAGCGCTGATATATACAAAATGATGAAGGCTCAAAAACGCGTTGACACTACTCCCATTTCTGCTGATGCTTGGACTGCACACCTTGAGCAACATTTCAAACAGCCTGTTGAGAATGAT
>Ga0307963_1001833_pt1 | contig 16537 bp, 12 predicted proteins | sample OrgLakmetagen594_FD_201829 | JGI IMG/M metagenome (GOLD analysis project Ga0307963, IMG submission 201829) | Saline water microbial communities from Organic Lake, Antarctica - #594 | ecosystem: Environmental > Aquatic > Non-marine Saline and Alkaline > Saline | place: Antarctica: Organic Lake...
TTTGATGCTCTGTCGTATGCTGCCGAAAAGATAGCATTTGATGCTCTGTCGTATGCTGCCGAAAAGATAGCATTTGATGCTCTGTTGTATGCTACCGAAAAGATAGCATTTGATGCTCTGTCGTATGCTGCCGAAAAGATAGCATTACCACACCTGTGCGTCACGAAGGTGGGCCTCCAGTCTTCGTGTCTCAGCGTCTAGTTGCTTGTACACATCTGCAAGTCAGTCGTGTATAAGAATGTTAATGTGGGGAGGGTTTTACTGCCTGCAGGTTGAGTATCCACAAGAGAGACAAGATGGAATGAATTGATCTGGATACGATGATTCTAACCACTGCAGTAAAGTCATAGGATTCCGCTGGTACTGATGACACAGCCAGCATGATTTAGGCAGTAATTAAGCTATTTTGGAGCTGAAGATTTTGTTTTGATTCCCCTCAGTAATAAGCAAACATGGATATTGGCAAAACACCTACAGAGCATTTACATTGGCAACGCCTACAGAGCATTATATCTAGGGTTGACCCAAACCATATATATACGGTGTACATACGGTATTTTTGGCTAGAAAATCACCAAATGTACGGTCATATACGGCGTACATATACGGTTCTGGCCAACCCTAATAATATTGGCAACGCCTACACAGCATTATATTGGCATTTCCTACAGAGCATTTACATTGGCAACGCCTACAGAGCATTATATCGGTAACGCCTACACAGAAATATATTGGCAATGCCTACAAAGCATATTAGCAACGCCTAAAGAGCATTATATTGGTAACGCCTACACAGCAATATATTGGCAATGCCTGCAGAGCATATTGGCAACGCCTACAGAGCATTATATCGGTAACGCCTACACAGCATTATATTGGCAATGCCTACAGAGCATATTGGCAATGCCTACAGAGCATTATATCGGTAACGCCTACACAGCATTATATTGGCAATGCCTACAGAGCATATTGGCAACGCCTACAGAGCATTATATCGGTAACGCCTACACAGCATTATATTGGCAATGCCTACAGAGCATTATATCGGTAACGCCTACACAGCATTATATTGGCAATGCCTACAGAGCATATCGGTAACGCCTACACAGCATTATATTGGCAATGCCTACAGAGCATATTGGCAACGCCTACACAGCATTATATTGGTAACGCCTACACAGCATTATATTGGCAATGCCTACAGAGCATTTACATTGGCAACGCCTACAGAGCATTATATCGGTAACGCCTACACAGAAATATATTGGCAATGCCTACAGAGCATTATATCGGTAACGCCTACACAGCATTATATTGGCAATACCTACAGAGCATATTGGCAACGCCTACAGAGCATTATATTGGCAATGCCTACGGAGCATATTGGCAACGCCTACAGAGCATTATATCGGTAACGCCTACACAGCATTATATTGGCAATGCCTACAGAGCATTTACATTGGCAACGCCTACAGAGCATTATATCGGTAACGCCTACACAGCATTATATTGGCAATGCCTGCAGAGCATATTGGCAATGCCTACAGAGCATTATATCGGTAACGCCTACACAGCATTATATTGGCAATGCCTACAGAGCATATTGGCAACGCCTACAGAGCATTATATCGGTAACGCCTACACAGCAATATATTGGCAATGCCTACAGAGCATATTGGCAACGCCTACAGAGCATTATGCAAAATGAATGCTCTAAGGCTGCAGCTCTCCTTTACCTCCATTTTGGAGGAAGGTGACAACACTTACCAGGCAGGGTCTCTTTCATGGCAGAAATAGGAAGCGGCGTTCGAATTCCAGCGACCACGTCCTCACCCTGCCAAATAGTTTGCACAGGCTCTTGCAAGGCCATTTCAAGAAGGTGTAAAGTCTTGTGTACAAACGGGAACAAACGACTAAAGGCAGTTTGCCCTTCTTCACCTGATTCTATTGAAGAGAGATCAGCGTCTCATATAATTAATGTTCCATAGGAGAGAGGTGAGAAGTAGCAGAATACCTGCATCTGTAGGCATCTAGCTTAATTTATGGCAGCACGCAGGACATATTCATACATGCTTGCCTCCACAATTTGAGCACCTATGCATTCAAGAGTACTCTCCCTCAACCTACACCCCACGCCCCTGTTGCCGGATTATGCATGCAGATGTGCACGCACATGCACGCACACACGCACTCAACATTCCGCAGCCACACCTGTGCATTCATGAGGTACTCTCCCCACAGCCCACGCTCCCCTGTTGCCGGATTGCGAGAGAAACACACCCCCGTTCCAGAGTTTTCAGACAGGTTGCCATACACTGCGCAGCATGCCAGAAATGAGCGTTAAAGTATGTGATAGGGTGGTGATCAGAAGATTGCGAAAGAAACACACCCCGTTCCAGAGTTGTCAGACAGGTTGCCATACACTGCGCAGCATGCCAGAAATGAGCGTTGTGATAGGGTGGTGATCAGAAGCATGCACTACCAGTTTTAGCAATTTTGAGAGGCTGCCATACATTGCACAGTACCATTGCTGTTAGTGATAGAGATAATTGAAGCACGGCAATGGGGTTTCCTAAACTGCCAGAGAGCGACTATACACTGTGCAGATTGAACATAAGAGGTAGTGTTTTATGACGTAATGAAGTTTGCAGGCAAATGCCGTGTCAGTATTGCTGTGCCATGACTCCAGCAGAGGGGTTATGTGCTGAGTTGATGAGGAAGGATTTGTAATCTAACACCAAAGCTCCAAAGCCGTGCAGGCAGAATTGGCAGGAAGCAGAACCGCTAAAAGAGGGAGGGTGTAATGGACAGAAGAAGCCGCTAATACATTTTGGCCACTTGCAAGAGAATAATAGGAAATTGTGAAACCCCAAGGCGCATAGCCTTGTGAGTACTTAAAGCGACTCCCGAGGCCATGCACTTCAAGAGAAGGCCGTGCACGTCAAGAGAATTATAGGAAATTGTAGAGCACCAAGGTACGTAGCCTTGTGGTTACTTGAAAAGCGACTATGATAAGGCCATGCACGTCAAGAGAAGGCCGTGCACGTCAAGAGAATAATAAAAAATCGTTGATCACCAAGGTACGTAGCCTTGTGGCCACTTAAAAAGCGACTCCCGAGGCCATGCACGTCAAGAGAAGGCCGTGCACGTCAAGAGAATAATAAGAAATTGTTGATCACCAAGGTACGTAGCCTTGTGGTTACGTGAAAAGCGACTGTGATGAGGCCACGCACAAAACTCACCCATGGATTGAATGTTGACAGCGGTGCCCTTGACGCCTTGAACTTTGTTGATCTCTGGCAATGGCAGAGTGAGAGCATTCTGACTTTAACTTGGTAAATAGGCAAGGATTAGATGGGCAGAAACTTCTGAGGCAGCAAAGGATGTATGGAACACGGCACGCAAAACAGACTACCTAACTTGCAAACAGATTGTCTCTGTCAAACATATGCTTATCTGGACACTTAGGCAATATATGTATTTCCATATATGTATTTGCATATTTTTGCGCATGCGCAGAGAGCAACAGCAGCCTCTTTGTTTTACACTCTTTTTAGGAGCAACAAAGCAAACATGACCGCACCTCGGTACTTGATTGCCCGGGGAGTGTTGTAAGACATGAAGACTGCACTAATGCTCTGCACGAGCTGCTCCCACGGGTCCATAGGCAGGATTTTGTTGCGCCGAAGGTAGACCTCCTAAGCGTGCATAAAATATGTCAAAGTTACTGATCCACAAGGCATCAGGTTTCTGGACCTCTTTATTATTGCATGTCCATAATGTGGTGCCGTACCGTGGTCATTCAGAATTTAATGTGATTAAAAACAAACGAGAAAAACAATAGTATGCTGCATGAATTTATGACAGCTCAAGCCTAACATTCCTTTGTGGCACTACCTGCAGTGATACCTGTGCTACCTGTAGTGACAGCTGTGCTACCTGCCGTGACACATGTGCTACCTGCAGTGACACCTGTGCTACCTGCAGTGACAGCTGTGCTACCTGCAGTGACACCTGTGCTACCTGCAGTGACAGCTGTGCTACCTGCAGTGACAGCTGTGCTACCTGCAGTGACACCTGTGCTACCTGCAGTGACAGCTGTGCTACCTGCAGTGACACCTATGCTACCTGCAGTGACCGCGACTCAGTTCTTTGTCAAGCACACGCTGCTATCGTGTGCATCCCTATGATTGATGGATCGACAACACAAAACAAAGGACTGTGTATGTCATTTTACCTTGTAGCGTGTTGTGAGTGTTTGCAGGTCATCGGCACTTAAATCCACATCAAGCTCCACGTTCTTCTCTTTCTTCAAGCGGTTGATGCACCGCTCAAACTCCTCGTTGGGGATATGAAGCACAACGTCTCCATACATGCTAATGAAACGCCTGAGGAAGTAATTGTGAAACGCCTGAGGAAGTAAGATGTGATCAACAGCTATGGTATGTACCAAACTAGTAGGCATATTTGAAGAATAGATCTGGCAGTTCTAGACGTTCTGGGGGATCCATCAAAAGAACAGATACACAAATTGCACAAAACAATGCTTCTGGTGCCGGACCAAGTGTGCTGACCTCTACCCGCGTTTTTGTTTTGCATTTTATTTCGTAGTTCACATTCCTCCTCAAGAAACAGACAGCAGTCACACTAGCTAGATCTCAGAACATTTTTACCACACCTGTAGCAGTCATAGGCAAAACGCTTTCCTGCCCGCTTTGCCAAGCCGTCCACATTTTGGTCGCTCAGTCCTGAATGTTGCACATAATTAATACTTATTAGTTGCAGACAAAGGGAGTGATGTGCTACATGTCAAGAAATTTTTTTTTTACACTTTGAATGGTTGTCAGCAAATGATGTGATGCCGGCTCAACAAACAACTGAGGGAACCTTGGTGCTCTTTTTAACGCTAGGCCTGCAAATGCAGCATGTACAGAAGGATTGCCTTTAAGGTAGGAGTGGGTGTCACCAGGTGATGGCAGCTCAACAGCGTGGTTAGGAGGTTGTTGGTGCAGAGCATTTAACAGGTACAGGCAACCTCAACGCCTTGCACCACAACAGGAACTGATCAGTTGAGATTGTTGGTGCAGAGCATTAACAGGTACAGGCAACCTCAATGCCTTGCATCATAACTGGGAACTGATCAGTTGAGATTGTTGGTGCAGAGCTTAATAAGGTACAGGCAACCTGAACTCCTTACAATAACAGGAACTGAATAGCTGAGCCGACATTGATTTTTTCCCCCCGATTGAAGAAAAAAATAAGCCAGAAATGACATTAGGAGAAAAAATATCGCTTATGGATTTTTCCAACAGGGCTATTGTTGACTACCCCCTAGGCTAGAAACTATACTTGCGGTTTTCAGCCTTAAACGCTTCTGGGCAACTGCAAGCTGGATTGTAAGACCATGCCTCCATCTACAGGGCCCAATTTGATCCCACCAGTACGGAGTCCTGAGCATCAGCAGTTCATTTGCCAGCCCCTCACTAGTATCTCACTAGTATCTCACTAGTATCTCACTAGTACGGAGTCCTGAGCATCAGCAGTTCATCTACCAGCCCCTGCCCACGTCCGCTTCAAACAATGGCAACGTCATTGTGTGTGTCGCATCCAAAGCGACTTGAGGCTGGTGAGTGTATGCTGCATGCGTATGTATGTGTAACTTCTCCAACCTTCACCTGTGTAACTTCTCCAACCTTCCGTACATACGAGAGTATTGATTCTGTATAAATATGTCACACGCAGGGTACTGAACCTGTGTAACTTCTCCAACCTTCCGAACATACGAGTGTATTGAATCTGTATAACTCCGTACATACGAGAGTATTGAATCTGTATAACTGTGTGTCACACAAAGGGTACTGAACCACCCGGCTCCAAGATTTTTACCGTTATAGGTCCAGTTTACACCTTGAAAAGAGTCATAGAAAATCTGGTCCGTCTGATCCTCAATCTCCTAATCCGCATCTTGCCAGGACACCAAAAAACATAATGTTGATCAGGAGTTTGAGGATCCGACGGACCAGATATTCTATGACTCTTTTCAAGGGACCTGCAAGCAAGGGGGTAGCAGTCTTCTTATCCCTTGTTTCCAAGCAGCTCATATAGCCATGTTTGAGTGCAGCCTTGTGGACAGCATTTGTACTGTGCTGAATCCCTAGCTGTCATTTCAACTGCTTGAGCATGTGTACGTACTACATGCAGAGTTTGCGGTCCATTCCATGACACTTGGTTACGATGATTTGTACAGCATTTTTGTACAGCATTTTTACTGTGCTGAATCCCTGTCATTTCAATTGCTTGAGCATGTGTACTATACATGCAGAGTTTGCGGTCCATTTCGTGACACTTGGTTACGATGATTTGTACAGAATTTTTGTACATCATTTGTACTGTGCTGAATCCCTGTCATTTCAACTGCTTGAGCATGTGTACTATACATGCAGAGTTTGCGGTCCATCTTGTGACAATTGGATACGGTAATTTCCTGAGGAGAGAGCTGCTGAGAGAGCTGCTGAGGAGAGAGCTGCTCTCAACAGCTTACATAGCCCAAGTAATCCAAGCCGACCAGGACGCACAACAGGCCAGCTTAGGTCAAGGGGTACAGTGGGAACTGGATTGGATTCAGTTAGAACTGGACTGATTGGAACTGGTCCAATTTCAACCAAGCAGTGGGGCACACCTAAGGAAGTGGTGTACCGGTTGCTATTTGATGAGATCGGACTGCCTGTGTACGCCTGAGTCCATAGGGCATCACGGCATTGTGCATTGCCATTTGAGAAGCCAGGCAGGCAGCTGCCTGTAGCTTGTGATCTCATCAAATAGCAACCGGTACACCTTCCGGGATGCTGTTTGGTGAGATCACAAGCTACTCTCATCAAATAGCAACCGGTACACCTTCCGGGATGCTGTTTGAGAGATCACAAGCTACAGGCGGCTGCCTGCCCGGCTTCACAAATGGTGATGCCCTATGGATGCAGGCGTACACAGGCAATAAACACCGTGTGAGAGTACGCGTCACACCGTGCAAGAATACGCGTACACCGTGCGAGAATACGTGTCACTCGTGTGAGAATACGCGTCTCCATAGGCATTAAGCCAATGGTCTGTACGTGGTCATGGAGGGTGTGTTCTTTACACAGGATCTGACCCCCTCCTACCCCCTCCTGTCCTCCCCACATTAGAAAAAAACTCAAGCCAGGAATATGTTCAACCATCTGGCTGAGCATAAGAAAAAGAACACTGGGCTACTCACACAGCAAAAATGCTAGCTTCATTAAAATGGCTCCCAGCTTATTGCACAAGACAAGTCAAAACAGTTTCATCAAAAACCGACTGATTGTCAGGATTCACCACCACCACCACCACCACCACCACCACCACCACCACCACCACCACCACCACCATTTAGACGTAACAGCCACGTGGTGCAAAGGTCATAGGGAAAAAAGGGAAGACTCACCTAAGTCCAAGACAGTGTTCATCATCCCCGGCATACTGCACATCAGCAGGTGTCACGTGTACACACAGAAATGAACGGGCAAGATCGAAAGAGAAGTGACAATTATTGGAAAACAAACTTTGCTGGTAGGCGAAAGTGAAAACAGAGGTAAAACTGACCATAAATCTACCTTACCTTCTTCTTATCATTGGGAGGTATGATCGTGTTTGCTTTGTTCTGACTTAGTTTGCCGTATTTGCTTCGCTTATTATTTATTGCAGTTCCTTTTACTCGGTTGTTCTGTTTGCCTCTGTTGGAACAACACAAAGACATCTGCACCATCCTTCAAGGAACCTCTGTTACCCTCCACACTATCCTTTTGAGAGTGGGTGGCACCGTCTAGTAGTATTATTATCAATTCTTATCAGGCGCCGGGTTCAGATCAAGCCTGCAACCCTCCTGATCCCCATTGATTGTTCTTTTCCTTTGGTTTCCTTTGGTTTCCTTTGGTTTTTTTTGGTTTCCTTTGGTTTCCTTTGGTGCAGGATTTTAACCCGGCACCAAAGTGACTCCATTTCCTGTACTTGTCACAACGAATCATGGTACCAGCTTAAGCATGGATTGCAAGTATGAGCCATATCCCCCCCATTTGTTTAACGTCTCCTCTCTCTCCACGCGAGAAGGAAGCGACGGCTCAAGCAACGCACCGAGGAGATGGTTATCAGACGAGTTTGAAAAAAGAGCGAGTTTGTTACAAGAGAACCATCTAAACTGATTAAACAACCAAATAACCGTAAAACCGTTGCTCACATTATAAATCCAGGGGAAATCACACGATTCGTCCATGCCACTGATTTAGCATGACATACTAATGTGGTTTCCATTGCCTGCGTAGTTTTTCTTTCTCTGTGACTAGGTTATTGTTGCCCTCTTTTTATTTTTTACGTATGGTATATTTTTCTTGAGCTCTCTGCTGTCTGTGGCTGCTTGCGTGTGCCTGCACCCCCAGCTGGAAATATCTGGGATAGGGATGTGTTCTTGCGCCGGCATGGGCTAGAACTTGTGTTGTGTGTGCTGTGCAGCAGCAGCATTAGCAGCATTAGCAGCAGGATGCCACCCAGGCTTATAAGCCTCTCCTTTTCATACCGGCACAAGTACCCGCTTTCTTCATTTGGTGGAGGAAGTCATAACAGCGACTTTAACTACTAACTGCATTGCTTTCACTCTTAATCAATTATCTCACTCTGCGCTTGTATGTGCCACTTGGTGGAAGTTACAACAGTAACTTTCAGCTTTCGGCCTCGGCGCATTCTGTCCATTGGACTATGTCTGTTCTTGCATGCAGTTTGAACTTGAGGCGTCTGTGGCACTCAGCAGTCTGTGGCACTCAGAAGTCTGTGGCACTGAGTAATCAGTCCTTTTTCTTGCTTACTAGTAAAGAGGGGTGGGTGGGTAGGATGGTGTGGTTTTATTGTGACTATGGCTTGTAAAGATAAATGCACTAAAACCGCACTACATGCCGGCGATATTTACATTAAACACTCATCTGTGTCATTTTGCTCTCTGTGCGTTTTATCTACATTTGCTACACTTGTATCGCGTGACAGCCTGCCTTACGCTGGCATGCATTTCGCCAGGGAAGTTAACTCCTTGAGCTACTCACTTACACTTTCAGGCCTCTGAGCCATTGCACGCTTGCACCTCGTACATAACCCTTGATCATACCCCGTCTTTCCCCCTCTTCAAATAAAAAAGTTGCACACCTCACTGCTGCGCCCGAGCGTACAGAAAACAGGAGCGGGTCGGAAGGGTCGCCGTACTTCTTGCCCATGTTCTGCTCCACTTCAGCCATGGCTGCCTTGACCTCCTCCAGAAGCCCAGGAGGCAGGTTGTTCCCTGCACAGATCGTGCAAATGAAAAAATGAAAAGGGGAACAGCTGTCTTCAGAAGATGTTTTACCACTGTCTTTTTTCAGTGTGATCTATAGGTATAACAATTCAGCACCCTAGGCAGGCTGTGGTCTATTAATATTATGTACAAGGAGTGCGCTTTAGCCTACGAGGTTGTGCAAGATGAGCTACAGCAAGGCTATTGGCCTCAGTACAAACAAGCTATATTTTCACTATATTTCCAATATGATGCTGTACTGGTTTCTCCCATCTCTGCACAACAAAAAGCAAGAAACGAATAATGAAGGCGGTTAGGTTCTTCGGAGTGGCAGGAGCCAACTGAGGGAGCCGAGCGTGGGACACTTTCATCTTTCTTTCATTGAGCTCAAGTATTGCAGAAGCGTGAACATTACCCTCCCCCTTCTACTTTACCTACCGAGCCTGTTGAATTCCTGGCACACCTCGGTAGTGATGGTAAATCCCGGGGGTACTGAGACGCCAAGCCTGAGGTGAGGACGGAGGGAGGGGGGATTTAATGGTTGGATGCTGGCTGGAGGGATGTTACACGATAGCTTTAGGCAGCGCTATACTGCACCAAACACAATATCTTATGAAGAAGCAACGGACTCCTCAAGCAACACAAATTTGATAATTGTGTAGCTAGCTAACAACACAACTATCAAAATTGTGGTTGGCAATAAGAGAGCGGCAATCAGAGAGCGGCAATACAAAGAGGTTGCTAATTACTTTGAAGCATGCTTCCCTTGACCCAGGCAGATTGTGTTAAACAAATGGCCAATTATTTGAAAGCTGGCAGCTGCACTCATAACCAGCAGGACCGCCCTCTTACTTGGCCATTTCGCAGAGGAGGCATCCTTTGTTTCCCTGGGTAGAAAGGTAATAGGTGATCAAGGACGGGAACGGGAACGGAGAACTGACACGATGGGTAACTTGTTAAAATCAAGGCTTCCATAAATAATGATCCTCTGATCATGAACCGTACGGCACGTGCCAAAGTAGTAACTCACGAGCAATGACTTCAGCTCCTTGCCGCCGTCACTCTGCACAATATTTGTCAAGGGTATAATGTGATCACACGCGTTAGGAAGAGTTGTCTTTTGCTGTACTCCCTGCTCTTCATAATCTTCCATTATTATTCCCCTACCGCACAGGAATAAATAGTCATTTGCTTTTGTGAACATTGTTAGCACGCAGGCACAAGAGTGGGCAACGCTTTGCTGGAACAAGCATGCGGAAGCAGAGCCACGTCTGTTTTCGTGTATTGCACATCTCACTTTATGGTACAGATGTACAATATAAAAGTGGATGTTGATGCCCAGAAGGGCGTGATATAGAAATGCAAACGAAATGGCTGTTTTTACCTCCAGCAGATCTTTCTGTACAACTGTATGAACTTGATACGCAATTGAAGATCTGAACAACAAGAGGACCTTAAGAGAGACTCTGATGAATGCTCTTTGCGAGGTTATGAGGCAAATACCAATGGCACTTGCGCGGAAAGGTGTGCACGCTCCCAATTTCACGCTGTCTTTTGCATTTTTGGGGGTTGCAACGCCACCTAATCGGCGGCTGACCTACGTCCTACACCGTTCAAGTTTCCTTGCTCTCTGCACCCCCTCATGAGGGCATACCCTCACTGTCATTCCTCACCTTTCCTTGCGTGAAGGTGTAGATCCTCTGTGTCTCAGCCATTGGAGGAGATAGCTAATGTGACTGCGTAATGACAAACTCTACGCGTGGTTAATTTCAAACAATTTAATTAATTACAAATGTGTAAATAGATCACGGAAATAATGACAAGTCACTTTTCTATTTTGTATTACAGTTTAATATTCAGGTTTTGAAATGACAAGCAGCAGAGCATACTCGTCAAGAATGGCAGCAGGCATAGCATCTGCTGTGTCTGCAGTGTATTTGGTGGAGGGCAGGAATCTTGAGCTCCCTCTTGCTCTGTGTGATGCACTTACACCAGATTCAGATACGCAGCCTTCTCCGGAGCAACGCCTTAAAGCCTGGCTGGAGCGCAGGGGATGCCAGATGGAGAACCTGGAAATCAGGCCAAGCACGGTGCGTGTGTGCGGCATGTGTTAGTTGCTGCACGTGTGTGTGCGCTGCTGCATGTGCGCATCCACAAAAAGCAGAGGAGCTGGGCAACATGCAAGCATGTGTGCCTGACTTCACAATGTCTCCTCTCCTCGTGCAATAGGTGGGAGAGGAGTCTGGCTACGGCTTGTTTGTGGCATCAGATGCCAAGACCATGCGCAGCCCACGGAAAAAATGGTGGTGGCCCTTCGGTGCTGCCCCTCCCTTTGCAACCGTGGCTATTTTTCCTATGAGCAGTGCTCTCACCGCCGCAAACATCCTAGCAGATCCACAGGTACAGTGCTGTCTTTTTCTTCTTCAAGGGACAAAAACAGGCGTTGCTCCCCCACGCACACAGTATGATAAAGGGCAGCCGTGCACAGAATTGTATGCAGAGTTCTAGTGCACCCGTGCACAAAACATACGGAATAGAATCGCTCAAACTTGCACAAAGTGCTCACGCATGCAGAGGCGCACTGTGGCAGGCACATGCACACACATGCTTTGTACGAACGTTCACACTCACACAACGCAGGTGGGAGGCCGCTTCAGCTATCTGCTGAAGCAGGGAGCACTGAATGAGCGTGACATTGTGATTGGGCATTTGGCGGTGGAGCGCGCACGAGGAGCGCTTTCTCCTTTGGCTCCTTGGATTGATGTGCTGCCTAAAGAGTGAGTGCACCCTATGTCAAGAATGGATGTTCTGTCAAAGGAACAAGAGCTTCATTTCGTATTGCTTTAAAAGGAGGTGCCGTGACCACTGGGAGCACTGCATGCTAGACAAAAAAGCGCTGCCTAAAGAATGTGAAGGCGTTCCCTTGTGAGGAGCATCGCCTCAGAAGACCAAATTTAGTTCATCAGCTCGTGCTCATAATAGTTGTGGTCGCAACTTGGCATACCCTATTCATATCCTACACCTTACGCTCTTTCCTGGGCTGTCATCACAAAAACTTGCTGGTCAGTATCAAACATGCCACTGGTGGCGGCTACCTGTGTCAATGCCATCTGGTTTGTGCCATCCTCACACTGTATCAGTGATACGTGACAGTCAAGTGTGTGGCATGCTTATGGAAAGCAGGTGTACGGCATGTTTGTGGCAGCCAGGTGTGTGTGGCATGTTGATGGCAGCCAGGTGTACGGCATGTTTATGACAGCCAGGTGTGTGGTATGTTTATAGCAAGCAGGTGTACGGCATGTTTATGACAGCCAGATGTGTGTGTGGCATGTTGATGGCAGCCATGTGTAAGGCATGTTTATGACAGCCAGGTGTGTGGCATGTTTATAGCAAGCAGGTGTACGGCATGTTTGTAATAGCCAGGTGTGTGTGTGGCATGTTGATGGCAGCCAGGTGTACGGCATTTTTATGGCAGCCAAGTGTGTGGCATGTTTGTAGCAAGCAGGTGTACGGCATGTTGATGGCAGCCAGGTGTAGGGCATGTACATGACAGCCAGATGTACGGGATATGTATAGGGTTAGCCAAAACATTGGTTTCAGAAGTCAGAACCATACATTACTTTGAAAATTCAAGGTCCTGTTGGCAGAGGAATGTGGAGATGTGCGGTCGCCTGCGGTCTATGAATGCGGCAGGTCGTTCATCTTGAACAAACAAACGTGTAGGCACCAGTGATGTGCTTATACGCCGTATCTCCATTTTCAGACCGTATATACGGTACGGTTTCGGTACGGTACGGTCCAAAACCGTATAATACGGTCAAAATGAAACTACGATACGGTTCCGGTATGGTACGGGAATACGGTCGACCGTATTTTGGCCTTTTTGCAGGGAAAAAGGAGGTCCTGGGTTCGAATCCTGGTCTGAACCGCACTTTTTGCTTTTTTTTCCCATTTCTTTTTGTGCGTCTCCTCTTAAACAAGGCAGCACAGTTTCACATTATATATATCTTCTACAGAACATTTGCATTGAAGGAAAAAAGAGCCAAAAATGATCATTTTGGTGCAAAAATAGGAGACAGTCTTGATCCTTTTGGTGCCAATTAGGGACCTTTTTGGTCCTTATTAGAGCCTTTAAAACTGTGGGCTTACTAGCTATTTGCAGAGCTGAAACAAAGCTCAATTTTAACTTTTTGACTGAGGATTTCGAAGTTTAGACCGTACCGTACGCCGTACCGTATTTTACCGTATATATGGTCCAAAATCGTATAAATACTGTTGTACGCCGTATTTCCGTACCGTACCGTATGACCGTACACCGTACCGTACACCGTAGTGGCACATCACTGGTAGGCACGGAGGGTAAGCGTTGTATTATGGCGGTTTAATTTCAGAGAGAAAAACAGGAAAGCCACGAGACACTGGAACTAAACTGACTGCTGGACTGCCTGATCCTGTGGAGTGACTAATTGGCTGACTGATGGACTAACTAATGGACTAATGGACTTACTGATGGACTAGCTAATGGACTAACTAATGGACTAATGGACTTACTAATGGACTAACTAATGGACTAATGAACTAATTAATGGACTATTTAATGGAATAACTGCTGGACTGCCTGATTCCATTGGTAACCAGGTAGCCAAAGGGAATCATACACTGTGTGCGCGTGTGTGTGTGTGTGTGTGTGTGTGTGTGTGTTTGCGCGCGTGTGTGTATGTGTTTGCGTGTGTGTGTGTGTGTGTGTGTGTGTGTGTGTGCACGTGTGTGTGTCGGGTTTTACGGAAAGGGTTTGCCGGAAACAAGCATGACACATTCCTGGTATATGTAAACAATATACGAACCTTTATTGGCGTACGTACACCGGAATCTAGCATATATAATTTGTAATACCTTAAAATACCGTATGTAATACTTACACTACCGTATGCAATACTCACAAACACCGTGTATATCCCCATACTAGTGGAAAAGGTATCCTACTGTACACATTGCATGACTGTGTGTGGTGTATTATAAAATGAAAGAAAGTAAAAAACGTATGCAGGCAGCGAAAACCACTCCCGTATGATTGCATGTGTGGAAGCTTTCCTGATTGTAGCTACCATGGGTACGGGGCTCGTTCTAAGGAGTGTGCCAGAGGAAACATGAACAAAAAATTGTTCATGGAGGAAAAAACAAAGCTTGTTGTTCAGGCTTTACAAGTAGACCATTGTGAGCTCCTGTTTGGGGAAACAGAGACGCTTAGTTCCTGCAGCAAGTATCTACGACAGCAGCTACAAGATCAGATTTGAGCTCTCTGGCCCCCCCTTTCTCTTCTTTTGTAGTTATAAGGCACTGTGACTGTGTAGTTATAAGGCACTGTGACTGTGTAATTTTAAGGCACTGTGACTGTAGTTTTATGGCACTGTGTAGTTCAAGGCACTGTGGCTGTGTAGTTATAAGGCACTGTGACTGTGTAGTTTAAGGCACTGTGGCTGTGTAGTTTAAGGCACTGTGGCTGTGTAGTTTTAAGGCACTGTGTAGTTTAAGGCACTGTGTAGTTTAAGGCACTGTGACTGTGTAGTTTAAGGCACTGTGGCTGTGTAGTTATAAGGCACTGTGACTGTGTAGTTATAAGGCACTGTGACTGTGTAGTTATAGGGCACGGTGACCGTGTAGTTTAAGGCACTGTGCACTGTGACTGTGTAGTTTTAAGGCACTGTGTAGTTTCACGGCACTGTGACTGTGGCTGTGTAGTTTTAAGGCACCGTGACTGTGTAGTTTTAAGGCACTGTGTAGTTTCATGGCACTGTGACTGTGACTGTGTAGTTATAAGGCACTGTGACTGTGTAGTTTTAAGGCACTGTGACTGTGTAGTTTTAAGGCACTTTGACTGTGTAGTTTTAAGGCACTGTGTAGTTTTAAGGCACTGTGTAGTTTTATGGCACTGTGTAATTTTAAGGCACTGTGACTGTGTAGTTATAAGGCACTGTGACTGTGTAGTTTCAAGGCACTGTGACTGTGTAGTTTTAAGGCACTGTGACTGTGTAGTTTTAAGGCACTGTGACGGTCTAGTTTTAAGGCACCGTGACTGTGTAGTTTTAAGGCACTGTGTAGTTTAAGGCACTGTGTAGTTTAAGGCACTGTGACTGTGTAGTTTTAAGGCACTGTGAAGTTGGCTCATCCCCATTCAAGCATTTTTTGAAGCTTGCAACCTTCCTCATTCTTCTCCTCCTCGCTCTAGCCCATCCCCATTCAATCATTGTTTGAAGCTTGCAACCTCCCTCTATCTGCTCCTCCTCCCTCTAGCCACAACATGAGCTTCGCTACTATAGAAGCATGCACAGTGCAGGCCTGTCCTGTCACGCATATTTTTCTACACATGGTAGAGGTATGAAAAGCGCGATGAACGGTCAACATAATAATAATCACACATAATAATAATAATAATCACACATGGAATAACAACGTATTGTGCTCCTTTCTTGCAATAGAGCGCTACCACAAGCATCACACACACACACTCACACACACACACAAGGTTTACCAAAAAAGGCCTTCAGTCAAGAAGTGCGACTGCTAGCCTTTTTTACACACACACACGTACACACACGCACACACATACACACACATACATACACACACACATAGACACACATACGCCTCCCCTTGTGTGTAGTCCCCCTCCAAGATGGAGGATTTTTTGTTTTTATGCATGCACACACAACACACACACACACACACACACGCACACACATACACACACATACATACACACACATACACACACATACGCCTCCCCTGGTGTGTAGTCCCCCTCCAAGATAATGTTTTTTTTGTTCTTATGCACACACACGCATGCACGCACACACACACTCAGGTCCCACTCCCCCTTGTGTTGGTCCCCCTCCGAGATGGAGGAGCTCCAAGGCACCTCACTGCACGCGGCGGCGGTGGCGTTGCAGAGGAGGCTGTCTAATAGCTGGGCGGAGATGCAGCCAGTGCTAGAGGCTGTGGCAGCTCAGGTGTGTGTGCTGTGTCGTTTTGTTTTGATGCCTGCAAGGTGCACAGAGTGCTAGAGGCTGTGGCAGCTCAGGTGTGTGTGCTGTGTCGCTTTGTTTTGATGCCTGCAAGGTGCATAGAGTGCTAGAGGCTGTAGCAGCTCAGGTGTGTGCGCTGTGTCGCTTTGTTTTGATGCCTGCAAGGTGCACAGAGTGCTAGAGGCTGTGG
>Ga0307963_1001835_pt1 | contig 16513 bp, 21 predicted proteins | sample OrgLakmetagen594_FD_201829 | JGI IMG/M metagenome (GOLD analysis project Ga0307963, IMG submission 201829) | Saline water microbial communities from Organic Lake, Antarctica - #594 | ecosystem: Environmental > Aquatic > Non-marine Saline and Alkaline > Saline | place: Antarctica: Organic Lake...
GTATGTGTGTACCTAACTATCATGTGGTTTATGCTACAGGTGTGGGTGCAGTTTGATTGAGACGGGTTTGCGAAAGGGAGAGAATCAGTGTGAGTGGATTTGCATACGGGGGAAGAGCACTAGAGAGAATGACAGGGAACTGTGTGCAAGGAAAGGGTGAGCTTGCTTGCTATCTTCATCCCTCATTTTTAGGGTTGGCCAAAACCATACATATATATATATGATGTATATTCGTTGTTTATTGAAGGGAAGTGCCCAAATATCTGGTATAATACGGTGTATACATACGGGTCTGGCCAACCCTACTCATTCTGCCGTACCTTTTGGAACGTTCCTGCCTGTAAGATGTAAGATTACATGAACCCACAGCTGTATGCCAAAATAAAAGAGCCATGCGCTGAGGATGAACTGACGACAGCGCGTACCAAAGCCACAGATTGTGCTGTTAAAAAAAGAACAGCTGATGCAAGCCAGCCCTATGCGTGCGTGCGCGTGTCAGCCCTGGGTAGTACATGCACGGGAATGGCATTGAGGAACACGCGTGCGAGTGTGATTTGTTGCAGACCCTTTGCACATAGTGCTCGCAAAACGCTTTAGTACGTCGCAGTGCACGCGAAGAACCAATCTGCGCACAAACATGCAGGAAGCAAACATATGTATAGGGCTGGCCAGTACCGTATATACACCGTATTATACCGTATATTTGGGCAATTCCCTGCAGAAAATACCGTATATACACCGTTTATATATGGTTCTGGGCAACCCTACGTACTTACCGTGCAGAATATAGAAAGGCAACACACAAGTAACTTGCAGCATCACTCACAACCCCATCCAAAGTGCACAGGCATGCATGCAAAAACAGATGAGTGTATTATATGCAACCTTTAGGTGTGTTGTTGCCTTCTCACCTCTCGTCCTGTTGCAGAGTGTCTTTTCATTCTTGTGGAAAAGGTGCTGTGTACGTGCATACCACATCACACACACATGCACTCTTTTTACATAAGGACACACACTGTATTAATAAGTGTAGGTGCACACACGCGTACTCAGACACAAACACACACACACACACACACACACACACACACACACACACACACACACACACACACACACACACACTCGTACCTATACATACACACACAGGGACATGAAGCTCGAGTGCAGGCCCTGCATGCTTTGTACAACATATGTAAATTTAACAAAAAGGTGGGTGCTTCACAGTTAAAGGTTGTTTGTTCTCCTTCCTAATGAATCACTCATGCAAGTTGCGCATTTCTAATGAATCATTCCTAATGAATGCCTTCCTAACGAATCATTCATGCAAGTTGTGCATTCCTAATGAATGCCTTCCTGATAAATCATTCATTAATCCTCCTAATGAATCTTTCCTAATGAATGCCTTCCTAATGAATCATTCATGCAAGTTGTGCATTCTAAGAGCGCTGGAGCGCAACAAAACCCAAGCCACACACACTACCTAGGAAAAGCTGAGCAGTATAAAGATTTCTGGTAAACTTTGTTTATTCGGCGTTGTTTGTTGCGTGCAATCTATCCTATTGTATGGCTTGCTTTCCTATTCTGAGCTGGGTTACTTTGAGAAAACAAATACCCTTTGTGGAGACAAATACTGTAATAGTGTTACAAATGAAGTGGTGTAATAGGGGATTTTATTATTTAGCTTCAACTAAGAACATGCATGACGAATGACCAAATAAAACGAGGTTGCCCAAAACCGGCTTCCTGCCTGAACATAAAATAACCTGCGTTAAAACGGCAGCCACCTCATTTTGTTGCATACACACGTACTCAGGGTAATTTAGAATTCCTGTAAGTACACCACTCACAATGCATGATGCATGATATGAATTTCCGACAGTCCCCTGCCGAAATGCTTGCAATTTCATGGTACACTTGTATAATATAGTTTTTTTGTCAGTCCCCTGCCAAAATGCTTGCGATTTCATGGTACACTTGTATGATATAGTTTTTTGTCAGTCCCCTGCCGAAATGCTTGCAATTTCATGGTACACTTGTATGATATATTTCTTTGTCAGTCCCCTGCCGAAATGCTTGCAATTTCATGGTACACTTGTATGATATAATTTTTCGTCAGTCCCCTGCCAAAAATGCTTGCAATTTCATGGTACTAGTATGGTCGGCCCTACCTGTGCCGCTCTTTGAGCTAGCACGACGCTCGTGTCCTAATAAAACACGCCCCACACCTCTTAATTTAAACCACTCCTCACTCACATTGATGCTACACATACACACACAAAACACACGTTTGCAAGACACACACACGGACACGCATACACACACAGGCATACACACATACATACACACACAACACACACATTTGCAACACACACGCACACACACGCATACGCATACACTCACGCACACACGCAAAACACACACGTACACAAAAAGCACACAACCCACGATTCTAATTCAACGACACACCTCACACCTCGTAAGTGTCGCTTAACAACTCCAAACTAAGTAGTTTTTATGAATTCACTTCAAATCACATTACAATTTTTGTGAGTTCATCACTTGAAATACATCATTTTGTGAGTTCTTCACTTGAATTACATCACTTAAATTACATGACAAACCATCATTTTTGAGTTACTCACTTTTGAGTTACTCACTTTGAGTTACAATTTGTATGAGTTCACTTCATATCACTCTGAGTTACCGCCTTTTAGGCAATGTTGTGCATACTGCATACCTGCTTCAGCACGTGTGCTAGAAAGTAACACACTCACAACTCTCAGGGCTGCTGCCTGCTTACATACAAAAAAAGGTGCCAGCCCCTGTCTTCAGAAACGTGCATATCTAACCCCCATAAATCTGTGACGTGCATATTTAACCCCCATATATCTGTGACGTGTATAGCGCCTTCAGTGAACAATCTGTCTTCAGTGACGTGCATATCAAATACCCGTCTTCAGTTCCCTGTTCTCCCTGTTCCCTATCTTCAAATCCCCTGTTCTCCCTATTCCCTGTCTTCAAATCCCCTGAAGACAGAGATTAGATATGCCCGCCACCAAAGACAGGGAATAATATGTCCAGGAAACCGAAGACAGGGGATTGAAGACAGGGAATAGGAAAAACAGGGAACTGTTCCTCCTATTCCTGCCTTCAGTGACATTGCACTGTGCCTTCAGTGGCCTTCAAATTGCAGCTCATGCAAGCGTCTCCCACCTTGTGTAATTGAACACACACACACACACACACACACACACACACACACACACACACATGTGATCAGGTGCACCTTGAAGCCGCCGCCTGTGAAGGTGCCATCCCCCATCTGTGCCGCATGGCAGTGGAGGGTGTAGCTGCCAGTGCTAACCCCGCCGCCGTGAATGCCTTCCAGACTGCTGCTGCACACAGCGAGGCGACAGGGGGCACCCACTTCGCACCGGTGAGTGGCTGGGAGTGTGCACTAGTGGCATTTGCAAGCCCTGCTGAATTGAAGATGATGCACCGGTGAGTGGCTGGGGCTGTGCGCTAGCGGCATTTGCAAGCCCTGCTGAACTTCAATCGATGCCCCTATCTGGATTCAGCAGGTCCCTGAGAGCACCCCTTTCTCTCAGAGCACAATACGAGCTCACATCACGTGACAAAACCCAGCAAATACTTATACCTTAATAATGTAGGAAGACCTTGGGCTATTAATGCTATAATAGACAAAAGCACGGACTCAAGACCCAGCTACCTTATTAGTTGCCGGCTTTTCTTACCTGGGGGTGGGGCTCTGCAGTTTAAGGGTGTGCGCGTTTGTACTTGTGCGTGTGCCTCAGCTTTTCGGTGCTTGCCTATTCACGTGTGTGTATGTGTGCACGGATAAACACGAACGACACACACAAACGCAGCTGGTGCTTAAAATAATTGCCTCTGTTGACTCCCCGCAGCGCTGGAGCTGCGCGAGCACCGCAAGCACAGACACATACACACACATACACATATACACACATGCGCACACCCTACAGGTGGTGCCTGAGCTGGCTGCTGCTGTAGAGGCCCTGCAGCGTTGGGGCTGTGTGCGTGGCTTTGTGGTGCCCATGCTGGTGGGCATGGCCTCCTGCTCACAAGCCACGCGAGCGCGCATGTGGGCGGCAGGAGGGCTGGCAGCACTGCTGGCATTGCTGGAAGCCAACCAGGTATGTGAATGTGGGTCGGTGTGATGATATCTGCGTGCGAATGTGGACGTAGATGAGTGTGGGTGTGGGTTTATACGGATGTGGGTGTGGGCGTGGGGATGGGTATGGGTAGGATCGTGTTAAGCTGATTTTACACACACACACTTACACATGTGTACATGTACAGGATGCAGCCATGCGGTTGGGTGTGCTCCAGGCCCTGGATGTGTGGCTTGCGGAGGACCTTCGGCCGGTAGAGCAGCAGCTTGTGCAGAGGGATGCCGTGCTGCAGCTGGTGCAGGTGTACGCGAATGCGGGGCAGGTGAGAAGGGGGTCTTTCGAAAAAGTAGTGGGTCTTAAAATGTTGTGCTGCAGCTGGTGCAGGTGTACGTGAGTGCGGGGCAGGTGAGGATAATGTCAGTTTGAAATTGCCGCGCTGCAGCTGCAGTTTCTATTGTAGTGTACGTGAATGCGGGGAGGTTGTTGTAGTGTACGCGAATGCGGGGCAGGTGAGAAAGGGGTCCTTCGACAAAGTGACTGGGTATTGGGTTTGATGCCGTGCTGTAGATGCTGTAGGAGCTAGCTGATGGACAGGTTTAATCCTAGAGGACTGTTCAAGACAAATCTATTGCTATACTTACATCGTACAGAAAATGTGTGTTTGTAGAGCTCTGACCAACCCACCACCAAATGATGAATGTAGATCATACACACAGTTTGTTTAGGCAATCTAAGGTAAAGCCTGCAAACATCACAGAAATGGACTACACACAAATGAAAAGTATCAACCTTGGCAGTTTGCTCGCATCCAAAGCAGCACAAGAAGGCAGTAGGCCTCGGAGAAACCTATTTGCTTGCATGAACTGGCAGGTACTCGACGGTTATAGGTGTACGGGTCTGGCCAACCCTCAGTATAGTGAGCAGCTGTGTAGTATTGCAATAGAGTGCGCAGAAATGCGAGCCAGGGTGCGAGAGAGTGCGCGAATGAGCTCATGGTCCATTGCTCTTGCGAACAAATTGCAGCTGTGTGGGGTTGCACTCGCAAGCCAGGGTGTGGAGGAGTGTGAGATGGTAGGGGCTCATGCTGGCGTACACAGATGCATGCAACTGCGCAGCGTTGCAATGGAGTGTGAAAATCGCGCGAGTCAGGTGCAGGAGCGTGTTCACAGCAGCAGCAGTGTGAACAATAACAGTGGGTAGCTAACAAGTGCGCAAGGAGTGAAAGAAGGCGGGCTTTCAGGATTAAAAGGAGGCTGGCTTACGGGAGAAAAGGAGGGCGGGACCAAAGGATTCAGTTCTAATTGTTTTGTAATCCTAGTCCTGTCACGCAATACAATACATAATACATTTATGCACGACACACACACACATACAAACACACACATATACACACACGTGTACACACTTACACGCACAGACGCACCATGGCATATTCACAAACGCACATGAAACCCTCTCGCCCTCTCTCTTCTTCCTCTCCGCTGCAGGCCGCTGCTGACGCCTCCCTCACACCTCAGCTCCTGGACACCCTTCGCTGCATGCTGGCACGCTCGCAAAAGCTCGCAGGGGCATTGGCTGCTGCCAGCCTGGTGCCCTGCTTACTGGCCATGCTTGAGCCCGCAGCCCCTATCCTGCGTGTGAAGCTGTTGGAGATTGTGAGGTGGGTGTGGGTGTGGGTGCGGGTGCGTGCATGTGAGCGTGCATGTTTGTGTGTCCCAACAGCTGTGTGTGTGTGTGTATGTGTGTGTGTGCAAAAGATGCACAAACCTTTGGACAAACCTTTCACTGAAGCGATGTGATATTTGTTACGTGATAAGGAGTCAGAGGGCCTGTTTGGAAGTGGGGTTTGTAAAAGTGTGTGCATGCAGAGTTTGATTTCACGCTTTGTGATTACTCCTCTCCCAAACGTATTTTACTGTATGTTGATGAAATTGCTCATATACCGTACTGACTGCTCATACCTACATCACCCACCGCGTACCGCACAGCAGGCCCATTTCGGGTCAAAAATAAAAGAGTATGAATTTTGCCAGAAAAGAAAATTTTTAATTTTTCTCGGAGCCCTTTCCGAACTGAATTCGAAGTGAAAAATAAATATCAAAATGGCTTCCCAGCATCCCAGCGTGCCAGTGTGAACCCCCCTGGCCCTGTTCTTCAAGCCCCTGTCCACAGCTGAGTAGCTGGCTGCTCAGCAGAGAAACCATGAGAAGCTGCGGAAGGAGAGGCAGCTCAGGAGCTGGCAGAGGAAGCAAGAGGCAAAGGCAAGGGGCGAGGCCCGTGGGGCGCCCATACATGCAGCTCTAAGAACCTTGTTTCCTCCTCCTCTCACAGCCCCTTCAGGCCCTTCTCCACACAGAGGTGGTGAAGATGGCAAGTGGTTAAGAGAGGGTTGCTTCTCTGATTGAGGCAAGCTTCATAGCTATCCCCATGCAGCCAATGGGCAGTCTGCCCATCAGCCTGCACAGCAGTAGTGGCCAACAGTGGGGGGCTCTCGAACTCACAAATTAACTCCCGACAGGACCCTCACAAAGTCTCTTCAAAAATAAATCCCCAGATGCCCTGACGAACTAAAAACGAACATTTATCTAATTTATATTTTTGGTGTCACGAAGTGATCAAGGATCTACGGTATACGTATTTGAACGTCGCAAAAGTCTGTATGAATCATCCTGCATATATACCGTATTGCGGTTGTTTTTCAAATACATAAATATTATTGAGGCCCCTTGCAAGAAGTCAGGCCGAAAAGAAACAAAATTTTCCGGACATCGCAAAACTTTGACTTTCCAGCGGGGACGATTCTGGGCTCCGCTAAGGGCCCTCATCGTTTTCAGGGGCAACCATCATCACTATGGCCGAGCTGTACCCTGAGAAGCGGACTGTGCCAAGGAGCTTTGAGGTTGACATTGCCCTGAGCAAGCTCGCAAGCACCTGCTGCTCACCAGCAAGTATCTTTCCTGACCCATTTGGCCTTTGAGCAGACCCATGCATTGCCTCCAATGGAGTTCAAGCTTCTCCAGGAGAGAAGCACGAGGGCAGGGCTGCTGCTGTCTCAGGTGCAATCACTGAGACAGCTGGAGCACAGAGTGCATGCAGCAGGCAGCCATCCTCCAGCAGCAGCACAAGCAGAAGCTACCAAAGGCACCAGAAGAAGGGAGGGAAGCCCAGGGACTTGGAGAATTTGCAAAGTTTGCAAATTTTTCTAACTCTTTTAGGGGCCTTGTAAAAGCTAAATGCTTGCAAATCAATTTTTCTAAGTATTTTGGCACCTCGCAAAAAGTATGCCTCGCAATACTAAAAGCGCAAAACAATGTCTATATATGCTTCATTTCTGCATGTATATATAGATAGATATTCATATAGATAGATAGATAGATAGATAGATAGATAGATAGATAGATAGATAGATAGATAGATAGATAGATAGATAGATATAGATATGAACACGTGTAAACACACGAATGCACATATACAAGCGTGCATGTGAATTCACACACGCACAATCTGACTAGAACGTGTCTGTTCCTTCCTACCTCATTATTAATATTTTAGTCACTGGCTCACCATGTGCTCCCTACCGGCTGTGCCTTGCCTCAAATCATGTATCGCAACCCCTCAATGAAACCTTGTCATGCCCTGCTGTGCCCTTGCCTCAGATTACGTGCCCTATATTTGATATGTCAACGCACAGGCACCTGTATGAGCAGTGCCCTATATTTGATATGTCAACGCACAGGCACCTGTATGAGCAGTGCCCTATATTTGATACGTCAACACACAGGCACCTGTATGAGCAGTGCCCTCGCCACAAGGACGTGCTCCAGGCCCAAGTGGGGCCAGTGGCCCATGCCCTCCTATCTTCACAAGGGGAGGATACAGACGCTGTGCACCAAGAGGCACACAAGCTGCTTGCTGCGTTCCAGCTGTAATTGAGGCGGAGCTGCTTGCCCCTCACGGACAATGACGCGAAGAATGCCGGGTGCTAGGGTGTGTAACTCAGGCACAATTGCGTGTGCTGGTTTGGCAGACGGCCTGAAGCTGGCCCGCCTCCTGGGCCGCGCGCGGCTCCTGTGGTATGTGATGTGTTCACAGGCCAGCAGTGATGTGTTCCACAGGCCAGCAGTGTTCCACAGGCCAGCAGTGATGTGTTCACTGGTCAGCAGTGATGTGTTCACTGGCCAGCAGTGATGTGTTCCACAGACATGAGGTATGTTCCTCAGACAAGGCAGGAAGTCCAAGTGGTATACCGAGACACATCTTCAGCCTGCTGGGCCCACATCGGATGATGCTGTGCAGGCTGCCCTCACGTTTTGTTCCATCAAGCTGTCAAGGCAGCTCATACAGCACAGCTGCCATCAGATGCTGCTGTGTAGGCTGCCCTCACGTTGTGTTTCATTAAACTGTCGAGGCAGCTCATACAGCACAGCTGCCTTCTAGCCACACTCACAATCGGTCAATATTCACGCGCCTGACATTGAAGTGGAGAGGGCAGCGAATGACGTTTTACAAGATGAGAGTGCTGTCTAGATCGTACTCCTTTGACACAGAAGTCCGTTCTGCGACAGATTCAAAAAATTCAGCCATGTGTTTCTGCTGCTCTATGTGGTTTGTCTTTTTGCAAAGGGTGTCTGGAAGTGATTAGGGTTTTTGAACAAAATGACTGAGACCATTTCATTAATAAATTAATGTCATCACGCATCCAGCAGCCAGTCCGCCTGGCCTGCTGTTACGCCTTGGCTGTTCTCCCTGACTACCTTATTTTTCTCCTAAACTTTTATTAATTCCCCTGTTATTGTTGCTGTGTTGCTGTTTTAATATTGAGGAGTTGTTGGACCCCTGTTGTTGTCGTGGAGATCAAAAGAGGTTGAACAACGTGAATTCAAGTAAGCTGCCTCATTCCCAACAAATTTCCCTGCCAATCAATATCCCCTGCCTATGAAACCTTTAAAAGGCATCTGGCCTGGATGTGGTGGGCCGACCAACCGAATACGAAATCCATTGAGCAGTCCTCCTACTCAAATAAAAGCAGAAAAGGCACAAGAACGACGAATGATGCTTTTTGTGACGCCTTCGTACTACTAGCTAGGACACGACAAAAAACTCACCTACGCACCGTAGTAGGAGCCACATTATCATTTACAGCGGCCATAGGACGTGATTAATCTGAGCAAACAACAGACCCGGAATGATTTAACCTCAGGAATAATTTCAGCCGTGTGCGGTTGAAATGCGCTGGAAATTCTTCAGCCGTATTTAAACCGCTTTAACCGTAATTCAACCGAGCCAGGAGATTTTTTTCTGACACTGTAAGCGAAAAAGGAAAAAATACGCAGGCAGAGAAAATCACTCCCCACATTAATTAAGGAAAAGGAGCCCTTTGGTACCAGGTACCGTAAAAATCCTCCACCGCAAAAAGGAAAAGAAAAATCAATGGGGACCAGGAGGATTGCAGGCTTGGCCTGAAACCGGCTCCTGATGAAATTTGATAACAGTACTGGAAAGGGGACGTCTGGTATGGACAAGTTTAGCAGCAAATTTCACAGAGTGCACATGGAGCTTGGAGGCAAGCTTCTTAACTCTTTGAGAATCGAGACCCAGTTCCTTGAAAGGCTTCAGAGTGTGTGTGTTGTAGATGGTGCCACCCACACCCAAAAGGATGATGTGGAGAGTAACAGAGGCTCCTTGGAGAGTGTTGCAGAGGTCTTTGTGCTGTTCCTTTGCGGCGTTCAGCTGGTTCTGAGGTCTGGTGTCCTTACAATACTTGGTCTCAACGAGATGAATTTCATGCCGAGCTTTACTGAGGTCTTTAGGTCGGTGCTGTGTGGGGTTGGTGGCTCTGCTAGTGGCTGGCGATACTGCTGAGGAGTGAAGACCAGTCCCCCTCAATTGTCCCCTGCCACTTCTAAGAACCCACCCTCCTGCACTGCTAGTCTGTTGCTTTTTAGTTTTTGCGGAGATGGGAGCAACCAATATAGCATCCGGACAGCTGGAGGTAAACCTATTTTTGTCTGAGAACCGGGGTGGAAAGAGCCACTTTGGTATAATCCTAGTTTCAGCTGTATCGGGATTCTGAAGATACTAGCCAGCTGTTGCATACTAGCCAGCCGTTTGCTTGCTTCTACCTGTATCCATGCAGACAAAGCAAGCCTGCCTGTCTTTCTGATGGCTTTGAATATCACAGTGCATGCTATGTTGCTTGTATCATTCAGTGATTATATTAGATTTCTTATTTGCATGGTCTTCCCATAATTTCTCAGCATGACTGGTCTGGTACAAGTATACATGTTCAAAGAAAAGCTGTGGAACTGTGAACCCATTAACCTTGGTCGTTTTGACTTCAGAGAGAGACACTTGGAGTTTGGACACCCTATTCTGATGGCTGCCACGAGAGCACAACAGCAAATAAATCTACTTATAACAGATGGTGTGCACTGCCCCCAGAAAAGGCTCTGGCTTCTCGTTTTCCCTACACAGCCTTTATATGTGAGTAGCCGTGTATGACTGCAGCTGCTCGTGAGTTGGTGTTGGTTATACCCATGTCTTTTGGGTTTACATAGTGGGAAACGTTTAAGTGAGGGTGGTATACATTTGATCCGGTGTCTTGCCCTATTTCATTCTGTTGGAGGCTGCCATCAGTGTAGGTCCAATCCCGCCAATCTTTTACTTACGTGTTAGGTTTTAGCTGGAGCTGTTTTGGGGTGCTTCGTCTATATTACAGATATAAGGTTGGTCAGTGCTAATCAGGACACTTGTCAAATATGGGCCTTTTAAGGCTTGAACGTGGTCATTGGTTAGCTTATTTATTTCATTGAGTCCTGAGTGCTGTCCGGAACCTAAGGCTGTTTGGTAGGGATGGTTATGTATGTTTTAATTTCCCGCTTTGCCTCAGGGATTTCTTTGGCAAGTTCTTTTAGCCAGTCTTTGTTGTGAGCATTGAGGCAGGCCTTGCCCTTGGTGTTCCATATGGCAATGATCTGTAATTCCCAGGAGTGTTTGGAAAGTGGTATTTGTATGTTGTTCCACAAGGGCAATTTCGCATATTGGAGTTGGTTTGATGGGATGCATGGTGCCCAGGAATTTACATATGCAATGGGTATTTGCGGCAGAGTGATGCATAGGAATTTGTGGTCATATTTTTATTCCAGGAAGGGAGGAGCATGAATGTGGCTGTTTCCTCTGTGCTGACAGCAGCAGAAAATGAAAGTGAAAGTCTACGCTGGAAGTCACCAGCGTGCACTAAGGAAAGGCTCTCAACTAGTGCTCACACTAGCCAGAGCCCCACCAGAAACGAGAAAAAAAGAGAAACAACAGAGACTAATGAGGTTCCGGCGGGTTGTCAGCCATGCATTCCGGCCTGCGCCTAGCCCTCCTGAAGCCAGCCGCTCTACCAGAAACCCTCCCATCAGATCCCCCATTATTATCACTGTTGTTGTTAAGGTGTATTTTGTCTTGTTTTTGTAATCTTGTTCAAGCTTTTTATTGCATGGCAGTGCAGTTTAGTAACTAGTTGGTGCACTTTGTGTGTGGGGACGCCTAAGTTTAGAAGAGGAGTTATGGTGTACTGATTGTAGATTGTGCCCCCGACTCCAAGAAGTATATAACATGAAGTGTGACTTGGTTGTTTCGAGAGATGCCTCGTGTTCGTAGGCGCTGGATAAGAGGATGATGTCGGTTGTGCGCTTTTTCTAATGTCTGTTGCGGGTTTATGTCTGAGCAGAATTTGAATTCTACAAGATGTATGTCTCTGTCCTTTGGGGGGATCTATTTGGGATCCAAATGCCTGCCTCTTCCCTCAATGGGCGTAACTAACACGTCATCTGGACGGCTTTGATGTCTAATTGGAAGGTTTTGTTGTACTGGGAAAACCCAGTCAGGAATGTTTCTTTCAATTTCATCAGGAAATTCAATGTTAAGGTCAGATAACTTTTCACTGTTACAAGCATCCATTGTAACAATTGCTGAGCCCAGCTTGCCTTTACTGATTTCTTCACCACAAAGGCAACTGCGTGGTGGTGTCGTTTTATGTGCATTCTTTTCAGAGTTTGGCTGTTGCACCTAAGAAGTATGTGTGGAGCACTGTCTGATCCTCCGCACAAAGGGCAGGTGGCAGGACCTGTTGTATGGCTAAACCTTTTGGTGTATGTGTTGTCTGTGTGTATCGTATTCGTCCTGTACTTCAGGACTTGTTCCTGTTCCTTAAAAGTCACATTTGGCATGGACCAAAAACTTGTTACTGAATTGGGCATGCGCAAGGGGCTTTGCAGTAGCTTGCCGTGTGCGAAAGTCGGGCTGTGCTGCAAGCTGAGGCGTATCATGCAATTTTTGCCAGAGCTTGTAAAGCAGTGTATCTGTGTCAGCTTCACCAAGGTAATGGTGGGCGTGCATGTGATGTTTTAGTTTGTATTGCAGGTTGGTCAAAACCCGTAGCTCTTCTGCATGGGAGCCAACTTTGTTTGGAACGCTAAGCCAGAACAGGTCGTAGAAGGGGTCAGTAGCTGGCGGGAGGGAAACGTCAGAAATTTGACTGACTGCTGCTTTGTGTGCTAGGTGGTCTGCACCCTCATTGCCAATAATGCCAGAGTGAGATTTCACTTGGTAGAAAGTGACAGTAGAAGGTGAGGATTGGATTAAATTTACAATGTCCTTGAGTAGTTCCCTGTGCAAGTGGTAGAGTACAGCCATTGGGTCCAATAGCTGTTTTCTAATCTGAAAGAGGGATGATGCACTGTCTGTAGCAATTTCAGTGTGGCCTTTTTGTACCGCTACTAGCACAGCTGCAAGTTCAGCTCTATTGATGGTGAGTGTGGGGCCGCTGCCTCCAGGAATGATAGTGACGGTATCACTATAGCCAGCGTCTATAGTGGGAATGAAAATGCCAGCGCCTATAATTTGCTGTTTGCTGATTGCATCTTGCATGGCACTACCATCAGTGTGTGTGATTGATTTCCAGTTTTGTACTTTGGTAATGTGTGGGCTCTTGTACTGGTTGACGTTTGTGTTATGAAGCGTTTGCCACTGGCTGATGTTAGCAGCAATGGGAGAATCTGAGTGTAGGATTTGAAATCTCTTCCTCTGCTTGTTCTTGCATTTCACACGAGCAGTGCCAAGCACGTGGGCACTATTGATAAAGTCCACGTTGCTTTAGGAACTGTCTGTTCGAGATTGTTGAGCCAAGCTGGGTTGGATTCAATCAGGGCTTGTTTTCCTTGATTGTTCCAGACGACTATTAGCTGCATTTTATTCTTGTTGTGCTAAGGCTGGGGTGGAGCGTCCAACCAAACTTCTGTAGGGTTTGAGAGCATGCTGTCTGCAGAAAACTTGGCTGGAACGCATGCGTGCTCAGGGTAGTCGTTTATCCAAGTCATGTACCCGTTCTTACTCCAACCAAGCCAGTCAGGGAGGAGTAGGAATGTTGCTGTAGCTTCTTGAGTGAGTTTGTTGATTGAAGTGCATGTCCCACAAGTAAATGCAGGAGATAGTTGCAATAATTCGGGTGGTAAAAGGAGAAGCCAGTGAATTTTGTGTCGAAAGCATTAGTGCTTGCTCCAAATACTGTGTCTCTGGTATTTTTGCTCCAGTAGGCTTGGTAACTAGGGTTAAAGTCTAGGGGGCTAGCAAATTTTTGCTTGGTAACTAGTGCCCATTTTTGGAGGGAGGTCATAATGTGCCTCGGGGTGCAATACATATTGGAATCTCTTGCCTTTTTCCCAATGTTGTTAAGTGAGCTCATTTGAAGTTTATACCTTTGTAGCAGACCTACAATTTCAGTTGCCGCGTCTTGCACAGGTGGTTGTGTAGGACTGTGTAGGCCAATCCGTTTAGATTGGTTGTAAGCACGTAGCAAGATGTTGAGACGTTCTAGGGATAGCATGCCTGTGCACTTGCCGTAGATGTCATACGCACAGGCTGCTTGACAGGTTATGTGTTCAGGGAAATTGGGTTCACCCTCTGAGTCTTTAATATATCCTGGCTTGAGGAGGTCCACATCCCGCACCCAGATCTCACATTTCCAGGTGGGATGTTGTCTACTTGGGGATTGACAGTGTCTGTGATAAAGATTGCCTTGTCCCTGATGTTTTGGCCTTGTGACGAGTCCCATATAATTTCAAAGTGCTGGGTACAACCATTATAGCCTTGCTTTGTCAGATTGTCAATTTCTTGGTCTTCTGATTGGGCATTTAGTTGAGTGCTAGTATCAGCATTTTCATAGCTATCTACGTAGGATTGAAGTCAGGGTTGGCTAAGAGCAGTTCTGCAGCTTCCCATGTGGGTTGCCAGATCACTTTTATCATTTCTTACTCTTCTACATAGAATATTCTGGTGTCCTTTTCCGCTTGGGTTAGGTCAGTACAGGCTGGGCAGTGCCAGTCTTCACTATTTTCCGCATCTTGCCTTGCAGTATGTGAGCAAGCATTCAGGTCAGTCAGACAATTCCAATGGTAGGTGCGTTGACACGTATCACATTGTGGCATATTATCATAGTTTTCTTCTCTTTCTGGATGCTCTTGGCTGACCGGGCTCCAGCAAATTTGGCAGCAATCGTCTACCTTTCGGCTTCTTGAAAAGGGCTCTGTTTTTGCTGCTTTTAGCCCCGTGCTTTGGAACAAGGGTAACGCTCATTTTTCAATAGTGACAGGTTGTAATTGGATTTTTTATTGCGCCTGTGAAGTTGCGTTGCTGTTACGTTTAGGTTTGCTTATTTGCAGCCAGTCCAACACCTCCTGGATTTGATAGTCATACTCTCATACTTGAAAATTGTGTTACAGGCCTTGACATTGCCAAAAAGAGCTGCGGTGCTATATTTATAATGCCATATTTTGGTTGCCGCATTATCACTTGGTTGCAGAGGCTCTGGAGAATTAGGTAGTGAAGCAGTGGGATTTTCAGTGAGTTCCAAAGTGGATGGGATTCCTCTTCTGCCTTTTGTTAGGTTGTGATGAAGGTGGGTTGTTGTTGGTTCGTGTTTGGCGGGAAGGATTATTAAGTTGCGTGTTGGAGCAGCCTGGATCTATGTCCATACTTTCTGTCTGCCTCTGAATTGTGTGTCTCGCTCGTTCTCCTTGTGGAGACTGTTTGCCTAGCAGGAGTTTGGGTCTGTTGGCGTTGCAAAACCTGTACATCTGACCAGGCCCATCCTATGGGAGTGTAAGCCTTAATTGATAAGGCCTAGAGCAGTAGCATTGATTCTCATAGCCCTTTCTTCTTTGCTAGGTGTCGTGTCTTTGTTTTTATGTAAGTCACTGCTGATGAGCTGGGGGGTTATATTCTCTGAGTTCAACAAAGAGGCAAGCCTGTTTATTGCAATATTTTGACCCGTTTTAGTTTTGCTTCCAAACTTGAATTTGAGGTTGTTGCCATTTAGTATGTGTGTGCCGTCTAGGCTAAGTAGTCTTGAAAGGCTGGAGATCCCGGAGTCATAAGAGAAAATGCAATGTTATTATTTAGGGTTTCCAGAGTAGGCAAGTTGAGTGCCCAGAGCGCTTTTGTAATACTGTCAAAACTTTTCAAGCAGGAGCAAAAAATAAATTATGACAGTCACGTGTTAAATTTGCGCCTCCGGCCCAAATTGACCCCCCACACTTATGAAAAGGGTGTCAATCTGCTCAGGATTCAAGCAGCTATCTGCCTGCACAGTTCTCATGCCAAATACTGCAATACCTGACGAGCTGTAGAGCAAACTGGTTTGCGCACGCTCTTGCACTGACCACCTGTTTAGTGCACAAATCCAGCCAAAACCTTTGCCAAAGCACTTTTTTACTTCAGCAGGGGAGGCACAGCTAACGAATCAGTGCATAGTTAAACTTGAATTGCGTCCTGCTTGAATTCAGAGTTTCATAACACTTCATTACAGAAGGGGACAGGGCAAAAGCAGAATCTGCACAGATGTATGGCTTCATCACAGTTCCATCCTTTGCCACAACATTGCGGATATGTGGAGGTATGTAGAGCAAGCCAAGAACCATTCTCAATTTGAGCCTTTAGTGAACTGTGATTTCAAATGTGGGCATCACCGACCTGCCCCGCCAGCACTAACATACTTGAACCTGCCACGCGCATTAACACGTACAGATAGGATAATTGCCATATGCTTCTTGTAACAGTAATAAGTATCACACCAATTGTAAGGCTTCTCAATTTTCATAAAGCCCCATCCATTGCAGCTTTCTCTGGCAAATGGTACAGGCATGTCAACTCGTTCATCACGTGCACGAAGTTATTCCCGGGAAAGCAAGCATAATTGGCACAAATTTTTTGCACAAACTGAACTTCATAAATCATGTTGCAAACTGCAGCCTTAATAACATCGTATGTGCGTGCAAGGGTCTGATGGGGGTACCCGCAGCGGATGGGGAGGG
>Ga0307963_1001837_pt1:0-12500 | contig 16512 bp, 15 predicted proteins | sample OrgLakmetagen594_FD_201829 | JGI IMG/M metagenome (GOLD analysis project Ga0307963, IMG submission 201829) | Saline water microbial communities from Organic Lake, Antarctica - #594 | ecosystem: Environmental > Aquatic > Non-marine Saline and Alkaline > Saline | place: Antarctica: Organic...
CATTTTCGCTCCCCGGTGTGCTCCTCCCATGTGCTAACGCCACACAATGCTTCCTTGAACGACCCTGAGGCTGGGTTGGGGCTGCATCAGCTCGGGGGCTGGCACTGTCAGTGCATTTTTGGCCTCAAAAAGGCCTCTCCGCCCCAAACACCTCCCATTTCCACCTCCAGCATGCTCCTCTTACGTGCTGACGCCACGCAATGCTTCCCAGAACGACCCTGAGGCTGGGTTGGGGCTGCATCAGCTCGGGGGAAGGGCCCAGCGATGACTTGCATGGACACTCAAAAGTCAGACGCAGTACTTGATTCCTGGTTAATAATTTGTGTTTTATTCATAACTAATTGTTGCAAAAAGACAAGGAATGTTTTGGGTCGAAATTGGAGCCAAACGGCCAAATTACGGTCAACATCGTTCTGTACGGTGGCACCGTACTGTACGGTCGGACACCGTCTTTTCAAACAGACCGTACTTGCACCGTATTGTACGGCGTATTACGGTACGGTACCGTAATTACGGTCAAGAAAGCTGAAGTACGGCGTATCTCAACAAGCCTGATTATGAATCCTGGGAGAACTGTATGTGGTTTAAAATTTGGAGCTTACCGATCGGGACACCCATGCTTAAAATGCTGGCATGAACCCTGCAATTTACTGCCAATCCTTCAAGACAGATCACCTACTGCACCAATTTCAGTAAATTCATGTGATTTAGAGTTCTGTTAACAAACAACTTTCACGCATGCAAACAAAAATTGATTGAGAGACCAAGTGGTTGCCAAGATTTGCATACTTACATGCGATTTCTATTCTATGGAAAGCACCTACCTAGCACCTGAAAGTAAAAAAGGAGCATGTTTGGGCACTTCAAACATTTGCCCTTTTCTGGTAAAAATACAGACACATCTGAGTACACTCATATACACACACGCACACACACACACACACGCGCGCGCACACGCGCACACACACACACACGCACACACACACACAGGATCAAGAGAAGATCCCCCTGCTACAACGAGTAAAGGGCATGTTTAGCCGCAGTACTCCCCAAGAAAAGGGCTCTGATGCAGCGCCAGAGGCACTCATACCCAGAGGTGTGCGGCAAATGTGTTTTTGATTCAATTGTGACAAGTCACTCCCTTGCAAGCAAGAAAATAGGTTCTTTTTTACTCATGCACTTCATTAAACACCCATAACACACGTGTGCGCACACACTTGCAAACACATGTGTGTACAAACTCACGCACACATTCACTCTTTCACCCACCCACCCACACACACACACACACACACACACACACACACACACACGCACATGCACATACACATACACGCGCACTCACACATACACACACAAAAACATACACACACAAAAACATACACACGTATGCGCACAACGCACGCAGTTGGGCTGTTCCGTCAGTCAACGCAGCCTTCCTCTTTAGGCCTGGCAACAGAACAAGAGGCACTCTTACCTTCGGTTTCCACAAACCAAACTCCCTTATTGTCCCAGTCCTCGAGTGAGCAATTGAAGATGTTATCCAAATGCTCGGAGGTGTATCCTTGTGCTTTCAAGCTGCCTGACCCTCTCCATCTGTTTCATGTGCACTATCCCCTCTCCACATGGGTGTGTGAATTTGCTTGGGTGTAGGTATACACTTTTCACACACACACACCCCTAGCTTCCTTTCCCCCCTCACCCCCATCCCCCCCCCACACACACACAATGTGCAGCAGGTCACCATAAACACCATAAGCACTTTGCCATGCATGTCCAAATGTGATCTTGCACACAGTTTAAGCACACTAGCAACATTCCAGGCTTGCGGCAGCAAAGCTAAGACGCACCTGATAAAAAGAGCCCAATTGTCGTTTATACACATGCAGCTCGTGGCAGTGGCAGTGGCGTGGGCAGAGATCCGCCTTCAGATGCATCCCCTCAGCACACCCACCTCCGCAATGGCTTTGCTCAGCGCATCACTGCTGCTATTGGCTTGCAGCAGCCTCAGCCCTCCACTTCATCTCAAGCTCCTTTGGTGCATGTTTGGGGTTCATTAGTGTATGTGTCTGTTACAATCCATTTGTCTGCCTGAGCAGGGTTTGCAGAAATATATGTGTGCTGTCCTTTGTACGTATGGTGTGTTGTACGTGTGTTGATGAGTGTGAGAGAGGCGGTGCAAATGTAGGTATGCATGTGTGTGCATCTGTGTGAATGCTTAAATGCTGCTACACAATGGAGAGCTGTGAAGGCTAAGCAAGTGTGTTTTTTGTGTTTATATATGTGTATGCCTTTATCTGACAGTGCCTGCATCCAAGCGAATGAACAGGAAGGACATGGACAGATGTTACATATGCCAATGCCACGAGCGCGTGGCCCTCGTGCACACAGACATGCACGCAGAACGTTGAAGTCATGTGCGTATACACATGCATGCACAAACATGTATGTAGTGGAATTTCACGTGCAGGTTGGTGCACACGATCTTGAGGCACTGCGGCAGCGGACCAAAGCGATGAAGGTTTGCAAAATTATGGTTCTCTCGCGCTTTGCTTCATAAACATTTGCGCTGTAGTCTGCTGTTTGTGCATGCAGAGTTTTTGCGGAAGTGTGTAGAAAACTGCAACTACAATGTGCGTGCTTCACGACATGCTCTGCTTCCTGCTGCATTTGTTTTGCTGCATTCCTCTGTTTCCAACGTACGTACGTTTTTCTTGTGTACTGCAAGCATTTGCTCACGGTTTTACGGCTGGCTGGTTGTACCTGTTCTCAGTGACGTCCCTACCGGTTTTTCTTCTAAAACGCATCCAATGTGCACACGCAGAACTCTGAGTCTACTGGAAGTCTGCAGCATCGAAGCAGCTCGCCCGTCCATGGTCAACAAGGAAACAGAAGCGGAAGCAGAAGCGAAGGTGGGTATTATTTCTTTGTGTTTATTCCAGCTTGCAATTTGTACAGCTGCAGTAGCATTCAGGTGAGCAGGTGCATGCTTCATTGTCTCGACGTCGTGGTGTGCTTGAGACCTTGGTCCTTCTTCATATGCACACAAGCACTAGGAGTGCACGTTGTGTGTCAAGTGCATGTCCTCGTGTATGATCTGCTCTTATGTGCAGGTTGGGGACCAAATTCCCCTCCCGTGAAAGGTGGGAGCTCCCAACCAGCCCCTTCCGTCCCCTCCCGAGAAAGGTCGTCCGTGGAGCTCCAGCCGCTGGACTATGGTAAGTTTGTCATTCACACACACACACACACACAGTTCATAGCTCATAACACCAAATACGTTGCACACACAAGCGCACACACACACCTACAACACGCAAATGCACATGTGACAGTGAGAAGCAGATTAGGGAAAAGTATGACATCAAGGATGCCAATCGTGAAGGGACCTGCGATGTTTGCCGGCAACGCGGGCCATCCCCAGAGCAAGGTACATGTCTTGGAAAGCTTGATAAAACAAAGGTTTAGTGATATATGTCGTTCATATTTTAGCAAAAGCTCCTCTACTCACCGAAGAACACAACTCTCTCTCTCTCTTTGCAGTGGTTGTCAAACCTATCGTTACCTTCTTTGCCCGGCATCCAGAAAACTAAAGGCGAGGGAATTATGTAGGTCCTGTTATCACTGCTTGAAATATCCTCTGAATGTCTTTCCTGAAGCTAAAACTGATGCACTTTTCTGCTTGTTGCTCTCGGCGTTTATCTTCACTGTTTACGGACTCAATCAAGGAGGAATTCTACTTGATGTTGATTGATTAACTATTCGTTGATCAGTAATAATGGCTTCTTGTTCCTGAAAGCTATTAAGCTTGAAATGAGTCGCCCCTCCATGATCCTTGTGTGTATGCGCGTGTGTGTGTACGTGTGTGTGTACGTGTGTGTGTATGTGTGGTTTGTGTTGACCAGCGGTCAACGGCAAACTTGCACAGAAATGCAATGGCTTTTTGGTATGAAGTTTAACCTGATAGTTTTGGCAACAGACAAAAATGACTGTCTGGAGATTCCCCATAGGGCAACGACCTATTAGCTTGCCAAGCGATTATTGAACACTGCTCCACATCTTTTCATTTTTATTGTTACTTTGGCACTCATTAAACATTTAGAATCCCACAATTTCGCTGTTTAATGTGTCACCCTAATACTTGCGTCATGCTTAAGCTGGTACCATGGTTCGTTGTGACAGGTTGCTAGTGTGAGTCTTTCCTTGATGCACGTTGCTTCTTCAGCAAATCTGGACAGTTTTTAACCACTTATTGTGGTCCGTAGGCCTATTATTTACACTTACATCTTACATCCATTCAGCAACCGAGCATTGAGTGTGATCAAGAAATGAAGTGCAGCAAAGTGATCGCTATCACTTTCTGTATCTCTTTTGCTTCTACATCTATTCAACCCTCAGTCCTCGCAACTGCTCTTATACCCTAGCTTCAATGTTTAGGCAGTTGTGGGGACCTTATTTCAAGGGCAGTCACAATCAGTCGCCCCCGCATTTCGTTTCAGTTGTTGCAAGCGAAATATAACTTCAAGTTATTATGCTCTTATAAAGATGAAAACATGCAAGAAACACAAACCAATAAGCTTCCACGGTGGACCACCCACATAATGACTGTGAGATGCTCGCATGCACCAAAAGAAGGGCAATGTAGGCCGCTTTAGCCAGTCCCGACTATATACTGATGACGGCAATTATGCCGAACAACACGCTTCCAGCCCAAGCGCCCAACAGGCCTGTGGATACATGCAATACATTGTTTTTTAATTTTGGCAGTAGGCAGCAGTGTAACGATGCAAGCCACGATCAAAATCCGAATCTCACTCCGATATAATTTAGCATTCAATGTAACGCATTTCCGATGATGCAATCCGATGAAATAATCCGATCTGAAAAGTACAAATGCTCGAAATTCCGGGGTTTTCAGTATTCTTCTTTAATTCGAATAGCGGCACACGTCATCAGTCGAACGTGCCGGGTTCAAATCCGGATTCAAATCCGGAAACCCCAGTACTTATCGCACAGTAAGAAAAAAGAACTGTCAACGATCTCTCCGTGTCAGGCTCTGTAGCTGACATCAGGTGTTGGCAGGTGTTGTGTTTAGAAAAAAGTGCAAAAGAAAAAACTACGTAGGCAGGGAAAACCACTCCCACAAGGAAAAGGAAATACCACTTTGGTACTGAGTACCGTAAAGCTCCTCCACCACGAAAAGAAAAGGATAAATCAATGGGGATCAAGAGGTTTGCAGGCTTGGCCTGAAACCGGCTCCTTGTCACGCCCAATCGTTGGCAGCGACGAATCGTGGTTGACAGTTGAAAGTTTCTTTATGTCTTGTTCAATAAGCTGGATGGCCAGTCTTATTGATAACCTATATCTTCTGGATTTGATAGTTTCGGTAATCAATTGACAACATGTGAACTCTTAGAGGTACCATTTCCTCAAGAGATCCTGTGCCGTGTAAGGTCTCCGATCTATTTGTTCGTTCGTTTAGCGATGTTAATATGTAACACATTGAGGCCGAGAGGTCCGTCTGAGTCATGGGTCCCAGCTCCGGGAAGGACCAGCAGTGTGGCAGCGACGCAAAGCTGAGTAGACACAGAGTAGTAGACACACATACATGTGTGCAGAGAGCGCACAAGGGCATGAGCCAGAAAACTGGTAGAAGCATTAGGGACCAGCGATGCAAAGAACTTACTCCTCTGCTGGATGGTTTTTCCACCTTGGAGGCCTTTCTTGGTCCGAAGGCGCACCAATTATCAATAAGACTCTTTAGTGTTTGGAGCTGGAATTGGGTACTTCAATTTAGCAGAGGTTATCCTTGAGGCTATGTTGTGAGCTCCCTACAACACTGGAATAAATGGGTTGATACACCTTCTGATTTCATGATATCAAACTGCACAATATCATCCTCTGCACATTTTTCACGTAATCTTCCAGGCTTGCTTCACAAACCTCTTAGATTAGTGGGGTATCAGTAGATGTGCTGAGTCTTATACTTTGCAGTGACCGTAATTTGATCTGACATCCTGATGAGAGTTGATAACAGTACTGGAAAGGGCACATCTGGTATGGACAAGATGTAACGGAGGCTCCTTGGAGAATGTTGCATAGGTCTTTGTGCTGTTCCTTTGCGGCGTTCAGCTGGTTCTGAGGTCTGGTGTCCTCACAGAACTTGATCTCGACGAGGTGGATGTCACGCCGAGTTTTGCTGAGGTCTTTGGGTCGGTGCTGTCTGGGGTTGGTGGCTCTACTGGTGGCTGGCGGTGCTGCTGGGGTGCTTCCAGTCTCCCTCAATTGCCCCCTGCCACTTCGAAGAACCCACCCCCCGACATTTGTAATTTGTAATTTGTAGTTTTATTCTTGCAGCGTTGTAGTTTTGCAGCATTGTGTTTTTGTGTTTTTGTGTTTTGTGTTTTTGTGTTTTTGTATATCAAAGAATCGAAGTGGTCCATGGTCAAACGTGGCAAGGCTTGAGGCTGGATTTTTGCTGATACTCATCAGGAAACAAGCGTACAGCTAAGATGGGATTTGGTTCACATCAGAGAACTTTTCATACCAGAGATAAAGCAGCGCTGGCTTCTGCCTCCCAACCACCCAACTCCCGCTGAAAGCTTCTCTTATTTTTATTCTCCTGGTGGAATGTTGGGTGTCTCTACATCCATTGGGTGGTGCACAACAAAAGGAAGCCATCAGTCAAAAAGTGTGATGCTAGACTGCGTAGCAAGACCGTCTCACTATGTAATCACTGTTGAAATGTGAGGAGTGTTTGTTGTAGTACCACAGACTTGTAGCACCTACAAAAAACATCGAAAAGGGAAAAAAAGGCACAAAGCTGTTTGTGACTGCACTGAATAAATCCAGTAAAAAAATTCAAGCATCTGCCAGGACCAACTGACCGCATTAAATCAAAGAGGGGGGAGTCGTCATCTGTGTGTTTTGGGCACATTAAAACATGGACTGTCACACTGAGGATATCAAGGGTGACGAGGAAAATATAATTATACGTAAAAATGTGTGAGGAGCAGCACATGCACAATGAAAGGGTCTGGAACATCAAACATGGTGTGAGTCATCACTCTCCTGCTAGATGAGCTCTGAACCAGCACTTGCCTAAGACTGTAAAATCGCAAGATCGAAATTGGAATCAGATGTGAAAGCAGGCACTTCTCATTGTTTGTTGTTTGACACGCAGGTCACAGGTGTGGGAGTTACCTTGGCTTCTGCCGCACAAGCAAGTCTTACACTTGAATCCATGATCTGAGTCTTATTAAACCGTGCTACTACTACATTCCTCATAGCATTCAGAGTTTACAGAGTTTATCTATGATCATAGCATTCGTATGAGAGCTGTTTTAAAATACTCTAGTATGTCAAAAGGAGCACGAACGTTGGAATCTCTATGTGACAAAGCAAGCAACTGTGGGCATAAGTTAACATTGCTATTTATGCTTCTAGGACATCTGAGCAGGAAGAGATAGTACGCTAGTACGCGCAGAGAGCACACAGGAGCGGAAAATTCAGATCTTGGTGAGCATTTTTGTCTGCTGGTGAGGAGTTTTACGGTACTCGGTACCAAAATGGCTTTTTATCCTTGTGGGGTGTCATATCAAATTACCGTCACTGCAAAGTATAAGACTCAGCACATCTACTGAAAGAACTGGTAGAAGCATTAGGGACCAGCGATGCAAAGAACTCACTCCTCTGCTGGATGGTTTTTCCACCTTGGAGGCCTTTCTCGGTCCGAAGGCGCAAACAATTATCAATAAGACTGGCCATCCAGCTTATTGAACAAGACATAAAGAAACTCTCAACTGCCAACCAACTTAACTGCTCTGTCACACGATTCGTCGCTGCCAACGATTGGGCGTGACGGGGGAGTGGTTTTCACTGCGTAGTTTTCTTTTCTTTCATCAGGGACCTCAAGAATGCAAACAACTCACTTCTCTGCAGGATGGTTTTTCCACCGTGGAGTCCTTTCTTGGCCTTGGGGGATATAAATTAATGTGCTGTGTACATGGCAGTGACTCACCGTCGGACGATGAACTGGTCTGAGATGTGATCAGCCACTGGCTTTTTGAAACAGGAAGAAGGGTCTTGTCTCCCATGCAAAGTAATAATGGAGCCATTCTGTAAATCACCAACGGCATTTTTCGTCTGTCTAGGCACCAGCATTTCCTGGAGGGTCCTCCCCCAGAAAAGGTGAACAAAACTGGGCTAAAACGCGACAACTACTTTGACCAAGGAGGATCTCCCTCATTTTATGGCCGTTCCGGACCAAACAAACGCTAATGGTTGTGTAAAAGTAGCAGAGGTGGACAACTCCCCCAAAATGTCCTGCTTACCATAGCACTTCTGCTTGAGGCTACCAAATTTGGTGGCACATGCCTGGTAAGCCGCGACGTGCACCCCACTGTTTACCACAAATCTTTCATTCCAGATCGCCCACTGCACCAATCTGGAATATTTCTAACGTTATAAAATTCTTATCAGAAATGAACATCATTGCGACAAGAAATGAAAGAAAACGGCCGAGTGGTTGGTGTTTTATGAAGTTTTGAGCCATATATCATGGAAATCACCACATTAGGGTTTACATGCACCATGTGTGCTTAACCCAGTCTTTCTCAGCACACAAAGCGACCCACATAAAATTGGGCATATTTTTGGGCAGCTCTCAATACAGCTACACTTTGGTACTAAACGGTGTCGATCGAATGAATTGGCTATGAGTTGCTGCCTTCTGAATGCAAATAATGCACATTTTTAGGCATTTCCTCCGATGCCCCCCTCTGTAAAAGTAGACGTCTAAGTCTGAGATACCGGTCTAGACAATTGGAGAGTATATGTGACAGGTTGGGTTGTACTTGTGTAACATGCCTGTGAGAAAAGTTGAAGGGCTGGAGAAGCTGGAATTACCTCGCACACAAAAGAAAATTTGGCGCAGAAGCCCCCAAAACAATCTGAGCAATACTCCTGGTGGTGTGCAGCAGGCTTAAGCCTCCCAACCACCTAATTCCCACTAAAAAGCCTTTCCACTATTTATTCTCCAGGATCTTGTGTGGCTTTGCAGGACAAATGCGACATCCTTTCCTGATCTATGCCGGTGGTATTTACGCTACCTGCGCTCTGTTTCCCTTCTTACTGATGGTTGCACTGAGCAGCACGCCTTGGTTTTAATGTTGAGTCTATCAATCTGAAACAGTTCGCAATTGTGCGCGAACATATCATTGGTGGCCGGAGAGAGCTTGACAATTTGACACCACATGAGACTCACCATTCCAGCAGAATTATGAGGATTTGTTACACACATTTTGGTGTTTCTCTGGGGATTGCTGATGGGATGACAGAAAAAGAAATCACAAGCCTAAGTTGTCTCGCTATCTCCGCTTTGGTATTTCCAACAATCTCAGCCGTGCACTTTCTTGCCTTCGCCTTTCTGGCCAAAACATAACTTTCTGGTCCAAAGAATGCGTCATAACAGGAATTAAAGGCCTTATGAGCTTAGGATCTGTGACAAATGTGACTGGCACTCTGTTCAGATGAGGAACACATTTTGCTGGACTGTCCGCATGAACATCTTGTTAGCCTTCGCACACAGCACCGTCATCTGGTCTTACCACCTCAGTATGAGGATAGCCCGACTCGTTTGAAGACCTTTTTAAACCAGCCAGATATGTATGGTGTGGCCTCTTTAGAGGCTGAGTGCCTAGCCCTTTATTTTCCCTTTATTTTTCTAGCACCTTTTAGGTTTGGTCACGATTTTTTGAGCTTCCGCTCAGATGCCCCCACAGGCATATATAGCGATGTGATGTGACCATACCTTGGTTGTACTTGATTAAGCCTGTGCGGCACCTCAAAAGGATCATGGTACCAATTGGACATCCTGTCACCTTGCTTGTAATTGGTCTGTAATTGAGGTGGGCGCCATAATTTAAGAATACTCAAGCTGTTCCCAGTGCTAGCTTGTTGAGTAAGAGCAGACACATTTTTCGCACACCAACTCGTGAGCAGTTTCTACTTCCAAACAAAGACGTTCCTTGTTGTGGAACGTCCAGCAGGCTTCGCAGCTGGGTCTACAAGATCATCGTGCGTGTTGGGAAATTTTGCTTCCACAAGCTGTGATGGCATCAGCCAGCTAAACAACCTCCGTCCTGCATCGTAGGCTTGTTTTATTTCTCATTCATGACTATCTTCCACATTTCCAACAGTTTTACAAATTTATAAGTCAGGAACAAAGTCAGGGTCCTCATCTTCTCCACAAGCCTGCACAACTGCTTGTGGCGGCAGCTTGCTCAGCCCTTTACTTTTAATGGGTGCCACGCCGCCTGTTCTGCTACCTGGTTTTGGCCTGCATGCGGACGAATGTCTGCCTATTAGTTAGACACATAATCAATTTTATATTCGTGTTTAGGTACAATGTAGCTTCAAGTTTGTCTTTGCAAATAGAATAAAAGCATGCGCACCTAATAAAAGCAATGTTGGCTTCAGCTTTAGGGTCTTCCTTTGGCATCGTGACCTGCATGAAAAATCCGATTAATGTGCTTAATCGTCAAAATAACAGTCAACTAAATTTGGATATCGCCATTGTCAGTTCTTTATTTACGTCTTGGTAGTGTTGGGAGGTGAATATGCATAAGCAGACCTGACTTGGAAAAAACATCGCTGCGACTACTTTTGTCTGGCCTTTGAAGTCAGAATAGTCAGTACTGAGCAGAATTTTGATGAGTGTTTTGTTACCAAACGTTACATGAGTTATGAGTGCTGTTCGTATCATACAGATTGCATTACCAGTTTTGTGGCCCTCAAAATGCTGAACTCGTGCACGTAAGATAGGTCAGCGAAAACTAAAAAGCCAGAGACTTGTGGTCAGCATGAAATTAAAAAGGCCACAAAATAGCAATTGTTTAAGTCGAAGGAATCTCAAAGGCTATCACATTCACTTTACCATGTATTGAATGGGGGTACAAGCATAGAAACAATTTGAAAACAAAGGAGGTGTGCGGGTTTAATATATTCCTTTTTTACCCTCCAATTTTCACCATAAGGTCACAATTTGATCAATGAACCCCTATCCTGTAAATGGCTTTTATTAAGACAAGGTTTTTATGGCCCTGGTCAGACCTGAGTGTATGCGCTCGCTCACCTGGAGAGTTCCAGTGATGATGCTGCGCTGTGCGCTTGAGTCATCAGGTTTCACCTCGCACGGCAGCAGTAGCTGTAGCAGACGGCCCTTGATTAGAAGCCTGTGTTAAGGCAATGTCGCAGTGACTGTTTGCTCTGGGTTGGCCCCCTTGAGGGGCAAAAATGCCAAGTCAGTCCCATCACAATAGCTGGCCCAGGGTACAATTACAGACTTACACTTCTAAAGGGATGACACATTGAAGACGGAAGTGAACTAAATGCAAAAGTGAAAAGCATCATGCTGACAGCCTGGGCTGTACGAGAGCAGACTTAGAACCTATCAAGTCCAGTCTTACTTCTTTCAAGCAGAAGCTAAAGTGATGGAGAAGGCAATGTTGAAAATGGTTCCTACCGAATAGTGGCTAGCTAAATTAAAGCTTAAACCTTCAACACAGCTGAACACAAGAGTGGAGCAGCTGCCTGTAATAAAGTATGGTCCAGTATGCACAATTAAAGGTGGCATACGTGCCTGATATGCCCAGGCTGTATGTCTGCCTTGATGAGGCTGGTGTCAAGGTACTTTCCCACGTCCACTTCTAGCACCACGCATTGCCCATCTATGCTCTCCTCCATACTCAGATCCCACTGGCCTTCGTTGCGCTGCATAATCCTGGAACAGCAGTAAAAGGTCGTCATCAGAATGTGCTACATGGCAAAAAAGTCCATCGCTAAAAAAAACAGCTCAACAAATGTTGACCGCGGATTCAAAAATTCTCTGAGAAGGCAGAACTTAGCTGGCTTTACGCTAACAACCCATTCACTTACCTCTCTCCCTCCTTAATCTCAGGAAAGCTGATATAGCCCCCTTTAGGCCTGCAAATGAACAATACATAATCAAAGCAAGGGAAGCGTGAATTGGACTGCAGCCATCTAGAACAAATTGGGAATTAAAGAACCGCTCCAATTCAAACTCCTGGGCAAGCAAACAGGAAAGTAGTTACCTTCCTGGGTCACTACAGCTGGCGTCTGAAGAAGACTTCTTCCGGTCATCCGAGGTTTTATTGGCACGCTCCTGTACATGCAACAGAAGATGACATCAAGTGTTAAGAGATGGGCAGAGACAACAAATACTATGCATCATGCAAGTTGCGTTCCCAAACATGATACTTGTTACTTGTCCCAAACATGATACTTGTTACTTGTTCCTACAGGTTGCAACGGCTGAAAAGAGTTGGAACATGGGGATGGCTCAGTGGGTGTATGGATGCAGGCATTCACACGTCAACACAAGCCTTCGCTATCTGCTCTGGACATCCCCTGGTGCATTCCCCTGTCCACTGGGCACCCACATTTTCAATGTGGTCCAGGATGCGCGTGGCTGGGCACCAAGG
>Ga0307963_1001841_pt1 | contig 16498 bp, 15 predicted proteins | sample OrgLakmetagen594_FD_201829 | JGI IMG/M metagenome (GOLD analysis project Ga0307963, IMG submission 201829) | Saline water microbial communities from Organic Lake, Antarctica - #594 | ecosystem: Environmental > Aquatic > Non-marine Saline and Alkaline > Saline | place: Antarctica: Organic Lake...
ACGGTGTATGTAGGGTGCAGCACAGAGACAGTGTATGTAGGGTGCAGCAAAGAGACGGAGACAGTGTATGTATGGTGCAGCACAAAGACGGTGTATGTATGGTGCAGCACAGAGACAGTGTATGTAGGGTGCAGCAGTAATTGCAGCAGAGACGGTGTATGTATGGTGCAGCACAGAGACGGTGTATGTAGGGTGCAGCACAAAGACGGTGTATGTAGGGTGCAGCAGTAAGTGCAGCAGAAACGGTGTTTGTAGGGTGCAGCAGTAAGTGCAGCAGAAACGGTGTTTGTAGGGTGCAGCAGTAAGTGCAGCAGAAACGGTGTTTGTAGGGTGCAGAAGTAACTGCAGCACAGAGACAGTGTGTGTAGGGTGTAGCAGGAAGTGCAGCAGAGACGGTGTATGTATGACAAGTCGCTACGAGTTAATTCACGTCCCAGGCACTGCTTGACGCATCTGCATGCTCTTCAACAGAAATTTAGAGCGTTACCTAAGCTATCAAGCAAAAGTCTGCTGCATCCTCGCTCCAGTCCAGAGTCGTGCCATCAGCCACCATCACTGTCCAGCAACACCATCAGAATCAGCATCAGCTACACCATCTCCCATAACAGCAGCGACACCAGTATGTTTCTGCGGCATATCTAATTAATTCTAATTGCATTCTAGTTCAGCACAGAGACAGTGTATTTTTAGCATTCTAGTTGCAGCACCTCTGTCAGCTTCAGCATCATTTAACAGGTGCATCAATTAGCAGCAAGGCAAGCTGGCATGTTGAACGTATGCACTTGTAGCTGAGCAAAACTGTTTTTTCACTATCACAGTAGTTTTTTTGTGTGTACCTATTTGTGTGTACCTATGTGCGTGCTTGCTTGTTTGCTTGCACGTGTACATCAATCGCGTTTTGTGTGTGTGTTTGTGTGCGTGTGGTGTGTGTGTAAGTGTGTGTGTGTCTGTGTGTGTGTCTGTGTCTGTGTGTGTATGTGCGCGTGTGTGTGTGTACCTGTGTGCACACACGTACTTGCATGAGCAAGCTGCACACTTCTTTGTGAATTTATGCTGCCCTCTTGTGGGATCCTTTCCAACGCAAATATAACACCAAAGTTTTGTTACCTGTCGCTATTGGTCGGATCATCTGCGCTGTTCCGGTAAGAAATTGTGCCACCAAACTGTTTGTCAAGCGGCAGGCGGTCTAGAGGGTTGCCAGGCACAGTGAAGCCGTATTGGTCTAAGAGGTCACGATTACCCTGGAGGAGCAAACATACAGGGTAGCAACAAAACCATATAAAGGGTTGTGTGTGTCTGTGTGTGTGTGTGTGTGTGTGTGCAACACAAGAATAAACTTACTTCCTTTAAATCTGTGAGCTTTATGGATGCATTGTTCACTGTTGACGAAGACCAGTCACAAGACGGTCAGCCGAACCCCAAATCTAAATCTAAAAATTACGTCTGTAAAAGAGCACACGGTCACTCAGGCAGTATAGCATAATACACAACAGACACAACTGCTTGCGTGTATGTGCTGAACGCGTGTATGTGTGTCGTATGTGCATGTGTATGTGGTCTGTGTGCGTCTGTGTGTGTGTGTGTGCACATGTATATGTATGTATGCGTGTTTGAGAGGTGAAAGCTATTAAGCAGCTATTGTGTGTGCGTACAGCCAGAAGGTGGCACCACCGCTGTCAGCAACTGCACCTGCCGTGTTATTAACCGTGTTTACTTCAAATACGTTTTGACTGATGGCTTTAACTGTACTTCAAAGATCACATGTAAGTAGGGCTGGTCAGAACCAGTTTAATAAACCGCATATGACCGTATATTTGGTGAATTTTCTGCCAAAAAACTGTACATACACCGTATATATTGGAGGATATTTTGGGAACGTCCCTGCAAAAACGTTCCTAAATCAAACAACTAATTAAAATATAATGTATTGTATATGCTTAGCACGTACTAACCATACAAGGTGCTCTCCGGCTTTAAACAGTTGTTTGCTTGCCAACATCATGCTGTGCTCTGTTTGTTGCAATGTTATGATGCCACGATTAGCTTGGTTTGTTACAATGTATGGTGCGACGATAAGCTTTGATAAGCTTTGTTTGTTACAATGTATGGTGCGACGATAAGCTTTGATAAGCTTTGTTTGTTACAATGCTATGGTGCGGCGATAAACTTTGATAAGCTCTGTTTGTTACAATGCTATGGTGCGACGATAAGCTTTGATGAGCTTTGTTTGTTACAATGTATGGTGCGACAATAAGCTTTGATAAGCTTTGTTTGTTACAATGTTATGGTGCAACGATTAGTTTTGATAATCTCTGTTTGCTACAATGTTATGGTACGACGATAAGCTTTGATAAGCTCTGTTTGTTACAATGTATGGTGCGACGATAAGCTTTGTTTGCTGTTCGCTATAATGAGGTCCCGAGGAAATGCAGAGGATCCGGCCGCTTGCATAGCTTCAGGCACGTATCTACGACCTTGGCTCTCAAAAGCATTGTTTTGGGAGAAACTAACGTAAGTGGCTTTTGCCAAGTCTAGCCTGATTGAGCAATATACTGGTCCAATGGCAATATACGCACACACATCAATTTAAACCTACCTATGAAGCATTTCTGTATGAACCTGTGCTACAACAGCAATATACACACACATTTGTGCATACCTACCTGTGAAGCAAATCTGTATGGACCTGTGCTACAATAGCAATATACACACGCACTTGTGTAAACCTACCTATCTAGCATATCTGTATGAACCTTTGCTACAAACATGGAAGCCGCCGATTGTCCTCAGAGACAAACTCATTATTCTGCAAGGAGAAGAGAAACTACACAGGCGGTTTTACCCGCTCGCCTCGTACATTGCAAAAAAAGAGGCCACTTAGGCAATGGCGCTTGCACCAGCACCACCTACGCACCTTGTCGCCTGTGTGTAAGTGTGTGTGTATGAGTGTGTGTTTGTGTGTGAGAGAGAATGTGTGTGTGTGTGTGCACGTGCGTGTGGGTGTGCATGTATACATGCGTGCTTGCGTTCATGAGTGAGTGCTAGTGTGTTTATGTGTGTGCATCTGCAAGCACAAGCGTGTTGCTCATCTGTGTGTGTGTCACTCTGTGTGTATGTCACTCTGTGTGTGTGCGTGTCACTTGGCATTCCTGTTGGTACTTGCATGCGGCTGCAAAGATTATTTGTACGTACCATAGTTGCTGAAAAAGTGCACCGTCTCCTCCTTGCTTTGCGAAGCATCTTGCAGCAGGGGCAGCTCGCCCGCGCTGCTGCTGCTGCTGCAGCTGAAAACGTCGTACCTGCGATCCAATGATTTGCCGAGGGTTTTTACCTTGGCCAAAGCATGCGTGCCTTTGCAGAGCTGTTGGTTGACAAGAGGCATTGAAACAAGCTGATACATCAAACTGAGTTCGACCCTGACTGCATGCAGTTAACATGCCAAATACTCCATTTCCATAGGACGCGTGAACGTGTAATGCCAAGGAGCCTATTTACATTCTCGTGACCATAGTTCAAGGCGTTCGATCTGAAGCATCCGATTGAAACCACAGGTGCTTGTGCTCAAGTAATGACTGATTCATAGGGGTGGCCAGAAGGTGCAGACACATAAATGACTGATTCATAGGGGTGGCCAGAAGGTGCAGACACATAAATGACGGATTCATAGGGGTGGCCAGAAGGTGCAGACACATAAATGACTGTTCTGTACGGGTGGCCAGAAGGTGCAGACACAACCTTCTGTGATGTGTTGCGCCTTCAACGCTCAAAGTGTGAAATGAAACGAAATTTGGGGCTCAGTGTTGTTTCTCTCAGGTATTGACGTGTAGTCTATCATCTACCATGCAGTCAAGCATACCATCTACCATCTACCATCTACCATGCAATCATGGATACCATCTACTCCCCTAATCATGCACACAGCACACAGGCATGTGCTGCATGCCGTTGGCACTGTCATGTACTCCCGTGCAAAGTGCATCCAACAGCAGTGCTATTATAGGTTATAGGGCTGCTATCACAGCAGTGCACCCAATAGCAGTGTGATTATAGGGATGCTATTATAGCAGTGCATCCAATAGCAGTGTGATTAAAGGTTATAGGGATGCTATCATAGCAGTGCATCCAACAGCAGTGCTATTATAGCACCCTGCATGTGAGTACATAGGAGTGCCTTGCAGACACATGCAAGGTGTCCCCCATGCACAGAGCTTGTGCCATGTGCACAATGTCTCGTACAAAGGGTTGGCCATAACTCTTTATATACGCCGTGTGTGTTTGATAACTGCACTGCATAAAGGCCCGTATATACATCACCATATATGTATATTTATTATTGATGTAACTCTGGCCAGCCGTGCTTGTATGCACTGAGCACTCACATACACTATGCACTTTATATCAATGCACTTTGCACAAATGCCTGGGTTCAATGTACCACATGCATTTACATGCACGTATGTACACTCATGTACTCATGTACGCACTGGACGTATAGAACACGGTCATTGACGTATGCACCACACGCAATATCTCTTCTGCAACGTGCACTCATGAACGCACTGAACATGCTACGCACTAACGCTCGTATTCCATGCATGACATGCACCATGTTCTGTGCGTGCTGCACATCACGTGCGTCTAGAGTGAACTGTGTACTGACGTCTGCTGTGCATTAGTAATTATGGCGCATATAAGCACCATATTATGTGTGTGTGCTGCGCACTCACTGCACACTCACGCGCGCCTAAAGTGACACGCCTTAAGTGAACTATGTACGGACGTCTACTGTGCATTAGTAATTATGGCGCATTTAAGCACCATATTATGTGTGTGTGCTGCACGCTCACTGCACACACACGCGCGCCTGGAGTGAACTATGTACTGCACGCCTTCTGTGCATCAAAATTTATGCCACACGCACCATGTCCTGTGTGTGTGCTGCACACCCACTGCACACTCACGAACGCATGGAGTGAAAACTATGTACTGCACGTCTACTGTGCACTACACTCATTCTACATGCACCATGTCCTGTGTGTGCAGCGCACTCACGTATGCAGCTCCATTTTGCTGCCCGACTCTGAGATCGTGGGCTGGAGGCGCGCCCCCACAACAGCACCATGCCTGTGATTGGCCAGATCAAAAATGGGCACCACGACAGAGACCTCTTCGCCATCCACCTGGCATGGATGAATTGTGTGAGGATGTTGGATGTCTTTTTGTCGTCTTAGGTAGGTTTGCACAAACTCAAATCAGCTTCTGATGCTTGCCTCGCCCCTGTGCATTGTGCATGGGTCTGAACTAAATAAATCACGAAAGATGGTACTTGGATGGACAACACATATATCTAGAAATGGAAGTGTTTCTGAACCTGTTCCGATATGTCCTGAATTGTGTAGCTAATCATCATTTGACCAGTGACAGACCGTCAAACTATGGGCATGGGAGAATCTCTTTCATTGAGGATCCTTGCTCCGGACCGAATTTTGACTCTCCCATATGCATAAGAATATAAGAATGCCTGGAAGGGGCGTGCAAACTTTGGGCATGGGGGACTCTCTTTCATTGAGGGTCCTTGCTATGGAATGTACTCTGACTTCCACATGCATAAGAATGCCTTCATTGAGGGTCCTTGCTCTGGACTGTGCTTTGCACAGCATGGGGGACTCTCTTTCATTCAGGGTCCTTGCTCTGGAATGTACTGACTTCCACATGCATAAGAATGGCTTCATTGAGGGTCCTTGCTCTGGACTGCTTTGCACAGCATGGGGGACTCTCTTTCATTGAGGGTCCTTGCTCTGGAATGTACTCTGACTTCCACATGCATAAGAATGCGTTCATTGAGAGTCCTTGCTCTGGACTGTGCTTTGCACAGCATGGGGGACTCTCTTTCATTAAGGGTCCTTGCTATGGACTGTGCTTTGACTCCCACATGCATAAGAATGCCTTCATTGAGGGTCCTTGCTCTGGAATGTGCTTTGCACAGCATGGGGGACTCTCTTTCATTGAGGGTCCTTGCTCTGGAATGTACTCTGACTTCCACATGCATAAGAATGCCTTCATTGAGGGTCCTTGCTCTGGAATGTACTCTCACATGCATAAGAATGCCTGGGAGGGGCGTGCAAACGGGGAAATGGGCTTCCTCAGCAGGAGAGGGATAAAGAAGAGGAGAGACTATGAATGGGGGAATTATGGTGACAATTGCGTGGTCAATAGAGGGTTGGAAATAAGGTTGAGGGTGATTTTTTATTTTCTGTAGACCTTGCGTACGAAACAAATGGACTTGTTCCGAACAGTCAAAACTGGTAGTTAAATCAATTCAGAACCGGTTCAGAAACACATTCTGAAGTCATAACTCAATTTGGAACAATTTAGGACAGGTTCAGAGACACACCATTATGCTCCAACGCTTATGGAAGAGCACTCTTCCATAAGCTGAGCAATGGTATATACACACGCAAACACGCGCACACATACACACACATACACATGCACACACACCCATGCACTCAGACACATTAAACACACAGTGAGCACGGGGAATGGCGTAAGCATTGAGACAGTGATTTGGAACTTGAAGCACCCACTAGGAAAAGTGCCCAGTTGCCCAAAAGAGACAACAAAGGTTTGCGTGCATGACGCACAATCGTGTGTATATGCCTGTGACACGTTATATGCATGCATGGATCTATTTGACAAATCAACGGCACTTGTGTATCATTAGCAACACTAAGGTCAGTTCCGCTACAGTGGGAAAGAGATAGATGACATTAGAGTCATAGGTAACATTAGCAACAAGGTTTGTTAGGGGACAGCGGGAAGGAGATAGATTGCCCGTCAGGCCCTCACTTACAGCACTTTATGTACAGCCTAGGACTAGGGTTGGCCAGAACGGTATATATACACCGTATATGACCGTATATATGGTGATTTCCCTGCCAAAAATAACGTATATGCACCGACCAACCCTAAGCACTTCATATTCCCTCATGTACAGCACCTCAATTAAGGAATGAAGAGGCTTTCCACTGCCCTCACTTCAATGCCATACGCACAACTCTCTGCACACGCAATCGCCACAGGAACTGCTCAAAGGGAGGATTCACCCCACCGCTGCCCTCACCTCAATGCCATACGCACAACTCTCTGCACACGCGATCGCCACAGAAACTGCTCAAAGGGAGGATTCACCCCATTGCTGCCCTCACCTCAATGCCATACGCACGGCTCTCTGCACACGCGATCGCCACAGAAACTGCTCAAAGGGAGGATTCACCCCACCGCTGCCCTCACCTCAATGCCATACGCACGGCTCTGCACATGCGGTGGCCCACAGGAACTGCTCAAAGGGAGGATTCACCACATTGCTGCCCTCACCTCAATGCCATACGCACGGCTCTCTGCACATGCGGTGGCCCACAGGAACTGCTCAAAGGGAGGAGCCACCCCACCGCTGCACTCGGCCACAAATGCGGGGCAAGCGATGAAGTTAGAATACACATGCTGGACCTTGTCCTGCCATGCCAGCGTCTTGTGTACCAGGCGGGTGTCCTGCGTGTGTGTGTATGTGTGTGTGTTTGTGTGTGTGTATAAGGTGTAAGTGTGTGAGTATGTGTGTGTGTGTGCGCACGCACGCGCATGCATGCATTTATGTGCGTGTGCGCGTTCATGTGCGTGCAGGCGTGTGTGCGTTTGTGTGTTTGTGTTTAAGTGTGCGTGTGTTATTGGCAAAGATGAGAAGAGTGTTGTGTTAATTGTGTAAACCATACATATACTACGCATATACTGAATAAACACCAAGTTATGAGCAGGGAATTCAACAGGTACACGATCATATACGGTGTGTATGTACAGTTCTGGACAACCCCACCTTTTTGCCTTTTTGGATGCTTGTAAGCTTTGACTAGGGTTTTCAAGAGCCAAAATACAAAGTGCACACACACACTCTTTCCAGGAGACAAAGCTCCATACAAAAGGCTGTACACGGCCGCAGCTAAAGCCCAAGCATTGACATGAAGTACGTACATTGAAAGCAGTTGGGACAAAAGAAAAGCGGGCAAAAGCCCTGGTAGGGACAAAAGAAAAGTGGACGAAAGCCCTAGCATTGACATGTAAAACGTACGTACAGCAAAAGCAGTTGGGACAAAAAAAAAGCGGGCGAAAATGCTGCTTTGACACGAGCCTCACCTCTAGGAGGCGGAGTTCACTGGCGCTCATTGTAACAGTGGAAGTGAGGTCGTCCAATGTCGGCATGAACTCGCGCGCGTACCTTTCCCAGAACCCGTTCAGCAGCTTGGGCCCCTGCGCGTGCAGACATTGTGGTGGAGGAGTTATACGGCAGTCATTACCAAAAAATAAATAAATATTTCCAAAAGTTACTATTATTATTCCAAGACATCGTAGTGGAGGAGTTATAAAATAGTCAGTACCAAAGTCAAAAATTAAATATGGGGAGTAACATTCACTGCCTGTTTGACTTATTTTCTAATAATACTTTCAGATCTGCAAGCCTATTTGTTTCTTATTTGTCTCACATATTTGGCAGCAACGCATCAGAAGAAACGCAGCCTAATATGGTCCCCACATCAATTTAAGGAGCAGATCCCTGAATGACGAAATCGTATTCCTCACTTCTCCACATCAATGAAAAGAGCTGTTTGTGCCTAACATCCCGTAAATCCCTGAATGATGAAATCGTAATCCTCACTTTTCCACACCAATGAAAAGAGCAGTTTATGTTTAACATCCTGTAGATCCCATTATGTGGCGGCAGACTTGTGCACTGCTGATGCTAATGGCTGTTTACGTTATTTGTACTTTTCCTCTCACAGCATCTAAGCAGAGCTGATGCGCGGTCCAGATAAGAGGGTTTACCTAGCCATTCGTGGCCATATCTACAAAGGCCCTTTTGACCTGCTCCTGGAGAATTAAAGAGGGAAAAAGGTGGATCTTTCCTACATCGGCCTCTCTTCAAAAGTCCCCCTGACACTGGCTAGGGAGGTGATGATGAGCTCCTCCCTTGCCCGCATTAACATTGCCCTTCTGAAGTCAAATTAAAAAGACTGCCACACACTTGACGTCAAACTTTAAGACTGCCACACACCTGGTGCACGGCCCATAGGAGGGCCGCCCCCACTTTTATCTCCCAGCAGTGATCTGGCTCATCGTAGATGGCTTGCATGGCCGGTGAGGCTTGAACCTCAGGGCAGAAGCGCGAGGATCGGCTGTTGCTCAGAATGTACTGGGAGGGGACGCTAGCGACCTGTGTGGTGGTGGTGTTGGGCAGGAAAGGGGGTCAAGGACAGGTTGTTAGGATGCTTGGACCTAAAGGCAGAAGCGCGAGGGTTTGGTGTAGGTCATAATGTACTGGGAGGGGATGTTAGCGACCTGCGTGGTGGTGGCATGAGCATAATGTACTGGGAGGGGATGTTAGCGACCTGCGTGGTGGTGGCATGGGGCAGGGAAGGGGAGCAAGGATAGGATGCTTGGATCTTCAGAAAAGAGCGTGAGGATCAGCTGTTGCTCAGAAGTACTGGGAGGGGATGCTAGCAACCTGCATGGTGGTGGTGTTGGGCAGGGAAAGGAGTCAAGGATAGGATGCCTTCAGAAGAAAGCGTGAGGATCAGCTGTTGCTCTGAATGTACTGGGAGGGGATGCTAGCGACCTGCGTGGTGGTGTTGAGGGGGGGGGGGGGGAGAGGGGTCGAGGCTATGATGCCTGAAATTTAGAGCAGAAGTGTGTTAGGAGCCTCCCTTTTTTGACACTAGCTGTTCATTTGCTCATTTGCCCTTGGGAAATGTTGCAGCAAACCGATCTGAGTGTTGCAAACACAAATGACACGTGGATCATTGTTCACAAATGACCGCTGTGGATCATTGTTCACAAATAAACTCATGGATCATTGCTCATCACCAGTTGGCTGCCAAATAAGCACTCGCTCCTGCCTGTTGCAAGGAATTTCGATCATGCAAACAAATGCAGTAGTCTGTTAGTTAGTTCGTATGTGACTTTGAGCCGCAGTGCAACTCCCCATTGGAAAGCCTGGTAATTGGCGGCATAAAAAGTTATGTCATCTTTAAAGTTTTGGAGAAAAGAGTCACTGCAATACTCACACACACACACACACACACACACACACACACACACACACACATGCACACACAACTATGCTCACCACAGTGTTGTAATCGTTTTCAGCAGGCCTGTCCCAAGCTAGCCCGGACCCAAAGGGACTCTGCACTGGGATGACGTTGGCCTTAAAGCCACTCCCCTCGGCAGTCAGCTCATCCCATAGATTCCATTTTGATTGGCTGATTGCTGTGTCCCTCTGTTGTTGCGGTGGCGGCGAAGTGGATGGGCTGTGTGCGTGCGTGTGTGTTTGTATGTGTGATGTGTGTGTATGTGCGTGTGTGTGTGTGTGTGTGTGTGTGTGTGTACGTGTGTGTGTGTGTGTGTGTGTGTCTGTGTGAGCATGTGAGTGTGCGCGTGTGTGTGTGTGTGTGTGTGTGTGTGTGTGTGTGTGTGTGTGTGTGTGTGTGTGTGTGTGTCTGTGTGAGCATGTGAGCGTGCAAGTGTGCGCGTGTGGGCGTGTGTGTGTGTGTGTTTGTGTGTGTGTGTGTGTGTGTGTGTTTGTGTGTGTGTGTGTGTGTGTGTGTGTGTGTGTGTGTGTGTGTGTGTGTGTGTGTGTGTATGTGTGTGTCCATGACTTTGAAGTTTAATAACTCACCTCGACAACTCCTGCGTTTTTCCTGGCACCTGTGCCTGCAAGCACCACAAAATATCTCTGACCAGTTAAACTTGCGCATCCATCTCAATATTACCCACGTTGCTCATTTACATTGGACATCCACGATGAGCAAATCACCTTTGGCATGGATTGGCAACGCTGCAAGCACCGACTCTGATGGCACAGCCCACGATTATTCATCATACTTTTTATTAACTAAAAACCTGTAGAGGTGTTCGACCACAAACATTTGTGTCAAGCCAACCATCCGAGTTTGCTTGTCAATTTGTTGTTTCATTTCAAATACATCTCTCAGCATGCTTGGCCTAAAAACTGGGTGCGGTACTGCATGAACTTCTCACCCATCTTCGCATTTCCACATCCTGCATCAGTCTGATGATTGCCATGACATATATTCATGTGTAGTTTGCTGTTAAGAACAATCCACCTTGCCAATGGCCGCAGGCTGCGGGCATCACCAGGCCTGGGGCTGCCTGCTCGAGGCAGAACGCCACCTTCAGCAACCGTGCGTCGCTCGGTGTCTGTGAATGCAGGAGCAAAAAAGGGGGATTTAGTCAAGGTACGCATTGATGCAAGTTTTGGACTGCACGCCAGAACAAGTTCTGACAACTTGTTTTGTCCCCGCCTCACTTGCAGGTGCACTACACAGGCACCCTAGATGACGGCAGCACTTTTGACTCGTCGATCCCAAGAGATAGCCCTCTAGAATTCGAAGTTGGCGCTGGAAAGGTACGACACGAGCTAGCTCAAATGCCTGCCGGGTAGAACCCAGCTCCGCGGCAGCGACCAGAGTGCTTTGTTATTAATAGTAAGCCAGACTTGTTCCATGTGTTGCAAGTACTTCAAACCAAGCAATCGTAGTGAGAAGGCCTGATTCACTTTGATGCTTACTGCCATACAGCTTGTAAAAAATTCATGATGCAGCGCTGGCTGTAAGAATTAGTGATTTAAGCTCCATTTCGTCACCATTCTTACAGGTCATTGCGGGCTTTGACAGGTAAGCACACGGTTTCCTTTGGTTGTCACTGAGAGGGTGGATGGCAGCATCTCTTACCAAGTTTTAGGTGCAATGGGTTTGAGAGAGAAATGTGCAGGTGAATGGCAGCATAGGTTTCAGGGATTCAGCTATTATCTTGTTCCTGAATCCTGGGTATGAAATAGAAATAGCCGGTTGATCAACATTCATATGCTTGTCACATTCCAGCAACAATAAGCACGAAAGATTGATGTCTCTCTCTGACGTAGCGTGAGAAGACTGCAGTGTTGCTACCATCGCCCTTGTTTTTGTTACGGATTACGGATTACGGATTGCTGCAGACTAGTGGTCCTTTGCAAACCTATTAACATAAGCAAAAGTGATTGTTGACATACTTAACTCACCCTTGTGTGACCCTTATGTGATTTGTTGTTCTAGTGCACATGCTGATTTCAATGACTTCTGAAACCTCAAATGCAAACTTAAGTAAGACTGGAAGGCAAAGTGCAGGACTATTTCCTGTGACCTAGTTCAAACTCAGGCACAAGTCTGCATGCTTACTGCTTGCATTGCTTTAACTTTAAAGGCAGTTTTTGCATCAACATTGGCACATCGTTTGCTCCCTAATGCACATCGTTCTCTCTAATGCACATCATGCTCTCTCTTCTGCATAAGCATGGTCACGGGTCTTGAGATAGGGCAGAAGGGCAAATTTTGCATCAACTCTGGCATATAGCTCTCTCCCTAATGCACATCGTTCTCCCTAATGCACATCGCTCTCTCCCTTCTGCATGAAGCGCTGTCGCCGGCCTTGAGGTAGGGCAGAAGGGCAAGAAGAGAGTAGAGGTGGAGGAGGGTTATGGGCCTGTGGACCCAGGCATGATTATGAGCTTCCCTGCCGAGCAGGCCCCGAAGGGTCTGGAGAAGGGCATGAAGGTGTGTAACTGTGTGTGGGTTGGACCTGGGACGGTGGCTCCGCTCTTGACCTGTGCGTGGCATAGGAGCTGAAGCTTAGAACTAAACGGGCCGTGAAGTGCAGCATGTCTGACAAATTTATCATGAGAGCTAAGGTGCACAGGTGTAGGCCCAGAGGATTGTGGCGTCCCTTGTGGCTGCCTGTTTACAATTTTAGGCACATGAAAGATGCACGATCAATTTGGTAATGAAGTGGACAGATTGAGCCTATGGCGCACCTGACAGTGAGCTAGAATAAAGGTCCAGCAGCTTACAGCTACTTCTGTGTACCTGATAATGGGCTTCTTACTTAAACTCAATGGCGTTTGTCTAACGTGCACCTGACAATCTGCTGTGCAGGTCAAGCTCTCTAATGGAATGATTGCCACGTGCACTGAGCTTAATGAGAAAGAGGTGAGGCACCGAAAAATGCGCACGATAAAAGTCACGTTCCTCCCTTGTGGGTGTTCACTTCTGCGTGCTGCCCTGTACTTAAAGCACCTGCCTGGAAAGGCGTTTTGACGCACCCCTGTTTGCCAAGAGGGCAAGCCACTGCGATAGTGCACTATTTAAGCATTTACACAGTGATTATCACTCTCACAGTCATATTGTCATAATGCCGTATTGAAGCGATTCGGATATTTCAATTTTGACACGCGCTATATTTGAAAAATATTATAGCGCTATATAGCGCTATATAGCGCTATACGCTAAATAGCGCTATAAGCAAACGCCGATCCCTAGTCATAATCATTACTCTCACTGTCGTATTGTTACGATCATCAATCTCACTGTCATATCGTCACAATGTTATCTTGCTGCGCCTTCTTTTTCTTTGAAGCAGTATAACTCCGGCCATTTCCCCCACTTTTTTCTATTTGATGTTGGCTCCAGGTTGCCCTCGACCTCAACCATGAACTAGCTGGCAAAGCCCTGACATTTAAGGTGGAGCTTTTAGATCTCACACCGACTGAGCGCATGCAGAAAGCTACCTTCGGTGCAGGTGTGTGTGTGGTGTGTGTGTGGTGTGGTGTGTGTGTGTGTGTGTGTGTGTGTGTGTGTGTGTGTGTGTGTGTGTGTGAGAGAGAGAGAGAGAGAGAGAGAGAGAGAGAGAGAGAGAGAGAGAGAGAGAGAGAGAGAGAGAAAGTGTTTGATGCAGGCATTGTCTGCAAGGAGTAAGCTCTTACACTGAAGCTGAACATGTTCATTGGGACGACGAAGGTTTTAGATCAACAATAATAACAAGGGCTGTAGGTCAAGTCACGATGCTAGAATTTGTAGAGATCCCCAACTTTCATCCTGTGGCAATTGCATTGCGACATTTCGTTGCTGAACACTATATATTGATGGACAAATACAGATGCCTCGCATGTTCTTTTCTCATAGCGTTTTGGCATGGCTTCTTTCTCACAATGAATGTGAGAAGTTGTGCTCACTGCCTGTGTCGTCTTTCTTTTCCTTCTGCCTCGGTGATTGTTCTTTGCTTCTTAACCCAGATCCTATATGTAATGCTGAAGGCATAACCTCAAGCTGCATGCATATTCACGTTCCCTGTGCAGCCTTCATATAATGCTGAAGGCACAACGTCAAGCTACATTTTTTTCTGTGCTTTCTGTGCAGCCTTATAAAATGCTCATATAGTGCTGAAGGCACAATTTTAAGCTGCATGCATTATTCGCGTTCCCTGTGCAGGCTGCTTCTGGGGACCTGAGCTTATGTTCCAGGTAAGTCAATTCATATGTGCTTTCCTCCCATTCACAATCGTGTACCGCTGGATCCGTCAATCTCCCTCCAGTCAGTCAATCTCCCTCCATCCGGTCAGTCAATCTCCCTCCAGTCAGTCAATCTCCCTCCGTCAATCTCCATCCAGTCAGTCAATCCCCCTCCATCCAGTCAGTCAAGACCTATATTACTCACTCACTTGTACAAGAAAGAAACTGAAATGGCTGTGCCTCAAAGCTTTATAGCCAGACTTCGAAACTAAGAATAGAGAACTGCAGAGTTCTCTGCCTGCAGAAGAACTATAGTTATATTTCGCCATTGTGAGATGCATAGGGCTCTGTCAATTATACCAAGGAGAACACAACAACTCAGAGAAACCAGAGAAACGGGAGAAAGCTAAGGACTAAAATATAGAAAAGAGGTGAGGGAAGTATGTTTAAGAGAGTTGTGTTTTGCAAGGAATAAAAAGAATGGAGAAGGGAAGCAGAAACTGGAGAAAACCAGAAAGTGAGGACATCTCACTTTATGCTACACTACAAGAACCTGAGTTCAGGTGTTTCACACTGAACTCATAAGTTCTTGCAGGCGAGTGTCATGTGTAATGCACTTTTGCACAAAAGTGCACGCTTCCCTTTCTTGTCCATCTGTATTAAATCTGGACATTTCAAGGCAAGTGTGCATTTGATGCCTGCGCAGTGCAGCTCCAAGATACAAAGCTTCAAGATACTACACCTTGTTTACCACGCCTTTTATACTGAATGTTCCCCACCTTATGCTAGAGCTTTAACATACTACACCTTGTTTACCACACCTTTTATACTAAATGTTTAGGGTTGGCCAGAACCATACATATACGGTGTGTATACGGTATATTTGGCAGGGAAATCACCATATATACGGTCATATACGGTGTATATATACGGTTCTAGCCAACCCTATAAGTGTTCCCCACCTTATACTGGAGCTTCAAGATACAACAATTGTTCATGTCTACCTAGCTTGAATATACTTCAAACGTGCTCCTATTGCTACACAACAATTTATTCCCCACCTTTTAGTGCCCCAGTTTATTGTAATGCGCTCCCTATTTTACATCAAGGTACTCCCCACCTTTTAGTGCCCCAGTTGTTAAAATTTTGCGTCAACACGCAATGATATTGTTTCCACAAACCTACCACGTATAACTCTGCCCTTTTTAAAAGACAAGGGGCACCATGGCAGTAGTGCATTTTTCCAGCTCAAACTTAAAGTGCTTGAGTGACATAACTACATGAACTTTTTAATGCGTGGTATTCATGTTGAATACGTGGTTACATAAATGGTGGTGTTACATTTAGTGCGTGGCTTCTGCTTACATTTGCCTGCACACAGCGTGTGCCGGGAGTGCTGGCAACGGAGGTGGGGTACACGAACGGCCAGGTGTGTGTGTATGTGTGTGTGTGTGTGTGTGTGCGTGCGCGCACGCGCATGTGTACCTAAGACTCTGTGCTCTGCCGCGCCTTTTTTTGCGAGTGATACTAGGTGTGCATGTTGTATGCGTAGATGCGTGCAGAGGGGAGTATATTTATGTTCTATGTATGATATGTCTTTTTAGCGTATATGTGTGTTTCTGTGCGTGTAAGTGCAATGTGCAACCGCAACTGCACCTGTGTTTGCTGTGTCTCGATTGTCATGTGCCCTTTGCATCTTAATCCACATGATTTTTATTTTTCAGTCCTTTACACCATTAGCACACACAAACACACGCACAAACACATACAAAAACATAAACACACAGATGGAGAACCCAACCTATGAAGACGTGTGCAGTGGCCAGAGTGGTCATGCTGAGGTGGTGAGTTGACAGCGGCGTATAACGAGCTCTTGCCACTGTTTAATGTTAGTGGCTAGGGTCAGACAGTGTCCAAGTTTGCTGCACTGCTGTGTGTGTGTGAGTGTATGTGTGTGTGTGCTTGGATGCGCATGTTGATGCATTATGGTGTTGTTGTGGATTTGGTGCACATATGTGCATATGTGCTGTACTAGGTGTGAGTGTGTGTGTGTGTGCGTGCGTGTGTGTGTGTGTGTGTGTGAGTGGGTGTGTGTGTGTGTGTTTGTGT
>Ga0307963_1001842_pt1 | contig 16495 bp, 14 predicted proteins | sample OrgLakmetagen594_FD_201829 | JGI IMG/M metagenome (GOLD analysis project Ga0307963, IMG submission 201829) | Saline water microbial communities from Organic Lake, Antarctica - #594 | ecosystem: Environmental > Aquatic > Non-marine Saline and Alkaline > Saline | place: Antarctica: Organic Lake...
ACACACACACACACACGCACGCACGCACGCACGCACGCACGCACACACACGCACACGCACACGCACACGCACACACACACACACACACACACACGCACACACACACTCTCGCTCACTCACTCACTCCCTCACTCACTCGCACACACTCTTACACATACACACATACACACAATCATGCAGACGCACATACACAAACACACACTAACACACACACACGCACATACACACATGCACGCAAGCACGCACATACACACATATTAACACAACACACAAACACACACTCACACACACACAGCAAGGAGACTGTCTGCATGTGGACCCTAACCTTTTCAAGCCAGTCCCCGCCATCAGTAAGGCGGGATTCAGGTGCGGAGGTGCTTGCACACCTGTGCGTACACGCATACAAACACATGCACACTTACGAACACACGTAGAAGCACACGGATTGCATGCATGCGTTATGCTGCATAACTTATGCAAGCGCAAGTGTGCGGTCAATAGGGCTTTCTTAGTTCACCTCATCATCCCTCACCAGCAGATGTGTGCGATGTTTGATGACAGAGCTGTGATGTTCCTTATTTTTACATACCCTCTCTTGCTTCTTCACGCGCCATTTCATTTAAGACAGTGCTGCAATTTTGCAACTTACTGGAAAATGCAGTTCAGACGCGATGTTTGGGCGTCACACTGGGAATGGTCCCAACCCGCAGCACGGAGACATTAGCATTAAAACGTTGCAAGCCAACTACCAAGGCACGAGGGATTTGTCTATAAAGGTGTGTACATATGTGTAGGCATGTTGGTGAGTGTGGCAATTGCTACGAGTGTGATCTGTTAATATCTGGCTGTCCATGCCTTTAAACTTCGTACCATATCAAAACGACTATTTCGAAGAGTGGTATTTATCGCTCCATCATCCCATTCGCGTATATTATTTGCTGTGAGATTGCGACTTAATTGGTGTTGACCTTGGTCTTGCTGTTGGTTGCTTTCACCTATGCAAACACAAACACGATCGCCCTTACCATGCACGGCTTTCAGTGAGACTTCATTCTTTGACGAAAAGATCTTTGCACCTGCTCCAGGATTATGCGCGGCTGTTTGATACATACTACGATGCTGCTCAAGGCTCTCAGATTGACAGGATGGTTGCCAAGAACAAGATTGCACAGGCCCCCATGCTGGATGCCAGCATCGACTCTGAAATACAGAAACGGGTAGGTACAATATCGGTTAGGACTGAACTGGTTTTTACTGTAGCTCAACTGCATGGCAACGGCTTAAAACTAACACTTTGCAAACGTCAGTGGCGTAGTTTGTGTGCTGATAATAACTACGTTCCTAGACATATCAAGATTACATTGTCAGTGTTTTTTTTAAGGTTTTTGGTGTGAAGCCAATTGGCTACACAGGGTGCTTTTGCTGAAGAAGAGTGTAGCCACTTAATATTCCCCCCTGAAAAGCTGCCACAACGGTAATTGAAATTTGCCTGTCAGTAGAATCAGCCATTTTGCCTTTTGCCTCCCTCCCCCCCTAAGCTCTGTGCATCCTCGCTTTCATCACCAATTTCCATCAACACTGGCTCCTGCTGCCGCTGCTGTGCATGTGCTGCTGTTGGCCGTTTGCTTCAAACCACTTTTGCGCTTGCAAAGCCCTGAAGCCCAAAACCATGGGCTGCTGGTGCTGGAGGATATGTAGCACCATTATATGCAGCACCGTTGCAAACTGCACGAGCTTCTGGCGCATGGCTGCTGCACTGGCTGCATGCAACAGTGTGATGAAGCTTGCTGCTTCTCCCATGCTTCCCAAGCGTCCACGGTTTGCTGCGAGGTTGGCGCTGATGGTGGTGGGAGGGCCGGGCCATGCTCACCCCCTGTTGCTGCAGCTGCTGGAGGTGCTGGTGGAGGTGCTGCAGCAGTTGTTGTAGCTTGCGGTGCAGGAGGTGTCACACCTGAGCTGCATCAGCTGGGGAGGTGCTGCGCTTGTGCTGTTTAAGCTGCTGGCATGGGTGGGAGGGGCAAGGAGGAGCAGGGGCGTAGGAGTTCTGACCTTGGTCTGTCGATGGTGTTGGGGGTCCTCTCAGTCCCCAGAGGACACGGAGTGTACGATAACCCATTTCATTATAAAACATAATATTTTGGCTCCACAGAAAAATTGGGTTCGCCACTCAGCAACATTTGGCTACACCGGGTGCTCAGTGACGTCTTGCCGGGTGTCACTGTGTCGCACCCAAAATGGCCAAAATGCGACACAGTGGCAACGTGTCGCGGTTAATCAAAACACTGGATTACATCTCGATAGCCATCCTTGAAATTGACGTGCTTGCATCTGCTTAGCCTTGCTCACTTGATCACCTGGCGACCAGGATCAAGGCAGTAGCATGTTGCTGTAGTGGGGCTGCTGCATCACTATTCACAAGACTATTTACCAATGACACAAAGAAAGGTGGAACAGCTCTGCTTTTGTCAATTTGTTGCAACAAATCAAGATTGGCAGAGGTAACGATACAATTAATATGCGGTATCATGGCAGGACCACCGCATAAGGTCTTTTGAGGTTTACGGTCATGGAAGGGCGTGATGTGTGCAACTCCAACCCAATCCTACGACAAAAGGCCCAGGTGTTAGGTTCATTACAATCTCTACCTGTCCAGCACGCATCTATTCTGCTGACATCTCAAATGTTCAAACTTGTCATAGGCTTCCCACAAGCTTTCTGCCTCAAGCATTCTGAGTGCTGCTGTGGCCCAAATTGAACCGTGTGCAGGCTTCTCGCGAACCCCGTGCCAAGTATTTGAGTGCCGCACTGGCAGACAAGTACGGAATCAATGCTGCAGCCGTGACTGGGGCTCCCCCCAAGCCCCCACAGGTAGTTTTGGTCATTTTTGTTCTGAGGAAGCTGACACAAGGCGAGAAGCATTTATGTTTTCATAGAGCATTTATGTTTACATAGGTAGTTGAGTTACTTCAGGTTACGGAGGTATCTTCAGCCTGGAATTACATTAGCATTCAGCATGTGCCAACTGCTCGGCCTACACGGTTTGACCTGAAAACATTCCAGATTACAAGCTGAAGCATGTTTATTAGATGCCACAGCAAAACGAGGTGGGCTGAGCAAAGGCAGGCTAGCTGAAACAAAAGTGGACCTCCGCATCGGCAAGTCTCATCTTTTAGATAGACTTGCAGGTGGGCTGCAGCTCCGACGTTCCTCCTGCTGGTTGTGCATTGCTTCAGGGTGTGAGAAGCAAGCTGTATCTGGTGCCACACAGCGACAGCATTCATACGAGCAACCTGCTCTGCCATTCATGCCAGGAGGCTATGTACATGAGCGCTTGCAGGCTTTCCTTGCTTGCCCCATCTTGCACCGTCCTTTGAAAGTGTTTGATCAAGGTTTTACTCGGACAAACCCCTGTTTGCAGATCTTGGGGCTAGCTATGGTCCCAACAGGTAGTAGTGGTGGGCACCTGCCCCCCGGGCTGCATGCCTCCCAGCAGCAGGACACAAACAGGTGGGTAAAATCGCCTTGATCAAGCACCTGTGTTAGCCCTAAACAGGTAGGTGAAGCTGCCTTAATCATGCATCTGTGTTTGCCCTAAACAGGTTGGTGAAGCTGGGTAGGTGTGTTTGCCCTAAACAGGTAGGTGAAGCTGGGTAGGTGTGTTTGCCCTAAACAGGTAGGTGAAGCTGCCTTGAGCATGCACCTGTGTTTGCCCTAGACAGGTAGGTGAAGCTGCCTTTTTTTATCATGCACCTGTGTTTGCCCTAGATCCGGGTGCTTGCTTCACTGCCACAGGGCACAAACAGGTGTGTAAGAATACCCCTGTATGGTGTGGTGTGCTTGTGTGCTTGCACCACAGCAGCAGCACAAGAAAGGCGTGTGACAGGAGGCTTCAGCTGAAGCATGAATCACAACAGCTAGCTAACTGCTTGAACCACAGCAGCAAGGCGCAAACAAGAAGACCTGGTGCATCTGTTGACTGATTGTACTTCCATAACTGCATGATACTAAGAAGGCGCAAGGGAGGAGCTACGCAACAAATTTAAGCTTGTGCTTGAGTGGGTCTACCTACATAGGTCCTGTCAGTCCTGCCACAAAGCAAAATAATCACAACAATCACAGCACCCCCAGTTGGCTTGACTAGCACCGTCTTGCCCTCATTGATCGCCTACTCTTCTTCAAGCCTGTTATAAGCGACACATGCTTTATGCCTAAAACGGTACCTTCTGTCATGTCTGCTTTGTGCAGCTCCGCGCGTGTGCTGGAACTGGCCCAAACTTTGGCAGAGTCAGAGCGATACAAAACTCAACAGGCCGAATTTCAGGTCTGTCACCGATGGCTAGGTGCTCTAGGTGCATTCACGCAGCTTGCGTATAGATAAGGTAGTAGGCAGTATGTTCGATCCAAAAAGCGTGCATTTTTGGCTGCGTGCTATGCTAGCAACTGCCAGTCGGGTTCAGATCATGTTTGACATCAGCATTTTTTGCTCTGCCTCAGGCAAAGCGTGAGGATGCGAGGTGGCTGGTTTCAGATCTTGTTTAACTCTAGCACAATTTGCTCTTCCACAGGCAAAGTGTGAGGAGGATGCACGCCGTGCTTACGTGACTCGAGCAGCAGCACCTATGCCTGCAAGTCAAGCGTTCAAGGCTACGACAAGAGGACAGGTGTGCAGTGTGCAGAGGATGGATCTCTGGTTTGCCTGATCCAGCAACCCAATGGCACACCCCTCCTGGCCTCTTGTTTGTGTTGTAATCCTTTTGTTTTGTGGCTGGCTGTTGTATGCCGGACATTGCATGTCACTGCTGACAGGACAGATGGTACTAAGCCGGTTTGTTACCATTCTTCAGTGTGCTCCGCCCTTATACATTGCAATCTAGAGGTCTGCAATTATTTCTAGGCAGGAATCTGAAAGTTGCATGGCTGGAGCCTCCTAATATCTAATATGGCAACTCATCTTGAGATCTCCCATGGCCAGGGCAAATGCAAGCAGCCTGCTTACTTGAAGAGCTGCTTGTGTGGTCTGTAGGCTGAGAAATCAGCCAACCGGCATGGACAGCCAGGCCTTGAGAGCCCCGGTCCCGGCAAATACGACGTCAAGTGGGATTACATGGACAGGCCCCCCCCGAACACAAAACTTGTGAAGCCGTGCTATAAGGATGAGCTCACTCCTCAGGTACGGTTTTTTTAAAGTTCCAAGGTCTCTCCATCCTCCTTTTCCTTTGATACGTACCTCAGTTTTGCCTGGTTGCTTACAAGCGTTTGCCCCCCGTATCATCTCATAGCGCGCTTGCATACAGAGTTACTGCTGCACCTTCCCTCCCCTGTATTGCTGTCACCATTGCTCCTCCTCCTCCTGCCATCGCGCTGCTGCTCTTTGCACCTGTTCTTGCTTTCTCGGACATGCTGACCTCAAACAGAGGCACCACATTCCAGTGCTTTTTGTCGCTTTCATGTGTTATTGCAGAAGCAGCGCCGTGCCGAATGGGCAGCGTCTGTGCATGGGAATTCAGGCGCGCAGCAAAATGTCAGGAGGTCGGTGCAACGGCCTGCAAGTGCAGCACAAGGTACGCTGTTCTCTCGCTAACAATTTTGTCTACCTCACACACACACACACACACACACACACACACACACACACACACACACACACACACACACACACACACACACACAAAGACGCACAGTGGCGCACAATATCATACACCCACACCTTTGTATGCCCATTCACATTGCATACACACAGATTTACATTTAGTACTTGGAGCTAGTATTACAGGATATGGAGATGGATTCCTCCTGCTGGTATTACAGCAGCTTCTTTGTAACTCTGCACATGTGCACGTGCGATGTGCACGCATATTTTTCCTTTACGCACGACGTATGCACACGCACCTTCACACATGCACGCACATACGCACAGACTAATTCACACAAGCACGTATGTTCATAATAACATACACGTCAACGCGTACGCACACACATGCACACGCATGTCTGTGGGCAGAATATGCATGTCGACACGTATGCACACACATACAGGCGGTACTAGTGTGGCAGGTAGTGTTTCAGGTGCACCTCCATCCCGCCCTTTTAGTGCTGCTCTGTTGGAACGGCAAAGCAGCGGATTGCACCGGCAGGCCAGTGACCTGTTGTCTCGAGCCTCAAGGTACATGGCTTCTTTGCGTGGCTTTGCAAAAGTGTAATTACAGGAGCCACTTGCAAATGCGTGATGGCAAATGTGGAATGCTGCTTTTATTTCGTAAAAAGGTGCTTTTTTGTAGGCGTTGTGCTGAACGTGCCTTTTGATGTGTTTGCTGTCTGGACACCCTTTTGACATGTGGTGAGACGGCGTGCCCTGTTAACTTGCGGTTGACACCCTGTTAACTTGTGGTGAGACGGCGTGCCCTGTTAACTTGTGGTTACACCCTTTAACTTATGGTGAGACGGCGTGCCCTGTTAACTTGTGGTGAGACAGCGTGCCCTGTTAACTTGTGATGAGACAGCGTGCCCTGTTAACTTGTGGTTGACACCCTTTTAACTTATGGTGAGACGGCGTGCCCTGTTAACTTGTGGTGAGACAGCGTGCCCTGTTAACTTGTGATGAGACAGCGTGCCCTGTTAACTTGTGTTTGACACCCTTTTAACTTGTTGTGAGATGGCGTGCCCTGTTAACTTGTGGTGAGACAGCGTGCCCTGTTAACTTGTGATGAGACAGCGTGCCCTGTTTAGTTGTGGTGAGACAGCGTGCCCTGCTGCTTTCACAAATGAAGTTTATTCATCATACGCTACTTTTTCCAATCTCCAATGCAGCATGCGCCACACATTTACTGACGGGGACTTCTTAAATGATTTGGAGCGCGATGCGCATCTCAATGTGAAAGGAAAAGGGGCAGCCAATCGACCAAACTCAGCAGTAAAGAGCAGAGCAGTGGGCGCAACAGGCCTCCACACCCTGGCAGGTAAATGTGTGTATGTGTGACGCTAATTTTGAGGTAGCTATCGCTGCTTATCCTTTGGTTTCAGATGTATTGGTAGGGTATGGGTAGTGGGATTATGCCTGTGTAACCGACAACAGGAAGACGTTGCTGATTTGCAGGCCCTTAGTTGGGGCCAACTGACTGTCTGGTTAAAACGCGGAAGACGAGCTAAACAGACTTACCGGGGATGCAGGTACACATACCAGGGAGTGCAAAGGGTGAGATTTGATGTCACACTGCATTTGAAACACAGCAAGCACGCCCCTGTGCAGGTTACTCGCTCATGTTTCTGTGTGATGCAGCATAGCAGGAAACTGGACAAAAGCATTCAGCACTTGCCTTGACCTTGGAAAGATAGCAGGCGGACAACAACTCAACCTTTTTCCAAAACTGCTTAAAATGGTACTGAGGGTGACCAGACTGCTTGACACTGATCTTTTCCTTGGTACCTTGTAGGTACTTCTTTCTCAAACCGTTCCTCGTGCGTCATGAAACAGAGAATTGAGGCAACGTGCTGGCCTCTTTTACTCAGTATAAACAATAATGCTGCAAGGACTATCCTTCTGACTCCAGTCGGGTCGTCAATACCCGGCAACGTCACACATTTGCCTTTTTAAACACCGAAGGTAGAAGCCACCACATGACCCCGTGCATCCTTGCTAAAGGGTGCAGGAGAAGTCACCGCATGCACAAGAAGTCACCACATGACCCTGTGCATCCTTGCTAAATGTGTGCCTGCAGGGCATGCTGCTCTGTTCAAGGATGCGCACCATGTGCACGGGTTGGCAGGGGAGCCGAGAGAAGGTGCGGTGGAGTGGCGATGCTGCTTTGTATTCACACTGTCAGATGACACAGGTGGTGATACATCAAGCACGTTGTTATTCACGCTGTCAGATGATGCAGGAGGTGATACATCGAGCACGTAGTCCATGTACCAGGCTTGCCGGCCACTAGAAAAGTAACAGAGTGTCTTGGTTGCATAAAAAAACCGATCAAAATTATGTTGGCCAGATTCCATATGGTCGTCCCCACGCCAAAATCACCCCAAACAGTGCCAATAAACCATTCACCCAATCCAAAGCCCCTTCTACCTCATTTGAATGCAAGATACTTGATTGTGTATCTAAACCATTGACATTTCTCTGGAAATTGGTATCCTGGGGGGCTGTGTGGGGCCCGGTGCATAGTATGCACCCACTTTGGCAGGAAAAAGGTGCATTTCTGAACTTGCACCGATCAACCTCTGCTTCAGGATATCAGCATTATAAATGTCATATAACAATGCAGCAATGTCAGATCTGGGGCAGGGGTACTGGGAATGCCAGTGAGTGGCAGGCACCAACACAAGGGATACAGGGGGAAAAGACAGAATAACCTGTCGCTCCATACCTGCTGCGAGTTCCAGCCCGATGTTTGCTCTCAGAGTTGCGGGGCTAAGTTAAGCTTAATATAAAATGGAAAGGAGCCAATCTTTGGCCTGGGTGGGCGGTGGGTTTTGGTGCAGATTTGTGAACGTTACATGCAAGTAATTATGGCTGGAGCTTTTTCAACTTCATTTCACATCCTCTATTTCACACCAGAGTTGCAGGGTAGATTATCATCATATCGAAATTTACAGGGTTCGGTCAAAAGTTTGAGTTTGCGAACTTTCATGCATTTTAGCGAACCCTAAAAATGCCGTTCGCTAGCTATTAAAAGTTTGTCAAACTTTATGCCCTTTTTTTGGATTTTTAGGTCCAAAATGCAGGAAAGAGCCTTAGATGGCCGTCAAACGTTCTGATTTTTGCACTCATTTTTTAAAATTTATTATATACATTCAAGACAACATGAGCATGTTTTGGACGAGTATGACCACAGAAACCAGGTCGCCCCCATGAAAAACTCAACCCCCTGCCAGCCAAATAGTTTCAATTAACTTTGCGCAAGCATATCTCTGCACTCCCTCCACCATTTCGTGACCTGAGACATGCATTGGATAGCTAATTATTTGTTCTTTCAGCAGATGCTTTAGGGTTGTGGAGAGGTGCAGAGACTGGGTGAATATTTGGGCGGAAGTTCATAAATCATCATTTGTTTGCCCGCAACTCTGGTGTGAGTTGGGGGTCATGGACTGAATGGGAAGGCACGGTTGGAAAAAGCGCCCCAATGTCACGTGGAAAAAATATGCCAAAAATCAACCAGGCAACCGATTGACCCCATTTAAATTTTGTCGAAATTATATAATTTGACCGCAACGCTGTTAGGAAAAACCAGGCTGAAACTCGCAGTACATTACCGTATGGAGCGAATTTTCCTGTCTTTTTCCCAGTGTCCCTAGTGTGAGTGCCTCCCACGCGCCAGCATTCCCAGTACCCCTGTCCCAAATTCGACATTACAGCATTGTTATATGACATTTATAATGCTTATATCCTGAAGCAGAGGTTGGTCGGGGCAACCTCAGATATGCACCTTTTCCCTGCCATAGTGGGTGCAAAATACGCAGCGGGCCCCACACAGCCCCCCAGAATGCCAAATTGCCAGCAAATGTCAATGTTTTAGATATAACATTTAAATATTTACATTCAGATGAGGTATAGGGGGCTTTAGATTGGGTGGAGAGCTAAATGAAATAGATAGGGTGGGTTTTTCACGGGGGCAACCACCAGCAAAACCCTCCATGCTTGAAATTGCACATCGAACTGCATGAACAGTTTGAGGGCTCTAGAACTCTCACAAACTTTATCGAACCCTTGCTCCCAAAAATTCGAACCGAACAACCCTGGAATTTAGATGGCATGGATTGGTGCAGTGTGTGAGCAATGATGTCTGTTTTTGTGCCGGAACAAACATCTTCTAGCGAGCCACCCACTGGGCTTTTTGCCTTTTTTTTGTGAGACATTTAGAGGAAAACATTAGCTATCCAACGCAACTTTCAGGTCACGGAATGGTGAAGTGGGTGGGGAGATATGGCTAATTTAGGCTTGCTGGCACTTGTTGGCCAGGGACAGTTGGCAGGGGGGGGGTGCATGGGGACGACCATATGCATATGGTGACTGAACGCAAATTCCAGCAAAAAACTCCGTATTGATAGTGCTATACAGTGTGGATATAAATAAGGTCCTGGTAATTATGCTATCGACCCTCTTGTAAAACAAATGCGTAAATTCATTGAAGAAACAGTGACAAGCATTCACTGGATATAGAAGTGTTGCTACAGAATACAGGAGCTTAAGGTTATCGAACGATATGACGGTATATGAGTGTTGTCCATCATATTAAAAAGTGCGCACCTTTGCACCATATGTAGGTACCTCCTCCTTCAAGGCAGTGGCAAGACCTGCCCTCACCAATACTGGCGGAAACGGAGGCACGCACTTGGCACTGAAATACCACAGAGAAGGCATCGACAATGCACAACGCAGGTATGTATTAGAGATTTTTCAATGGTGCAGTACTGGTGCTGAGATTACACCCCAGAATTGGAAATAGCATTGCTCTTGTGACTCGTAAAAAGTTTAATTTCATGATGCAGTGTACATGCACGACCTGTCAAACCGCCAGATGCCCACGTAAAGCTATCTGTCAACGCGCACACACACACACACACAACACACACACGCACACAAATACAGACAAGCACACCCAAAACACGCAGTTCATGCTGCCCAAACACAGGCAAGCTCATTTGGTGCTACCTTTCAGCAGACAAACCAGTAGACCATCAGATTTGATGGCCTCAACCGGCAGCACAAACTCATCCCTGGGTCCAGGGGCTTACATCAGGTGAGAGAGGCGTTGGGATTAAGATTGAATGCATTAAGCTCTCTGCGTTACATAGGGGAGGGGGGCACCGTGGAACAATATATATATATATATATATATATGTATGTATGTATATGGCCTTACAGATTATGCCTCACTTGGAGCATGTTGTTTCTGTCTTTTGTCGTGTTTTTTTGTCGGCTTGCACAGAAGGGGCCAATTTGAGGCAAGCCAGACCTGAGAGTGCAGTTACAGATTTGATGAGATGCAGTATCAGTGCTTCAAGGATTATTGTTTTCACTGCTTGTGAAGTTTTATCTAATTTCTAGTTTCCCCTCATTGGTTCTACAAAAGCTTTGTTATTATCATGGACTGCCCATGCCAAGCAGGCACCCAGGGTAAAGTATGCATGGCACCTGAAAGCACAACAAACAATACCATGAACGCTTGAAAGCACGCATGGCAACTCCCAGCAACACTCCAATACCACTTTTGCCACCCTTGGTTCAGTGAGGGATGGGAGCTTTTCACGGTAGTAAAGGCAAGGAACAAAGAACTACTCGTTTATTGGCAATTCTTATGACTAGAAGCTGCTCACTCACCGCCTTGCAATTAGGAATGGAGAGGTGCCCACCTCGATGACGGGCAGGCACGTTGAAGCAGGTCACAAGGGCATTAAGCACACGATCGACTTCTCTAAGACCACCTCAAGACCTGGGTCTGCACTGTCTGACAATCCTCACCTCTATGGCCCACCTCCTGTATCTGAGGCACATGCGCAGGTAGGGCAGCTGTTGCTTTGCTAGTTTTATCCGGCAAGGCTTCCCTTGCTGGTGCCTCCTTGCTGGTGGCTGCTGGTAGGGCAAAGTTATTAGGGGCTTATTTTGCAGATACATTGAAGCCGCAAAACAAGATGAGGTGCAGAATTTACGTGTCTGTGCTGTGAACAGCCTACGCTGTCCTCTTGCTTTTAAACCATGCCCTACTTCAAGTCCTGGTTGAAACGTGGCTTGCAAATCCCATTTGCATTAATTCATATGTCCGCATTCCGTTTCTAATCCCTCTCCCAGAGACATTTTTGGGTTGTCTGTCTTCAGGAAGCAATGATGGGCATGTTTGGGGACCTGAGCCCTTCTGAACTCATCAGTCTGCAGGAGTTGCAGTCGCATGTCCATCCAGACCACTCGCAGTTCACCCAGCCACCGTCCCTCCCAAAGGTATGTACCTTTTATTTGTGTTCATAGTGACCGTGATTTATGCCTGACAAACGTGCAACTACGACTAAGTAATTTGCTGTATAGTTGATAGTTGCATTGCAGACTGTAAACAAGGTCTTGCTTCTCAAATCTGGCCTTCCACACACCTTTACTTGCAGCAGCAGCAGCAGCAACCTCCGAATGCCTCAGTTATTGGCCTTGGACTTGAGCAGATTGAACGTTTTGGTTCAGCTGGCCTGGCAAACCCAATCCGAGGAGGCTCGTTCACTCGAACAACACGTGCACAGGTACAGGTCACACAGCACACACAATACATCATTCATGTTTGTCCCCCGCCCTCACCTGCTGCTCTCATACTTGCACAAGGTAAGGATGCCCGTCATTTGCCTTGATGCATCATGTGCAGAATGAAATTACTAGCACCATCCTAGAACTTTCGCAAAGGAAAACCAAATGTGATTGAGATGATGGACACATTGCCTTTGCACACCTCAGGAAATCCAAGGAATGCGCATCGCATCTCATGGCAAGACGATCCCACCTGCCTCTGCCCCTCTTCAAAAAATCAGACCCCAACAGGCGGCAGACGTGATGTATGAGCAGACAGATCCAACTGTCCAGGGCTTCAACAAAAGGGCCCCGGCTTGGACGCTCCCTCCAAACCGTGCAGCTTTATCGAAGCAATGGATATCTGCAGCGGCACTGGCATATGTATGATTAAGTGCAAAGAGGGAGCAGAGAAAGCAACATTTTGTGTACAACGTTGTTTGTGTAACTTGATTGTATGCAAAAAACAAAGCACCGGCCAGACCGACTTAGACTGTCTTCTGCACTAACGGTGCAACAGTTGCCGCAGCTCCAACCTTTCCAGTCGTAAACCCAAATATAGCATCGTGTCCATCAATTCTGTTCAGCCAAGTTTAGCAGAAAAACAAAAATCCCGGGGCTCCCTAAGCCTGCAAGGATATAGTTTGTAACTGAGGCGAGCAACCGGGTGTCATGACCAGCAGCTGTATCGGTCAAAGTACAAGACAGCTTAGCGCCACCCCCCTACATTAAACGGTTGTTGTTATGAAGGATGATGATGGCGTATTACATAGGTCCAGGGGAGATAGCAAACTCCCTACTACGTGGTTGAAACGAAACTGAAAGTTGATAAATAAAAGGGAAGCAAGAGAGGCAGGCTGGAAGCGATAACAGAAAATAGGGAGGACAACCAAGGTGATGAGAAGAAGGGCAAAACGTGTACGAAAAGGTCAAGCATGGGAAAGAAAGAAGGAAGGAAAGCCTGCGTATATTGGTGCCCACGTAAAAAGAACAAGTTTTAGGAAGACAGGGCTAGTAAAGAGTACAATGGCAACGGGCCGATCTAGCTACAACACCGACCAAGGATTGCGTGTTGATGTGTGAGCAGCCCTCAGCAAGGACAGCGGAGCGAGCTGTGCACCTGTGCAATGAATGGAATTCAGTCAGCTCAACCTCTTGTGATGGTGGAGTCCTACGTGCTGCTTACTAACCCTTCCTAAAACACTGACAAATGCTAACACAACTACACAAACACTGCTAGACAGGCTGCCACGCCTTTGCCTCCCCAGAGCTAGGGGAAACTACCCAGACATGCTGTCTGAGCACATGCAATTACACTGAGAGAGGGTCTTCGGTTGTTCTTCTTGTCCAATATCATCAAGTCCAGGCAGAAGCTGGTATTAACAACAGGTTTCCAATTGTTAACCGACCGAACTCCTCTGAACCAAACACATGCCTCTGCCAGACAGACAAACTCCTCTGAACCAAACACATGCCTCTGCCAGACAGACAAACTCCTCTGAACCAAACACATGCCTCTGCCAGACAGAAGGCGTGACACGGGTCCTGAGCCCATGCCTGCAGCCATTATATAGTAATAGTCCAGGACTGCCTCGAGATTCTGATATAGTCTGGAAAGTCTGATTTGTTCTGTTTGCTTGGTGATATGAGGAAATAGAGTTGTTTTTGCCCTGTGCGACCTCATGAGATCTGATCAGATCTGCACAAGCAAAGCAAGACACAAACCGGCCCACGCTATAATCCGTTATTCTTCAGGAGTACGTCTGTCATGTCGTGGAAACCCAATATGCAATATGTGGCCCGCAATTGACAGTTCACATACGGAGGATGCACAGAGAAGTGCCGCGATGACCTGTTTCTTTGCTCGTGTTGCAAACGATTGCTATATTTGACTGCGCCAGTCAAACCCCCCACAAGAAGGTGACCGTAAGGTTTGGCTTAGACTTGCGGGGCGGTTGAAGTCACGGATTTGATTTGCAATTGGAACAATGCTTCATTCTTCTCTGGCTTCAAATCAAAAAGTCCAATCAATGCTCGCTTGTCCGCCACCCTCCACTTAAATGGGCTTGCATGACTTTGCAATTATCAAACTGTAACATGCATAAGTAAAGTACGATTTACTTATCGCTCATATTCATCCGGTTAACCATTTTGGCCACTACGCTACATGGTATCGAAGCCCAGGTTCTCGGTTCGAGTCCTCCGGCCCGCAAAAACGGTGTTTTTGCGCACGCTTTACACTTCGCCGCATAACCTCCGAGTGGACTCCGTCTAAAATCGAAAGCCACTGTCATGTAAAAACCGTACAGGTTTAGGGAGTTGTGATATGCTTACAAGGACGCAAGCACTTGAGGGTGGGGCGAATGTAACATGCATAAGTAAAGTATAATTTACTTATCGCTCATATTCATCCGGTTAACCATTTTGGCCACTACGCTACACAAACGAACAATCGCTTTATCTCACGAGGCAGGAATCCTTATGGCATAAATTGTAGCTCATCCGCCACTCCGATGCAATAATTGGCAAACAACTCTCCCTTTGGCTTCACATACATTTGCAGGCAGTACTATGGCACAGCACTTGCAGATAACTGCTTGCTTGCCCTGCCCCACCCACCCCCCTTCATCTTCCTGAATATGATCTTTTACAAATGCTGCAGACCTCAAAGAAAAAAGAAAGAATTACGCAGGCAGTGAAAAACCACTCCCCAAATTAATTAAGTATAAGGAGCCACTTTGGTACCAAGTACCGTAAAACTCCTCCACAAGAAGGAAAAGATGAAGATCAATAAGGAACAGGAGGGTTGCAGGCTTTACTACTTGAAAGGGTTCTTAGCAACAGCATCAACCAAGCACCAGCACCAACCAAGCCAGCCGCATCAGTCAAACCAACAGCACCAGCCACGCCAGCAGTATTAGCCAAGCCAGCAGCACCAGCCAAATCAGCAGCACCAGCCAAGCCAGTAGCACCAGCATCAGCGAAACCAGCCCCAGCAGCCCCAGCAACAGAATCAGCGACAACAATCCCCAAGAGAAAGCAGGCACCAATGACCGATAGTAGTCAGTCTCACAAGACAGTCAGCCTTGAGCAAATTGCGGTGAAGTTGCGAACCCATGACTCAGAGACTCTCTGCAGCTATATTATTACTCTAAACCCTAAGTTAGACTCTCTGCAGCTGCTGAGTTATTAGCCCCGCCTGCTACTTTGCTTCTGGTTTCTAGAACTGGCTTGACTTTCCGCATGTCTTTGTGGTGCACTGGCACTTCAAGAACTCTCTGTGTTCAGACCAAAATTTTTATGCTGGTTCTTATGTCATACTTCGGTTCCCTTGGCTTCCAACTTCTCGTTTTTATCTGCAAACTTTCCTTTTATCATTCCATCTCTTTTTCTTGTTTCTCCTAAGCGTTTTTCCTTTTGTCTAGCTAGGTGTGATTGCAGGCTATTTCAAACTTCCGCTTAGATGCCTGATGAGGCATATATAGCGACGTAACCTTACCTCACCTTAGTATCTTACCTGAAACCGACTCCTGATGAGAGTTGATCATATTGCTGGAAAGGGCACGTCTGGTGTGGACAAGGCAATTGGCAGCGTATTTGTGCGACAGAATGATCATAAATGAAGCTTGGAAGCGTCAAGTTTCTTAACTCTTTGAGAGTCAAGACCCAGCTCCTTAAAAGGCCCCAGCATGTAATTGTTGTAGATGGTGTCACCCATCCCGTGGAGGGTAATGGAGGCTCCTTGGATGTTGGAGCAGAGGCTTTTATGTTGTTCCTGTGCGGCGCTCAGCTGGTTCTGCGGTCCAGTGTCCTCACAGTACTTGACCTCGATGAGGTGAATGTCACGTTGAAGTTATATTTTGCTTGCATCGTGAGATGCATAGGGCTCTGTCATTATTACCAAGGAGAACACAACAACTCAGAGAAACCGGAGAAACGGGAGAGAACTAAGGACTAAAATATAGAAAAGAGGTGAGGGGAGGGGGGAAGTATGCTGAAGAGAGTTGTGTTCGCCAAGGAATAAAAAGAATGGAGAAGGGAAGCAGAAACCGGAGAAAACCAGAAAGTGAGGAGCTACACTACAAGAACCTGAGTTCAGGTGTTTCACACTGAACTCATAAGGATGCTTTCTACACGCTCTGAATGACGTTCCTAACTCTGACACGTTTTCCACGGCTGTGCGCACACAAAACAATATTCACGTTGGGAAATTTGAGACTGTTCTGCGTGAACACA
>Ga0307963_1001853_pt1 | contig 16439 bp, 15 predicted proteins | sample OrgLakmetagen594_FD_201829 | JGI IMG/M metagenome (GOLD analysis project Ga0307963, IMG submission 201829) | Saline water microbial communities from Organic Lake, Antarctica - #594 | ecosystem: Environmental > Aquatic > Non-marine Saline and Alkaline > Saline | place: Antarctica: Organic Lake...
AGCCCAGAACCGCTTCTTCTGACCCTTCTTGCCCGCCATGGAGTGCCTCAAGATGTCCACTATACGTGGTGGACACTATCAGTCTCGTATTTCGACCATCAGAGCGGTGACAACGGACGCATACGCCGGGGTGGGATTACCAAGGCTGGCAGCGGACTTGCCCGAAGGGCTCTGATTGAGGGCGCGTGGAGCTACCGGATGCAGGCGCGCGTCAGCCGCAAGCTCCACGACAGGATCGAGGGTTTGCCCAAGGCCGTGCGCGACATCGCCTGGAAGGGGCAACTGCGAATGGGCCAGCGCTACCGCCATCTGATCGCCGCCGGCAAGGCGAGAGTCGTCGTCACCACAGCGATCGCCCGCGAGATGGTTGGCTTTATCTGGGCAATCGCCCGAGCGGTGACCTCTCCTCCTGTCTGTGAAACGCACGCCCAAAGCTGAGAAAAGAAAAGGCGTCCGAACATGCCGATGCGCAAGGTTGGGGGCGGAACGCGGTGGGGAACCCTCGTGAACTGTTATGAGCCGGCAAAGCCGACGCTCGTTATTTAGACCGAGGCAGCCCCAAGACGAAACCACGGTCATGCGGTATCCAACCCGCGTATAAGCTTGCTCAACCGTCGTCTCAGTTCCGTCTCCTACCTTGCGCGTCCACATCACGCAGCACCCGGTCGCGCCGGAATAATTGTCTTGAAACAGACCATTGACAGCGATCATGAGAATAGCTGGCAGAGAAAGGTAGCGTCAGTGGAAGAGGGGTCGGTTCGTTGACATCTCGATGCTCATGTCGATCAGGCGAGTGATGGACCGGAGCGTCAGTCCCTCAGGTGCATCGTAGATTGCTTCAATCAGTGCATCGCGGGAGATCTCGTGCATGTTTCGGCGCAGTGTCTCACGGACGGCGAAGGCGACCAGCTCCTGCTTCATCGGCTCTTCAATCTCGATCACGAGGCACCGGCTCAGAAGAGGCCCGGGGATCGTGTCCAGCCGGTTCGCGGTGAAGATCCACGAGATGTGGCTCATATCGAACGGCACGCGATAGAACGGGCAGGTCCAGCTTTGCGCACTGGTCGGCTCGAGAAGAGAGAGCAACGCGTCATTGAAGTTGAGCCGCGTGCCTTTCCTGCTCTCCGCGGCCGACGATTTGCAGACCTCATCGACGATCACCAGCGGATTTGCGACACGATGATGCACGAGGGCTTCGACAGGCCGGCCGGGTTGCGCAGTCCCCCACCCCTTTTCGGTGCCATTGATCTCGAACCCCACGCCGCCCTTGCTCGCGTCGATATCCACGGCAGGGACACCGATAACTTTCGCGACGTGCCGCGCCCACGTGCTTTTGCCGATCCCCGGCGGCCCGCTGATGATCATAGGCGGGATGCGGACAGGGTCACCGTTGCGCGCGGCGGCCCGCAGAGCATGCCATACCTTGATGGACGCCGGACCCATCCAGCCGAATTCCAGATGGATATCCGATGCCTTCATGTCCGCCGCGTGTTCGTCATCAACGCCGATGCCGGGGATGCCAGAGGCCAAGGGGGTCAGTCGGTCGACGTGGTCCCTGGTCATGTCGTGACGGCGCTGTAGGCGTCTGTGGAAGCGCTCAGCGCGGTGCTTGATCTTGATCGTGTCCTGCCGGGGCAAGTTCTCAGCATGCCCTCCGGCTGCGTCTTCGTAGCGTGCGCGGATACTGCCCAGGGTCTTCTCAAGACGTTCGCGGATCGCCTCGATAGTGATGAACTCGAGTCTGTCCTCAATGATCTTGATTTTCATAACGCCCCGCGCGAAAAAGGAATGTTATGCGATAAAATAAACTGTTCGCATGAAACGTCAAGCGACCGCGCAAGTGAAAAAGGGCCGGCGCTGTGCCGGCCCTCCTATCTGCGCTGTGATGGGCGGAATCAGATGCCGCGTTCCTTGATCCACTCCTGAGCAATTTTCAGGAATGCCTTGCGGTCAGTGTGCAGGATGTGGATTTGTCCCTTGATGCCAAGGCGACGGCTCTGACTCGACGTCTTCTCGAGATATCCGCACCGGGAAGCTGCATCGTCCATCTCTTTGATTTTCGCAGTGTTGTAATCAAGTCCGTCGGCACCCGTCACAGCAATCCAGAGGCTCTTCATGACGAATGATGAATCGACACTCAGAGTGATCCCGTCCAGTTCGAAAGTCTTTGTGAGCTTGGAGTCGCCAGCACCGATTTTGATCGTGGATGCGATGTATTCATCGATCAGATATTTCAAGTTGTCGGCGGCGTCCTGCGTGCGGCGGCCGCTATAGAGGGTCTCGGCGTGTTCGCGGGATTCCTTCGACAGAGAGAGATTCAGGTCACCCTTAGGCTGCTCCAAGCGGCGCTCTTTGTAGATGTGAACCGCTTCCGCCCATACCTGATCGATGTTCTCGATCATGTGGGGCGTATCGACTTCCTGGCCTTCCTTCATTCTTGAGACCATCGGCCAGAAGCGCCGGTTGTTCTTGGGATCGATGAGGTAGTTGTTCTCGTCCGCAGTGCCCATCGTGATGAACTGGCGGAAGTAGACGCGAGGCGCGACACCAAAGGCCAAGCGCGTCTTGTCGAACTTCTTCGACAGTTTCGACTTGAGCTTTTTCGTGTCGCGAGCATTCGAGATTTCCATTTCCTCCAGTTCGATCACGTGGCACCCCTGAACTTGCTCAACAAAGCCGTTTTTTTCGGCGATATCCTGAGAGCCCAAAGTGCCATAGTATCCGCGCGCGATGATCTCGACGATGGTCGATTTACGCATGCCGCCGTGCCCTTCGACAACGATCGTATGGTCGAACTTGCAGCCCGGCTTATTGATGCGCGCAACGCCTGCCGCGAACCAGTTGACCGCGATCTCTCTGTTGTATCCGTTGTCCTCTGCGTTGAAATAGTGACAGAAGAAGTTCTCAAGGCGCGAGCGACCGTCCCACGTCGTCGCCTCCAACATCTCCATTACGGGGTTGAACTTATTCTTGTCTGCGGCGACCTTAAGTCCTGACATCAAGCTGGCCTTGTCCGGCGAAATTCCGTAGCCGCCGAGCTCTTCGGGCGTGCTCAACCACGCATAGATGACGCTCAGGAACGTATCGTCGAACTCGACGGGGCTCTTGCGACTTGCTTTGATGACCGAGAAGTCTTCGATATTGCAATCGAAATCCCCGATCAGCATCTCGCTGTTCGTGAACTCGTTGTGTGCGATCAGTCCGGCGATCCGGCGGTCGTTGATGAAGATCTTCGACATGTTGTGGACGGTCGACTGGGCTTCCCTCGTGCGCGACGAGCGGCTGAGATTATCGCGCCAGCGTTCGCTGACGGTCTCTTCGAAGTCGTCGGGGAGCGGCGCGAGGTCATCCAGCGTCAGGACTTCCGGGAGGATGCTGTCGTCATTGTCTGCCGGGAGCGACTCGATGTCTTTCGTGCGCTCGTCGAGCATCTTCTGCGTCTTGTCGTTCGTGCCCGTCACAGACGCGGGGGGCTGACTATCGAACTTCGCTATCGCTTCTTCGAACGCGTCGACCTGCTGAGTTGCTGCATGCGTCATGATATTTCCTTCGTGTGCTGTCTCGGCAAAATCACCGTCATTCGTCACAATACACGACATGCATTGAAAAACTATGCACATTTTCACTCACTCATCCGTGATCGATCAAGGTGGAAGCCAGGGGCGATGCTTCATTTCCAGTGTTAACTTACTGATCTTAATCGCTTTTTTATCACAGACGGAAGCCACGCCAAAATACGTTTCCACCGACAAATAACTGTTTTTATTGAGTATTTTCGCAAAGTGGAAACGAAAAGGGTGGAAACGCCCCTGCCTGCCCCCAGACAGTTGTGGAGACGGGGGGCTGGTATGGATATATCTTATGTTCTTATAACTTATATTTTTGATAGGTCTGGCTTCCACTTACCCCTCCTATCCCATATTTTTATGGCTATAATGGTGGAAACGGGGGTGGAAACGGTGCGGAAACGAGGTGGAAATGATCGGGTGGCTTCCACCTGGCAAACTCGTATTGGATTTTACCGAAAAATATCCCGATAGCTGGCAGTAGGGACGGTTTGGCGGATGCAACCATACTACTATAATCGCATGACTACAGGATACATTTACCTTTCGCCACTTGATTAGATCGATGAATGGGCAAACAGTTCACGACTTACGCAAGCGTCGCGAGCTCGGAGCGGCGGCACTTTCTCGAAATGACGCTTGCCGGCGCCAGAAGAAAGACTTTGCTGATTGAGCTGAGGTGATCGGGTGCCAGTGCATCGTTCATACCCGACTTAAGACGGCCGGACCCTTCGCGTGCAAACCACATGCATCGACAACGGCGGCGACCGGAACGTCATCCGGACGGTCACAGCATACGCCGGACAGCGCAACAGGGAAAACGTCTGGGCGATCAAGGGCGCGTCACAGACGAACGGTCGCCGCTCTCCGATCTGGCCGTCTGAAGCGCCGACAGTGCGTAGCTCGGCGCGCCTATACGTGATTGGAACGAACGCCGCGAAGGACTGGATCCAGTCCTGCATTCTGAAGTCGCAGCCCGGCCCGCGTCGCAGCCAAGCCCGCAAGAAGCGCGGCGGCAAGCCATCGCTCTGGGGGCAATCACGACACCCTGAGCTAAACTTTGCCGAAATGTCTTGATCTATGATGCGAATCGCGTATGATCTCACATATAATCACGCGATCTTCAAGATTTGATAGGAAAACTCGTGGCGCGGACGAACGACAACGAGGAGCTGAGGAACTTCACGAGAATGGACATACGCGGACTGCTGCCGCTGTTTGGTTGGAGCGAGGTCTCCGCAGCCGATGCACGCCGCGTCAGACACCCTGGGCGGCCTGGCGATATCTTCACTGACGGTGGCCGCGTCATGCACACGTTCCGCGCAAAAGATGGCGAGACGTTCATGTTTAAGATGCACGACGGCTCCCAGGTGGATGGCCGAGACGTCGGGACTATCATCCACGTCGTTCAGGATTGCCTCAACTGCAACATCGGGCGAGTTCGGAAAGAGCTTCGCGCCGTCACCGGAACCGACACCCACACACATTACACCGCAAAAAGAACTCTGCCCAATCGTACGCCCACCCACCCCTATCTTTCCCCGATAGCGGCCGACGATAAGAAGACAAAGGCACAGCTCATCAGAGAATACGAAGCGGGCTCCGAAACGGTCACACCCGGCATTGATCTGATCCACGTTCTGCGTGCAAGAGAAATCAATCTTGTTGAGCCGCAGTTCTCCCGGGACATGCGCCGAGAAGATCACTGGAACGTTCGCTTTCCCTACTACCGATATGAAACTCGGGAATCGAAGAGGTTGGAATTCGCCGGATTCGAGACCGTCACGAGTGAAAAGAAGCGATATACGAAGGGCGGATACACCGGAATATGGGTCTCAGGCTGGATGGGCGCAAGCACTGTCGTAATCACAGAAAGCCCTTCCGATGCTATGGCCTACCGCGCACTGACACAGCTCGATGCGATATATGTGGCAGTCCGGATGGGAGCAGAGATCGATGCGGCTCAGTTCGTCATAAACGCATTTGATGCCAAGCTTGTCAGCAAGGTCATCTTGGCAACAGACAACGACGCTGCCGGCCTCACGTATGCTGGAAAAATTTGGACAGAGCTCAACAAGGGCGCAAAGAATAGCAAGCGCTATACGAGCGACCTTGAGATCATTCACGAGCAGCCGATGTTCGGTCACAACGATCATTGCGACGTTCTGAGAGACGTCTTCTGGAACTCGAAGAGCGAGTTCGGAACGAATTGCCGAGACTGGTCTATCGCCCGACACCGCAAGTTGCGCGCGATCGCCCTGGGTGAGGCATTCGACGAGTCCGGCGATTTTAAAGACCGTGAGCGCAAGCTGGACCCGCGGAACCTCGTGGTCTACACGCCCGAGCCGTTCGACAGTCTCGAAGAGATGTAATATTGTGGGCATAATTCTTCCCAGAACGGTCCAAATCCTTAGGAACTTCAGCCGACAACATCCGACTACGGGCAAAGTTTTCTAGCGTCGAGGAAATGGTCGATCTGATTGCCGCCGTGCCGAAGCTGGGCTGTGCGCATCCGAGGTCTGCAACCTGAAGTGCAAGGATATCGACAGCGACCGAATGCTGATCCATGTCAATGACGGCAAAGGCGGGCGTGAGCGCAAAGCGATGCTCTCGCCCACGGTGCGCAGTAAATCGCCCTCATCATGCTTTTGCAGCAGCTCGATCAGGGCCATGCCGGTCTCGGCCATCCGGGGGTCTCCTGGGTCCATGGTTGAAGCATGCAACTCCAGAATAAACCGAACTCCTCAATCGCCACGCCGGTTACACCGCCAGCGCGGCAACAATTTTCACCAGGTCCTCGGACACTACCAAGTGAATCCGTGAGAATGATTCTACGGATGGCACCGTCAAGGCTGCCCGCGCCGCGTGTCAGGAGTTTCTCATGCCCGTAAACGCTGCTTGGGTAGGTCGTGCGAGGCTATGATCGCTTGGCCCTCTCGATTGGCCCGCACGTCACCAGCGGCTGCACTCCAAAGCTCCGCCTACGCCTTGCTGTCGGCCTTGTCCAAGAACGCTTCAACCGACGCGCGATGCTCTTTAGTCGTATAACAGATCGCCTGGGCCTGACGGCCAAGCGCAAAGACCTCCTCGTCAGAGCTTTCGAATGTCTTGTCCAGAATGGCCTTGGTCAAGGCCACTGCCGCAGGCGAACCCTGTGTCAGATCGTCCGCCAAGGCCGTGCAGGTTTCAATCAGATCGTCGGCAGCCGTGACACGATCGACAAGACCGATTGACAGCGCTTCATGCGCCAGCACCACGCGTCCCGACAGAATCAGCTCCTTCGCGCGGGACAGCCCGACGCGGCGCGGAAGGAAATACATCCCGCCACCGTCGGACACGAGCCCACGTTTGAGAAAACTCATCGAAAGCTTGGCGCCGTCCACTGCCACGATGAAATCGCATGCCATCGCCATGTCGAGACCAAGTCCGAAGGCCGCCCCGTTTACGGCGGCAATGACCGGCTTGGTGCAGCCGTGGATCACGGCAACGCCGCGATGGGTCTGCTTTTGACGCTTCCAGCCATTATAGGCGACATCACCTTGCGGCGCGTTCAGCCGTTCGCGCATGCCCCCGATATCGCCGCCCGAGCAGAAGCCCTTGCCCGCGCCCGTCAAGATCACGGCGCGCACATCCGACGTCCGATCCGCCCATTCGAAGGCGGCGATCAACTCCTGCCGCATCTGGTCGTTCATGGCATTGCGGACATCGGGCCGGTTGAGCCGGATGATCGCGGACACGCCCTGCGTAGTAACGTCGATGAACTCCGCAGAGGGCGCAGTTGCTGAAATCTGATCTTTCATGGTCGTCCCAATCCTTGTCTTGTCCCTGTCATGCGGCGGAAAGTTGGTGGTTCCTCACCCGGACCGGACCCGGGGTCCTGTCCGAGGTCATGATATCATCGCGCAGCTGCTTTGCGTCATCGGCATCCAGAACGTCGGCTGTCAACTCGTCGAATTTTTCAAAAAGCTCGTCGTCGGTCAGAGGATCGTCGGGGTCGCCCTTGCGCGTCGGCTGAAAATGCTCGATGATAGCACCCGATTTCAGCGTGATGACAAGCGGCGCCTGACGCCGCGCGGGATAGGCGGCGGCGATCTCGGCGTCCTCAGTGACCGTTACCCTGTGCATGAAGTCACGTATGTCGGCGCGGGCGAGTGCCTCTGGAGTAAACGCCGCCAATCGCACGGCCTCGGTGTAAAGCAGGCTTGCAGCACAATATTGCAGGCTGAAGCGGGCATCGCGTGCCGATTTCACATCCATCCGGTCACAGATAGACACGGTGGGTCCGTATCCCTGAACCTCGATCCAGGCCACGTCTTCGGGGCCGAACCCGTGTTCCGCCTGCATCGCTTTGATCCCATCGAGCGCCGGGAAGATATGACCGCAGCAGCCGTGGTTCTTGAAGGTCATCCGCGAGATCGGCGTCCAGTCGTCGAGACCTGACAGCCCGGCCTGCCAATTCCCGGTGCCGTCGCTTGTGGCGGCGGCATAGCCATGCGGCGCATCGAGGCTGCCGGGCGATCCGGTGACGCCTACGGCTGCGGCAAGTCCAGCCAGAACACCGGCCTCGGCGGCATGGCCGCAATGCATCGGCTTGGTCTGCCCCTGACCCTGCAGGTTTTCCTGATGCCCGCCGGCAAAGCTGCTGGCGATAGCGATGGCATGAGCGATGCCGTCGGCGTCACAGCCCTTGAGCATCGCGGTGGACACGGCAGCGCCCATGGTGCCCACGGTTGCCGTGATGTGCCAGTTCCGGTAATGGCTCGGCTGCAAAGCCATGGCGATCCGGCAGCCCACCTCGTAGCCGCCGACAACGGCGCGATAGAATGCCTCCGCGCTGGTCCCTTCGGCCTGCGCCACGGCAAGCGCTGCGGAAATCGTCGGGCTGCCGGGATGATAGCCGCCGTCACGAAAGATGTCATCGAATTCGACCGTGTGGCTTGCCGTGCCATTCAGAAGCGCCGCGTGGCGCCCCCAATGTCCCGTCGACATAGACCACGGAATTGCCTTCGCCGCTTGCCCCAACCAGAGCGCGCGACAAGGCCACCGAAGGGCCTTCGACGCAGCCTGGCAGAAGGGCCGCGAACCAGTCGAGAACGGCCCGGCGGGCGTCATGCGCCACAGCGTCGGTAAGTGGGCGCGTCTGCCAACGATCCGCAGCACGCGCCAAATCTGTCAATGGTGTCTCCGTCATCTATCTTACCCCCGTTTCAACAGCAGTCCACCATCGACTGGCAAAAGCGCGCCGGTGATGTATTTCGCCTCATCCGATGCCAAAAACACCGCGGCATTGGCGATGTCCTGGGCCTCTCCCATCCGCCCCATGGGCACCAGTGCATCGCGTTCGGCACGGATGTCGTCACGCGATCTACCGGATTCAGCGGCGCGACGCTCGATTGCCATGGGCGTGTCAATCAGACCGGGAAGGATGACGTTGGCGCGCACACCGAAGGCAGCGTTTTCCGCCGCCACATGCTGTGTAAATGTGTTGATCGCGCCCTTGGATGTCTTGTAGGCCACTGTCGGTCGCATCGACAAGGACGACGTCGAGGATATCGTGATGATGGATCCCGCCCGTTGTTCGCGCATCGACGGCAGCGCCGCTTTGCAAAGCATGAACATGCTCTTGAGGTTAAGCGTCATGATGCGATCCCAGGTATCGGCATCGAGGTCCGGCGTCGCGCGATCCCCCTTGGACATTCCGACATTGTTGTGCAGAATGTCGACCCGCCCGAACCGTTCAAGCGTCTGATGAACAATATCTCGACAGGATGCCTCGTCGCAAACGTCGGCAGATACAACGATGGACTCGCCACCACCGATCATTTCCAGCGTTTCCTCTGCCCACTCGCGATTGATGTCGACCAGAACGCAGGTTGCACCCTCTTCCGCGAAGCGAAGCGCGGTGGCCCGACCATTGCCGGGCGTCGAGCCGGGCTGTTGCCCCGCCCCAGTGATGATGGCGATTTTACCGCTCAGTCTTGCCATAATAAACTATTTGCCTCCCGAATTTGAGGTCATCATAGCATCAATCAGGCTGGGCATGACCTAAGTAAAGGTCAGGCTCGGCAAATCGGTGGTCTGACAAGATCAGGATTTGTCGGGATGGCCGGATTTGAAAAATTCGCGCGGCTGACCGACCTGATCGAGCAACCAGTCGATGAAACGTTTCGTCTTGACGCTGACCGAAACCGTCGTGGGCCAGATCACATGGAAGGCCGCGCCGGTCGGGATGCGCATGTCCAGTGGGCGGACAAGCTGGCCTTCGGCGATCATGTCGTCCAGCAGCCCAAGTTGCCCGATGGCCAACCCGAAGCCCTGTTGCGCCGCCGAAAAGCTGAGCAGCGATGTCTCAAAATCCATGCCACGGTTGAAATCCATGTCCAAGTCGAGAGAGCGTGCCCAGAATTCCCATGCGCGCCGCCGATAGCGCGAATGCAGCAACTCGCCCTTGGTCACATCCTCTGGTTTCTCGAGCCCGCCAATCGAGTCGAGGTAGGACTGGCTTCACACCACATCGACCTCTTCCTCCCACAGTGTAAGGCTGCGCGCATTGCGCCAGTCCCCAGTGCCAAGCTGCAGCGCCACATCAAGATGGGTGCCGCGAAAGTCAAGCGGCTCGACCCGTGTGTCGAACCGCACCCGAATGTCGGGGTGCCGGCGTGTAAAATCCATGAGCTTGGGCATCAGCCAGTGATGCGCCACGGTGGGGTGCACGCGCAGACTGACCGTGCCTTCGGTTTCGTGGCTGATCATCCGCTGGGTGGCGCGCTCCAGATCATCGAAAAGACCCGCGATTTCCATTCCGAAGGCCCGTCCCACTTCGGTCAGCTTTGCGGACCGCACCCCACGTTCGAACAGACTGACATCCAGATAATCTTCGAGGATGGAAATCTGCCGACTGATGGCAACCTGGCTCACGCCAAGCTCCTGTGCGGCTGCGGTGAATGTCTTGTGACGCGACGCGACCGCAAAGGATCGAAGCGGGTTCAGCGGCAGGTTGATCCGGCGGCTTTGCATAATCTATGGTTATCCTTGCACGATCAAAAGGCACTTAACGCGCAAGCAGTTTAGACTTAACTGTGAGTAAATCGCCAGTCAATAAGGACGGTTCCGGCTTGTCCCCTACCGGATCACGCTCCCCGAATGAAATGCATGAACAAGACGTCCTCTGCTCCCGGGTCACCGCCACCGTCCCCTGCGCGGGGATGGAAGGCCGGTGTCGGATTGGTGCTCTTGTTTGCCCTCTCCACCGGCGCCGGCTGGATTTTCGAACGTATCGGCGCGCCGCTGCCCTGGATGATCGGCCCGTTGTTGCTGACAGCCACAATCTTTATGGGTTTGGCGCCGCGTCTTGTCGTGCCGAACGGGATGCGTCCCATCGGACAGGTCGTCGTCGCAACGCAAGTCGGCTTGGCCTTTTCACCCGCCGCGCTGACAATGCTGGCAGACCTGTCAGTGGTGATCGTCGGAACCGCGCTGACAACCGGCGGGTGCATTTTCATCGTGGCGCTGGTGCTGGCACGGCTGACCGGCATGGGGCTGGCACAGGCCTTTCTTTCGTCTGCCCCGACAAGCCCGGTCGAGGCCGCGACCATGGCAACGGAGGCAGGCATCAACCCAATGCCGGTAATTTTCGGCCAGACCATCCGGCTTGCCATGGTTGTCGTTATCCTGCCCTTTGCCCTTTATGCTGTTGATGGCTGGCCAGAGGTGGCGCGAACGCCGGTATCGCTGGACATCAATGATCCGCACTCAATTTTCTTTCTTGCCGCCGTAGGCGCGGCAAGCGCTTGGGCCTTTCGTACGATGCGCATTCCGAACCCGAATTTCATGGGTCCGTTGACCCTTGCCGCCGGACTTGCGGTCAGCGGGATCGGCCCTGCCCCCTATCCCCCCGTCGTCCTCGCCATCGCGCAGATCGTTTTGGGCACTTGGCTTGGCGCAACGTTCAAGCGAGAGATCGTCACGTCTTCGGTCAGGCTGTCGCTCGCCAGCATATTCTCAGCATTGCTCCTGCTGGCGCTGTGCAGTCTGAGCGCCGTTGGAATTGCTGCGATTTCCGGTGTCGACTGGAGAACACTGATTCTGGGGGCGGCCCCTGGAGGCGCGGTGGAAATGGCGCTGACGGCCAAATTCCTGGGGCAGAGCGTCGTTCTGATCACGACCTTCCACCTTGTCCGCATTTTCATCTTCATGCCCAATATCCCATGGATCGTGAAGCTGATCGTGCGCCACGACCGCCGCAAGCAAGAAAAGGATTGTAAATCATGACTGCATATCGCTCATTGCCCGCCAACCGTCTGGCCCGCATCGCCGTGCTGGACGATTACATGGGGGTGGCGCACCGCCTTGCCGATTGGTCCGTGCTGGAAGACCGTGCCGATGTCACATTCCTGCAACACCATATCATGCCCGACCTCCTGGTCGAGAATCTGGCCACATATGACGCCGTCTGCCTGCTGCGCGAACGCACGGACTTTCCCGCCACGATTCTGCAGGGCCTGCCCAATCTCAAGGCGATCGCTGCAACTGGTCGGCGGACCCGCACGCTGGACCATGTTGCGGCAGCCGATCTGGGTATTGCCATCATGACGACGGACGGTAGCGGCAACGGCGTCTACGCGACGATTGAGCTTGCCTGGGGGCTGATCATCGGCCTGATGCGCCACATCCCGACTGAATCGGCGGCGATGCGCGAGGGTGCGTGGCAAAGTCGGCTTGGCAACGCACTTTACGGCCGCACACTGGGGCTTGTCGGTTTGGGAAAACTTGGTTCGCGCATGGCTTTGGTCGCACAGGCGTTCGGAATGAACGTGATCGCCTGGAGCCCCAACCTGACGCCCGAGCGCGCAGTGGATGGCGGCGCAGTCTGTGTCGACAAGGAAGTGTTATTCGCTACAGCTGACATCATCTCGCTGCATCTCGTGCTGGGCGACACCACAAAGGGGATCGTTGGAGCCGATGATCTGGGAAGGATGAAACCGGACGCGCTTTTGATCAACACCTCACGCGGGGCCCTTGTCGATCATGACGCGCTGATCGACGCCCTAACGAACGGACGGATCGGCGGTGCGGGCGTCGATGTGTTCGACATCGAACCGCTTGCGGCAGATGCCCGGATCCGCAAACTGTCTAACGCGCTTCTGACGCCCCATCTGGGATATTCCGTGCAGGAAACCTTTGAAAGTTTCTATCGCCAGACGGTCGACAATCTGGATGGGTGGCTGAACGGCACGCCCCGACGTCTTCTCGGTTGACGCAGAAAGCCGGCCCCTGACAGGGCCGGCTTGATGTCCTCTCACTCGGCGGCTCGTTTATTGTCCGATGCCCCGTGTAGCAGCGAGATCCTCCCAGGTATTGAGATCGCGCAGATAAATCTCGCGGAATTCAGCCGGGCTCAGGTCGCCGGCAACCGCAAAATTCTGCTCCAATTGCTCGGTCATTCTTTCGGATGCCATCGCAGTAGCAAAATCGTCGTTGATCTGCTCGACAAGTGCAGGGTCCATGCCACCAGGTCCGAACACGGCGACCCAACCGTTGATGTCCACACCTGTTACCCCAGCTTCGCCGCTGGACGGCACATCTGGCAGTAACTCAAAGCGCTCGGGAGCCAGCACAGCGAGCGCCTTCGCCCGACCGTCGTTAACATAGGGCATGACGCTGGCTGTTGTCGAAATGTAGGTATCGGCATGCCCGCCCATCAGGTTGGTCATAGATTCCCCGCCGCCCGAGAAATGGATCACGTCGGCCGGCAGATCGGCCGCCTCGATCACCAGTTCCGACATAAAATGCCCCGAGCTACCGGGACCGGCTGTTGCCATGAACATTGGGCGTTCCTGCGCTTCTTCAATGAACCCGGCGAAATCGGTAGATTCGACTTTTGCCCCGCCGACCAGCACATAGGGACTGGTAATCAGAAGGGAAATCGGAGTCACATCGGTTTCGGGATCGTATTGCAGGTCCGACTGGATTGCTGGTGCGGTCGAAATCGCGGCTGTGTTGATCAGTAACGTGTGACCATCCGGTTCGGCCTGTGTCATCTCTGTCGTGCCGATCATCGAACCCGCGCCGGGTTTGTTTTCGATAATAACGGGCTGACCCCAGATTTCTTCCAGTTCGATGGCAAGCGGCCGCGCGGTGGTGTCGGTCGATCCACCAGTGCCATAGGGCACGATGATCGTGACAGGACCGCTTGGAAAGCTGTCCTGCGCGAATGCAACCGTCGCGCTGAGTGTGGCGGCAAGCGTCGCACCAAATATCGTTCTCATGGTCGTCTCCTCCTAGTTAAGATGCTCATTCAGCATCACAGTGTGTGGCCTTTGGGCGGCCACTGCGCGGCCCGGTTCGGGATCGCGCGCCCATCTGGTGTCATTTTCCGGTCGATGGTTCGTTGAGGTCTTTCCTACCGTGGCAGTACCGCACGATCGCGCCGACAAGCGTCCAGACGAGGATGGCCAGCGATATCGCAAGCACTGTTCCCGCAATCGGGCGCGATATCACGTCAATCACGTCACCGCGTGCCAGAACCATGGAGCGCCGGAACTGCATCTCGACAAGCGGTCCAAGTACAAAGCCCAGAAGCAGTGGCGCAGCCGGCAGATCGGCCAAGCGCATCGCATATCCGACAAATCCGAAACCCAAAACAATAAGTACATCCGCCGGATTGGCACGGACGCTGTAGGCGCCGATGCACAGGAACACGAGGATGGCAGGGTAGAGATAGTGATACGGGATCAGAAGCAAGCGCACCCACAGCCCTATCAGCGGCAGGTTCAAGACCAGCAACAGCAGATTGCCGATCCAGAAGCTCATGATTAGCCCCCAGAACAGCGAAGGCTGTTCGACGATCAGCGTCGGACCGGGCTGGATGCCGTGGATCATCAGCGCCCCAAGCATTAGGGCCATGGTGGCGCTGCCCGGAATTCCCAGGGTCAATGTCGGGATGAACGCGGTCTGGTCCGCCGCATTGTTCGCGGTCTCAGGCGCAACAAGGCCTTCGATAGCGCCAGTGCCAAAGCGTTCGGGGGTTTTCGATATACGCTTTTCCACCGCATAGGCCATGAACACCGCAATCGAAGGTCCTGTTCCCGGCAGCGCCCCGATAAACGATCCAATGGACGAACCGCGCAATCCGGGCGCCCAGGACCGCCGCCAGTCATCTTTTGTGGGCAGCATGTTCAGCAACTTCGCGCTGGAGCTATCGATCTTTGCGTCACGCGTGGCCCCGACGGACGACAGTATCTCGCCCACGCCAAAAAGGCCCATCGCCATAGCGCTGATACCGAACCCTTCAAGCAGGCTCATGGAGCCGAACGTGAAGCGTCCGACTCCGCTTTGGCTGTCGGTGCCGACCGTCGCGATCAGCATCCCGAAAACGACCATGGCAAGACCCTTGGACGGCGATGCGTTGGCAATGGTCGACGCCGCGATTAGCCCCAGCACCATCAGCGAGAAATACTCAGCAGGTCCAAATGTCAGCGCATATTCGGCGATCAGGGGTGAAAACAAGCTCAGTATGATGATCCCGAACGACCCCCCCACAAAGGATGCGATCGTCGTCATGAAGAGCGCGACACCGGCGCGGCCTTGTTTGGCCATTGGATAGCCGTCGAGACAGGTGACCGCAGACGAGGTTGCGCCGGGAATGTTGAGCAAGATCGACGCGGTCGAACCACCATAGGTCGTGCCGTAATAGATACCGGCCAGCATGATCAGGGCGGCTGTCGGCTCAAGGTAAAAGGTGATCGGAAACAGCATTGAAATGGCGGCCAGCGGCCCGACTCCGGGGATCACCCCTACGAAGGTGCCAAGGAACACACCGGCAAAGCAGAAGAAAAGGTTGGTCGGTGTAACCGCCGTTTCCAGCCCGAGGGCGAAGTTCGCAAGCAACTCCATCAAAACGACCAATCAAAAGAAGCGATGGGAAGGCCAAGCCCGAGAATGAAGATGCTCCAGGTGAGCAAGGTCATACCGGCCCCGAGCATCAGCGCCTTGGCGAAAGGAACTTGCGTCTCGGAAAACGTCGCGATCACGGTCGTAAAAAACACGGCGGGCACGATGCCCACTTTCTCAATCATCAGTGCAAAGCTGAGAATGCTGATCGACATCACGACAATCGGCCGCAATTTCAGCTGTGCGGCTTCCCCCCTGCGGGATAGGGCCGGAATCGCGATTACCAGTCCGAAAACCGCAAGGATGATCCCAAGTGAGACCGGCATCATACCCGGTCCCATTCTGCTGAACGTTCCTATGTTGTATTCGGACAGCGCATAAAGGGCGGCGGCAGATCCTGTCAGGGTCAGACCTAGCCCAGAAACGATGTCTCGATAGTCGCGATCAAGCACTTTCCCCTCCCCATGGTCAGAATGCTCATCTCCTCGACCCCACATTCGGTCCTAAACCCCGGTTTCACAACTTGCTAAACATCGGGCGAGCATAACAAACAGTCAGCCTCGACCCCCCTGCGAGGCAACTTGCAAGCCTGCTCAATGCGTTGCAGAAACATTGCATGGAACAGGATCTTAAAAACGCCGGCTGGACGCTTGACCCGGACGACGGGTTTGTCGGCCATGTCGGCGGGCTTTTGCGGAGGGTTGTCGATGAAGAGACGCAATTTGCGTTTGTCGCCCGCAACATCCATGCCAATCGCAACGGCGTGGTACATGGCGGCATGCTGATGACCTTTGTGGATCGCGCTCTCGGTCAGACAGCACGTCATTCCACAAGTGCCGTGCGCGGCGCAACGATCAGCCTGACCCATCAGTTCCTGGCCCCCGTGCGGATTGGAGATTTCGTCGAAATGACACCGCAGATCACGCGGACAACCTCGCGCATGGTGTTTCTGACGGGCACGGCCCTTGTTAGTGACGCCCC
>Ga0307963_1001854_pt1 | contig 16439 bp, 19 predicted proteins | sample OrgLakmetagen594_FD_201829 | JGI IMG/M metagenome (GOLD analysis project Ga0307963, IMG submission 201829) | Saline water microbial communities from Organic Lake, Antarctica - #594 | ecosystem: Environmental > Aquatic > Non-marine Saline and Alkaline > Saline | place: Antarctica: Organic Lake...
ATTACAGGAGTTTGTGCAGTTTGGGTGTACGTTACAGGATTCTGTGCAGTTTGGGCGTGCATTACAGGAGTTTGTGCAGTTTGGACGTACGTCACAGGACTTTGTGCAGTTTATACATACATTACAGGATTTTGTGCAGTTTGGGTGTACGTTACAGGATTCTGTGCAGTTTGGGCGTGCATTACAGGAGTTTGTGCAGTTAAGACGTACGTCACAGGACTTTGTGCAGTTTATACATACATTACAGGAGTTTGTGCAGTTTGGGTGTACGTTACAGGATTCTGTGCAGTTTGGGCGTGCATTACAGGAGTTTGTGCAGTTAAGACGTACGTCACAGGACTTTGTGCAGTTTATACATACATTACAGGATTTTGTGCAGTTTGGGCGTACATTACAGGACTTTGTGCAGTTTGGGCGTGCATTACAGGAGTTTGTGCAGTTTGGGTGTGCATTACAGGATTCTGTGCAGTTTGGGCGTGCATTACAGGAGTTTGTGCAGTTAAGACGTACGTCACAGGACTTTGTGCAGTTTATACATACATTACAGGATTTTGTGCAGTTTGGGCGTACGTTACAGGATTCTGTGCAGTTTGGAGCTGTGTCAGATGTCTGCTGCTCAGCTCTAAGGCATTGCTCCTGACTCTGCATGCAAGAGTCTACACAGCAAAAGGCACATCTTGTACCTTTTAGGTGAATGAGTGCCCAACAAATGTTAAGGACTCGCAGCCTTACCAGTGTGTATGTATGCATGTTTTGTGTGTGTATGTGTGCGTGTGTGTGTGTTTGTTTGTTGTGTGTGTGAGAACACGCAGCCTTGCCAGTGTGTATGTATGTGTGTTTTGTGTGTGTGTGTGTGTGTGTTGAATGTGAGGACACGCAGTTTTACCAGTGTGTGTGCATGTGTGTTTTGTGTGTGTGTGTTTGCATGTTGTGTGCATGTGCATGTCTATGCACATTACGTGCGTGTATGTATGCGTGTGTGTATGAGTGTGTGCGTGTGTGTGTGTGTGTGTGGTTCGTCACCTACACCTCCTCTCACGTGGTATGCACTAACTCTACGCAGTGCATGCAAGCTTTGCCTCTATTTTACTGCATTGCTGAACCACATTGACTTGTCCTCTATGTATGCTGGTAAATCCAAAGCGTCCAATCACAAATATGCATACACAAACACGTATGCACACATACGTTGGTTGGGCAGGATTATATGTGTACACAGCACTGCTGGTAGGAGATTCTTCAAGTATGCAAGCATATGGGACATTTAGATGCAGCTCTGGTCGACCGTTCTACAGACAAAAATTGCAGAGCACGCATGAGCGAGTGTACTTTTGAGGAAGGGATGTTGACTCCAGAGGATGACGAAAAAGTATGAAGAAGCCTGGCGCACATCAAGGAGAAAGAAGGACAACCTGTGCAGGCCTACTGCCCTTGCCGTCCTTTAGCAATTGTTCATGGAATTTGAAATTGCATAACACACACACACAAACACACACACGCATGCACGTACACACGCACACACGCATACACACACACACGCACGCACACACACACGCACGCACATACACACGCACACACGCATATACACACACGCACACACACACACCTGCTGCAGCCTGTGCTGCGCTGCTGCCCTCGCTGCTTCTCTACAATGATGGAAAAACACTTGCAAATATAAACACCCACGCATGCACACACACACGCACGTACACACAACAAATATCGTCACACCTGCTGCAGCCTGTGCTGCGCTACTGCCTTCGCTGTCCCTCTGCACATGATAAAATAATACTTGCAAATATATACACACATACACACGCATACACACAGCGAAAATCACCACACCTGCTGCAGCCTGTGCTGCGCTGCTGCCTTGGCTGTCCCTCTGCAGACGTTGGTGGGGGTAGTACAGCCAGCGTGCTGCTGTTGCACGTGCCAGTGGGCTGTATGCAGCCCCAAAGCGCATGTGGTCCATGTAAGTGGTCAGCAGAACACGTGTCTCTTGGTGCCTGTGAATAATTGTGGGGGGAAGCCGCACGTTGATGACCCGTTGGTGAAAGGTACGATTGTCTTTCCCCATACAAGTGTGATCCATCAATAATGAGAAGTTCAGCGCACGCCTCTTGGTGCCTGAACACATGAACAGGGTTTACTGGTGACGATGTGATGATGATGATGATGATGATGATGATGATGATGATGATGATGATGATGACGACGACGACGATGACGACGATGATGATGATGATGATTATGAGGAGGAGGAGGAGGAGGAGGGGCCTAAACAAGTGCACATGATGCATACAAGTGGTCAGTATAACGCACGCCTCATGGTTCCTAAAAACATAACAGGGTTCACTGGTGAACAAGTGCACGTGATGCATACACGGGTGGTCAGAATAACGCACGCCTCATGGTGCCTAGAGAGAACATAACTAAGGTTCACGCATGAAAATGAGCAGCCTGAGCAAGCGCACACGATTTGTTTAAGTGGTCAGCATGAAGCATAGCATTTTTGGTGCCTGCCAAGTAAGGCACAAGATTGGCAAGCTGAACCACAGAAGATCAGAGGCCATTTTTTAGTCTGGCCATCACTTCAGCATCTCACCCCATGACAACGTGCAGAGCTGTAAGTCAGCCCTTCACCAACAGTTGCAGCCATAACACATTGTTAAAGAGTTGTTTACACAATTTTAAGAGCTATTTACGAGGAATTAAATGAGCAGAACTCGACAACACAAGCTTGTCCTGAGCCCGTCGGTAGCACCGCTGCTGCTGCTGCTGCCACTGCTGCCACTGCTTAGAGAAGGACACGCACCAACAGCCAACGCAAAAGTGCCATCGAAGATAAGTTTACATTAGCTTGAGTTACAAAGGCCTCCAGCCTGGCATGGCTGCACAACCTATGGATCATCAAAGATTACAAAGCACCGTGCCACAACAGCACCGTGCCACAACAGCACCGTGCCACAACAGCACCGTGCCACAACAGCACAGCACACGCACCGTACACTGTGCCACAACAGCACCGTACACCGTACAACAGCACCATACACCGTACAACAGCACCATACACCGTGCCACAACAGCACCGTGACACAACAGCACACGCACACGCACCGTACACTGTGCCACAACAGCACCGTAGACCGTACAACAGCACCATACACCGTGCCACAACAGCACCGTGACACAACAGCACACGCACCGTACACCGTGCCACAACAGCACCATGCTCTGTGCCACAACAGCACCGTGCCACAACAGCACAGCACACGCACCATACACCGTGCCACAACAGCACCGTACACCGTGCCACGACAGCACCATGCCACAACAGCACATGCACCATACACCGTGCCACAACAGCACCATACACCGTGCCATAACAGCACCGTGACACAACAGCACACGCACCATACACTGTGCTTCAACAGCACCGTACACCGTGCCACAACAGCACTATGCCACAACAGCACACGCACCATACAACGTGCCACAACAGCACCGTACACCGTGCCACAACAGTGCCATGCTCTGTGCCATAACAGCACCGTGCCACAACAGCACCGCACACGCACCGTATGCTTGTCCTGAGCCCGTTGGTGATGTTACTGCTGCTGCCACTGTCAGGACGCGCTGCAGAAGCCAGAGTAGCTCGACCAGCGCCCCCTACGCTCTCCAGCGTCTCTTGTTGCTGCTGCTGACGAAGCTGGCGTGCATGGCAGTGTCCAAACCAGTGCTCCATGTGGTGGTACACGTTGAAGCAAGCTGCGTCGGTGATGCTGTCCAGAATGGGCGCCTGTGTAAACCAAAACGCATGTGGTGGAACCCAGTTGGGCTGCAAAAATTGCAGGCAGTGTTTTCAGTTGATGCCGCATGCGCTAGTCCTTGTCAAAGCAGGCTATGTTGGAGGCGCTGTACAGATCAAGCGCCTGTGTTCACAAAAAAACGAGAGCACACAACATAAAACATGTGTTCTGGCGTACACTGATGCAGATGTACACGGGCTCTTACTAAGCACAGGACTTGCACATCACACAAAAAACAAAAAAGTGTGGTTGGCCAGAACTGTATACTTGAACGCCATGAATGGCCATGCTTTTAGATGTGTTGCTGTTGAGAATTATGCACAGATACACATCGCACACTGTTCTGGCCAACCCCACCAAAAAGAAACCAATCTACGGAAAAACATCTGCTGACGACCCTCAGATTTATATATACATGTTTATTTACATATATATAGTGCAAACCCGCCCGTGCAGGCTAGCAAACCTCGTGATATGTGTGTGTGTGTGTGCGTGTCTGGTGCCCATGGTCTACCCGTACCATTATGTGCATGTATAACTACAACTGTGCTGATTGCACCCGGCACTCTGCCCGTGCAAAAGCATGCAACAAGCAACACTCAGACACCCACCTAATGCTCCTAGTCTTTAGGCGTGCATGTCTGTGAGCATGCATATTTGCAACTGATGTGCATGTGTAACTACTGCCGGCGCGATGTTCTAACCCAGCACTCCACTCGCGCACGAGCACACAGCACACAGCACCCAGCACCCACCTGTGCGGACCCAAACGTCAGACCTCTCATGGCTGAGCCCATCTGTGGGCTGGCAGCAATCAAAGCGGAGGTCAGGGACGTAAGGGTTTCGTGGGCCAGCACCCCACGCATGACCTCTCCCAAATGGCACAGGTACTGGGGGATCTGCGCGCGTGTGTGTGTGTGTGTGTGTGTGTGTGTGTGTGTGTGAGTGCGTGCGAGTGTGTGTGTGTGCGCATGTGCGTGTGTGTGTATGTGTGTGAAGAGAGGGCGTAGGCATCTCTGCATGATACAGGTACTGGGGGATCTGCGTGACTGTTTGTTTAGGAATGTGTGTATATGTGCACGCGTGTGTGTGGGAGTGTGTGTGTGAGTGCCTGTGTGCACAGTTCAACTAAACTGCTGTGTGTTTAGAGGATGCGGACCAGGCACCTTTGATATGACACATATGCACGCATGTTGAGCAAAATAAGCACAAATGGACATAAAGGTACTTTTGACCTAACAATCAGGGCTGATGGAACGCAAAAAATTCACATCTACCACGACAAGTCTGGGTCACAACAACATGCAGGACACTAGGAAGCAGTAGACGGAAAATGTCAAACACTGTCACAAACACATGCTTGCACACACGCACATGCTCACACACGCACACAGAAACATACACGCACACACATACATACACAAACAGACACACAACACATATACACACAAACATACATACATGTACACACACAAACAAACACACACTCACAAGGGGCATGAGTTGGCGCTCCAACAAGGAGGCCACGTACATGGCCACCACTTGCTCTGACAGACTGCGAATCCTGTATGCAGAAAATAGTGGGAACAGAGGCAAACATGTACTCCCTTATAATAAGCGAGATAGTACGTCCTATTTCATACATGCTCACACAGACTGCTAATTCTGTACATTAACATAGAGACCTACGATCAATTGTTTGTGTGAACGCACGTGGCTGCCATTTGCACCAACTCACTACAAGATTTATGAACAGGGCCGGACAGCAAATAGTACACACACACGCACACATGCATACACGCATACACACACACGACAGGTGGCGGACAGGGACACCCTGGCTATACACTTGTGCAAGCATATAATGCAAATATACATAGAGAATTGGCCAGAACCGTATATATACCGTATTTGCCTGAATAATTGGTGATTTGCATACTTGGCGATTAGATTCCCTGCCAAAAATTTTGTGTATGTAAGGTTCTGGCCAACCCTACATATACACCTATATACCTAACTATCTAAAGCTCCCAAAGGTCAAGTGTGACCACCTTCAGCCTTCAGGTGAATGTAGAGATGTATTGCCAGTGTCAGCACTGGTTAAAATGTCTCCTTGCATCACGCTTGTCATTATCCGCTATCAGCGTAGGCTGCCACTTTCAACGAATGCCACTGCAGCTTGTCTGAGGCCATCTCCCTGGCCCTTTCTCCTGCCCTCTCCAACGGTGCATGGTGCCTGCAGCACACCCGATCCTTTTCCACAGCATGGCAGCCGCTCTAACTTCCTATTATTAAACTAATTATTTTCTCCACGCTCGCGCACTTTGCACCATCCACCCTGCCCTCTACCTCCTATTATCAAACTAATCACCTCCTCCACGCTCGCGCACCTTGCACCATCCACCCTGCCCTCTACCTCCTATTATCAAACTAATCACCTCATCTACGCTCGCGCACCTTGCACCATCCACCCTGTCTTCTACCTCCTATTATCAAACTAATTACCTCCTCCACGCTCGCGCACCTTGCACCATCCACCCTGCCCTCTCTACTGTCCTCTCCAGCCGCGGGTGGCCCCTGCAGCACACCCAAGCCCTCCAGACCCAGCAGCAGGTGGCAGCCAAATGCCACCAGACGTGCAGGTCTCGACGGCAGGCCAGCTGCACCGCCAGAGGCATGACCCTCCTCAGGCAAGCCGCCTTCACTCCCCACATCACCACCTGTGTGTATTGTATTGTGTTGTGTGCATGTGTGTATGTGTGTATGTGTGTGTGTAAGAGTGTGTGTGCACGAGCATGTGCGTCTGTGTTTGAGAGTGTGCGCGTGTGTGCTTGCTTGCACGTGTAACACACAATGAATCAAAAGTACGACTACGTTTTTATGGTAGGAAAAAAAAGGTGTTCATTCACACGAGCACTTCATGCAATGCCCACATTGCTCATGGCTCAGTGCACATTATGCAGAGTGCGGTGCTGTGGCAGCAGGACACACACACACAGCTTACATCCCCATAAACACAGGAAGCAAACGCACAGACTAGACGCACATGCACACATGTGCATCACATGACTTTTTGTCGCTGACAGTAGCTGAGGCTCAGTTACCTGTGTGGGGTGCAGTACTGTGCTACCAAGGCAGCTCGCATTTAATGCCGTAGGAAACAACCACAGACGTGCATGCACACCTTCTGCACCAATGCACAAGCGCACGTAACACACGCACACCTGCATTGTGGCTCAGGGCGCTTGTGGGGTACAGTGCTGTGGCAGTGGGGGGTGCAGCAGCGGGTGTGGGTACGGTGCCATCTTTGGCTACTAGCCACGCATACAGGTGTTGAGCGAGGGCTGCCATACTGTCCTTAATAAGGTGCTGCTGGATCTGTGGATGTGTGTTCATTTTTGTGTTCGTTGTGTGTATAGCTTTAATTGCATGTTGAGGTGCTCTTACGAGGGCCCCCAAGGCTGCAGTTTGTGTACACCTGCTTCCACCTCTTGCACCATCTTCACAAAGTTAAAGCTGACATATTACTCACACTCACACTCACACATACAAACACAAACACATGCAAACACACACAGAAGAGCCTAGTGCAAGCGCCTGCTACAGAGACACTTGATGCTGTCCCTCATGCTGCTATCGTCGCAAACACACACACATACACACACTTGCTTCTGAGTACGTACACCGGAAACACAATTACACACAGCTACGTTCACGCACATGCACAACACACACACCTGGTGTACGTTGTCACGTCCTGCTGCCACCACACTTGCTTCTAAATAAATGCACAGGAAACACAATTACACACAGCTACGTTCACGCACATGCACAAAACACACACACACACACCTGGTGTACGTTGTCACGTCCTGCTGCCACCACACTCGACGTCCCAGAGGCCGCCAGCATTGCGAACAATGCATCAAAGGTCCCAGGGGGCACGTGGCCCCCCCCTGCTTGAGGCAGCAGCCCACCAGGCCACTACATATTATTGAAAGGTGTGTGAAGCCAAAATCTCGAAAGAGCAGGTGGTGCGCATGTGAATTTGTGCTTGAGTGTGTGTGTTCAAGTGTTTGGGTGTGTCTGTATGTGTGTATGTGTGTGTGCGTGTCTGTGCTTCAGTGTGTCACACTCGTGAGTGAGGTCCAGAGGCACCCGACCCCCCTTTTCCTACATGTAGGTGCATTTTATGTTTGTGGAGGCTGGAAGCGTATGTGGTTGTGCGTGTAAGTTTTGCATGCACACGTGGCTTTGCGTGTCTAGGTGAGTGCAATAGTAATAGTGTGTGCGGGAGGGAGGCGCCCTGTGTTTGGGCCACTCATGTGTTGATGTGCGTGTGTTTCTGTGTGTGTGTTACATAGGGGCTTTGCAATCATCCATGACTCATACGTTCTGCCTGCGCTTCAGTTACGAAACGTATAAGTTCTTCGCCAAAGAAGCAGTTCATTTTTGTTTGCGCAACATCATGAGATGCAGTAGCCTGGGGACTTAGTTTCAAGAAAACAAAGTCATGTGTGTTACACTGAACTCTGGTTTGTGCCCCTCCCATATTTCAGCAGTCAGACAATGAAATATTCCTGCATGCTCAAATTGCAGAAACCATTCAATTGGCCTGTCTTGCCAAATTGCCGGGTCAGCCAAACCGTAATTTCTCTATGCTGGCCATTCGCCATTTGGGGACCTTTTGTCTAGAAATCCTGCCATTTGGGGGACCTTCTGTCTAGAAATTCTGCTGCTTTGAACCCTGTGTACACCCCCATCACACACACATATGTATGCATTCGTTATTACCCTCATCGCACATACGTATGTATGCATTTGAGTATACTCCCATCGCACATACATATGTATGCTTTCGTGAATACCCTCGTCTCACATACGTATGTATGCATTCAACCCACCCTGTCCATCGTCAAAACGTTTCACCACACATGAGTTAACGCAAACACAGTATACACATAACTATTCACACAGGATGCTGTACAAAACGACTGAGCACACATTACTTCATGCAAACACAGCATACACATGGGTTGCTGTAAAAAACGACTGAGCGCACGTTAGTTCATGCAAACACAGTGTAAGTGTAACCGCGGCTATTCACATCGGTAACTGTGAGAATTGGCTGAGCACGTATGCACTCCATGCAAGGAGCACGGACAGAAATCATTATACACAGACACACACACGCACACACACGCGCGCACACACAACAACACACACGCACAAACACATACACACACGCGCGCACACACAACAACACACACGCACAAACACATGCACACACACACGCGTGCACACACAACAACACACACGCACAAACACATACACACACACGTGCGCAAACACAACGCACGCACACGCACAAACACATACACACACAACGCACGCACACGCACAAACACATACACACACAACGCACGCACACACCTGGCCATCAAGCACCGCCAGCGCAGACATGACGGTGGAGGAAGCAGCATCTGTAGGCTGGGCAGAGGAGGAACCTTCGGCAGCAGGCGGAGCCGAAAACGCTCCATTAGAGGAGGTGGCAGCACGCACCACACGCACCAGCACATCCCCATTCACGGTCTGCATTGGTTTGGGCGTTTGACGTGTTTAGTAGCGTTTAGCTTGGGCGTTTATCGTGTTTGCGTTGCTTTGGGCGTTTATCATGTTTGCATTGGCTTGGGCGTTTATCGTATTTAGTAGCGTTTGGTTTGGGAGTTTATCGTGTTTGCATTGGTTTGGGCGTTTATCATGTTTGCTTTGGCTTGGGCGTTTATCGTGTTTAGTAGCGTTTATTGTGTTTAGTAGCGTTTGGATTGGACATTTATCGTGTTTGCATTGGTTTGGGCGTTTATCATGTTTGCATTGGCTTGGGCGTTTATCGTGTTTAGTAGCATTCATCGTGTTTGGTAGCAGGGAGCGTTCATCGTGTTAAGTAGCAGGGGGCAGTGGCAGAAGCAAACGCCCCAATTAGGAGTCTGTAGTTGAAATGTGTACCTCAAAATTGGTGACCATAACAACACGTACAGTGAAAACCTGACTGAATAAACCCACCCAGCACCAAACCCACACGGCACGGACACAGCCGCAGCCACACCCCAGAGGAACTCACCTGCACACCTTGGCCTTTTCTTAAACACTTCAACACAAATAGCTCCTCTACCCTTGAATATTAATTTTAACCCTGTCACACATACGAAAGTGATGAACCAGCACATGCATATGTATTAGGTAAACCAGCCACACCAACCCCCACGCACCACTCGTCTGCAGTCCAGCTCGGTCGCTGGACCGGGCTCCCTTCCTAAAGGTGCATCCGTAGCAACGTCAAGCCACGCCCTGCAGTTTCATTGTGTGGGGTGGGTATATGGGTATTAGGTGTGTGTATGGGGGATGTGTATTGTGTGTGCGTATATGTGTGTGTGCGCCTATATGTGTGTATGTGGGTGTGTGGGTGTATGGCTGTGTGGGTGCGTGTGCATGCATGTGTGTTAGATCGGTGGAGATGACTGAGTAGGTTAAACATGATTACAAGCTTCATGAGCGTCAGGGATGTGCATTGCGTGTGCGCGTATATGTGGGTGTGAGGCTGTGTGGGTGCGTGTGTGTGTTAGATTGGGGTAGATGACTGAGTGGGTTAAACATGTATGCAAGCTTCATATTCGTGAGCATCAGGGATGCATTTGTGGCAACACGAAAAGCCATGCCCTGCAAGCAGACAAGGATAAGTGTGTGAGAGCACGGGTGCGATGCTGCGTCCTGAAAATTAATCGCACACGTGTGTGTACGAGTGCAGGAAAGGAAATGCAACACGTGTCTGTACGAGTCTGTACGAGTGCAGTGTCTGTACGAGTTTGTACAAATGCATGAGTCTGTACGAGTGCACGTGTGTGTACGAGTGCAGGAAAGGAAATGCAACACGTGTTTGTACGAGTCTGTACGAGTGCACGTGTCTGTACGCGTTTGTACGAATGCATGAGTCTGTACGAGTGCACGTGTCTGTACGAGTTTGTACGAATGCATGAGTCTGTACGAGTGCACGTGTGTGTACGAGTGCAGGAAAGGAAATGCAACAACAGCCGACCCTGAGGTGGTCATTGATTCAATTAAAGGTAATTACAGCCACTTTCATACCGTCGGTCAGTACCTGTTTCGGCACGTGCATGTGAGCATGCATGGTCCTAACAGTACACACACTGCCGTAGCAGTGGCTGGCAAGGAAGCGGTCTGATGACAAGGGTATAGGGAAGGAAGTGGTAGGCAGAAGAACCAAGTCTAGAGCACATTTTGCACTTGGCGTATTTTCATATTTTGCACTTGGCATAGAATTGCGCTTGACAAAAGTTACATGTAAGTAGCTGCAACACACACACACACGTGTACACACACGTACACACACGCACGCACGCATGGGCACACACACACACACTCAATGACACACACACACACACGCACACCTGCAGTATGCCCAGCACGCATCCTCCCAGCTACCACACACAGCCAGGGTGACAGGCAGGTGGCCGCACAGGGCGCCATACAGGGCGGCTTCGTAGCGTGCTCCTGTTTGTGGTGGTCGTGTGTATGTTTGGATGATTGTGTGTTGGATGATATTGTGTTTGGATGATTGTGTGTTGGATAATTGTGTGTTTGGATGATTGCGTGTTGGATGATTGTATATTTGTATGAATGTGTGTTGGATGATTGTGTGGTTGGATGTCTGCGTAAAAATGTGCGAGCTCGTGGGGTCATGTGTGTAAATGTGCCATTGCCGTTATTTGCTGCACCAACATGTGTAAAACACCCTCTTGCTTGGAGGCACACTTCTACCAACGAACACACAGCTGCAAATACTCTGACACACACTCACTCACTCACTTGCACCCTCACGACCAAAACACACCTGACTTGAAGGCCACTTGTAAGCATGTTCACTTAAACCAACAAACGCATGCACACACACACACACGTAGGCACCTGACTTTGAGCTCGTTGGGCTATTTGCAAACACGTCCAATCCTACCAAGAAGCACAGGTACACACACACAAACACATGTACACACACGTACACACAGACGCACACACACACACACCTGACTTTGACGCCCGCTGCGCCATCTGGAGGCACGTCCACTTCCACATGGCTCGAGACATGCTGGGACCGTTGGCCACCTCCTGCATGATGTCCTCCACCTACAAACCACACACACACAGACATTGAAAATATACTAATCCTTATATGTCCTCCACCTGCAAACCACACACACATTTAATACTTGTAGGACTACACAGTGCTGGCCCTGCATTGTATGTCGTGCGCCTGTGCCCTTGACAACCATTACATGTGTAGTACCTGTTCTGATTAACCAATAGACATTGTATGTTGTGTGCCTGTGCCCTTGACAACTCCACATGTGTAGTAACTGTAGGGTTGGCCAGAACCAAATACATACTCCGTATATACGGTGTATTTGGCATGAAAATCACCAAATATACGGTCACGTACGGTGTATATATATAGTTCTGGCCAACCCTAAGTATCTGTTTTTATCATTTAAATAGCCGTTGCTGCCAATGCTATTGACCTGTCCCTCCACACCTCCCATCCCGACTTTCCACCACCTGCATGACACACACACACACACACACAAACACACACACATCAAACACACACACACAACACACACGCACACATTCACACACATCAAACACACACACACATCAAACACATCACAGCCCACGGAGCTGACCCTGTGTTGTGTGCGTTATGTGTGTGTGCGTGCCTGTACCCTTGACTATGCATGCCCTGCTCCTTCACATGCCACTCCCTGCATGATGTGTTTCACCTGCACAGCCAGCTCTATACGCTACGCGTGCGTATAAGGTGGGATCTGTATGTAGCATGTCTAGGGACAACCAGAACCATATCATAATTATATATAATATATACGGTGCATGTACTGTGTTCTTTGCAGGGAACTCTTAAATTATATGGTCATTAATGGCGTATATAAACGGTTCTGGCCAGCCCTAAGCATGGCAACTGCACAGCAGCACTGCAAGTGTGCTCTGTACTCAGCAGGTAGCAGGTAGCCCAACGAAACAGGTTGCGTGCTGCTTGCTCTTTGTCCTTCATATCAACAGAGTACAAAATGAGCCGTACGTATCCTAGTCAGAATAGTCTGAGTCATGGCATTCCTGTTGAATTAATCCTAATTGTGACACTCCTTAATCTTGGAATTATGGCCATTGTGGTCTCCTGAACAAGCCGTACAAGTGAAAGTGAAGCATGCAGCAAAATGTTGACACTGCTACTTAAACTGTCGTGTTTACTTATTTGTGAAAGAACAACGCTTCTTTTCCAAAGCCTTTTGTGACGCGCGCACATACACACACACACACACGTTCTTGGACACAAGCTATCCAAGGATCAAAACACGCACATGCTCATATCAATATAACAGGGTTAGTAATGGATTAACAAACAGGATCAGTGTGCGTGTTTATACAAACATATACGTATGTATACACACACTAACCCTCACACACACATATATATACACACCTGTGTCTCTTCCTCCAGCTCCTCTTCTAACAAACCAGCTGCCAGTCCCACAGGTAGGGGTCCAAAGTCGCCTGCAAGTTGAATGGACGCACCGACACATGGTCAGCCACTGTAAGCAGGGCACCGGCGAAAACAGACGGTGACACATTATGTGTAGTGGAATGCACAAGACAGAACCCAGGTAGCAAGCAACAGGCGAGCCTGCGGAAGCGTGTTTGCTTGTCAATGACGTTAAGGTGCTCCCTACTGTAAATCTCAACAAAGCCAACAACCGCACACAATGCTTACGAGAACCCATGCTTCTTGTGTTTTTTTGCCACCCCTCGGGCCGAGGGGAATGTATGTGAGCCCTTGCATTACAGATGACAGTTTTTGTATGTGTGCGCATGTGTGTTCAGTGTGTGTGTACAGTGTGTGTGTACAGTGTGTGTGCATGTATATGCGCGCGTGTGTGTGCGTGTGTGTATGTGTACGAGTCCTTTTCTCTCACTACATGTGATGAGCTAACACGCAGGACAATCTTTAATGAGCTTTACACACTGCAGTGTCGGGCCCACTTGCCACAATATTTGCCTGGGCCTGTGTCAAGGCCATTTTCATGCTTGTCATGTCAGGGCCATTTTCATGATCGTCATGTCAAGGCCATTTTCGTGTTTATCATGTCAGGGCCATTTTCATGATCGTCACGTCAAGGCCATTTTCATATTTGTCATGTCAGGGCCATTTTCATGTTTGTCATGTCAAGGCCATTTTCATGATTGTCATGTCACTATCTGCCAGTTCCAGCTAAGTATGGAACAGCAAGAGAAGCGATGGCAATCTAAGTGTTCCCCCTCCTACGTCATACCAATACACGACCGGCATGCCACAACGAGCTAAAGAAACACCATCCTGTGCGTTTGAAGTGCGTTTGATTTGCCTGGATTATGAATATTATGGGATTATGGGCAATAATGAGAGGGGAGAGGACGGACGTCCGATGACCCCCTCTCTGGTCCCACGATCGCCTTGTGGGAAGACACCAACACACGACCGGCGTGCCACAACTAGCTAAAGAGAAGCACAGAACAGCACGTGGCTTTTAACTCCCTGCTGACACACCTGCGTCACGGCCATTCAATAGTGTCACATATCATAACCAGCTGTGTATGTGGTATAGCTTCCTGTCTCGCTCCTGTCCAACTAATGTAGGGTTGTCAGAACTGAATGTGATTGCATACAAGTTTTGTGTAGTGCCATGTACACAGACATCTCCCTGCTTGAGATTGCCGTACATACACCGTAACATGCATGCATGCATTGAGCAGTGCCATGTACACAGAAATCTCCCTGCTAAGAACTACTGTATGTACACCGTTTCCATGTAGTTCTAGTTCTGGCCATCCCCACACCTGTGGGACCACCCAAGGAGGCAGCCCTCCAAGGCTGACCACAGCCACGACAAAGCGCACGTGCGTCCTTGAGGCGACCTGCACATGTGCGTATTTGTTATGCATGTGTGTGTGCGTCTGAGTCTATGTGAATGTGTTTTGTGTGTGTGTGTGTGCATGTGTGTGTGCGTGCGTGCGTGTGTGCGTGCGTGTGTGTGCGCGTGTGTGTGTGCGTGCATGTGTGTGTGCATGCGATTGTTCAAAAAAGCACCTCAGCACCTCACCTGCACGGACAAGCTGCCACAGCCGGTAAGTGAGTCTTTCCTCTGCTTTAGCGTTGTCAGGGTGGAGGCCGCGGCCTTGACGAGGAGGGGCATCCGGGTCAAGCTCAGTTATGGTGCCACCTGTGCGTGCATGGGCAGGGAGCAATCGTGCGAGTGCACATGTGTGTGCAAGTGTGTGTGTGTGTGTGTGCTTGAGTGTGTGACGTGTGTGTGCGTGGGCTTGTGTTGTGTGTGTGTGTGTGCGTGTGCGTGCGTATGCTTGCACAAGAGCAACTGAGCTTGTTGATTGCAGCCTAAGAGGAGAGGGCAACCAATAGGGCAGATATCAGAGCAGATGACTGTATATAAATGAAGCATCAACTTGAGCTAAAACGAATGAGCAGAGCTGAATTACATACCAGGGCCCTGGAGTAGCAAAGGTGCCTCTTTCATTGCATGACATAATTTGGGTCGGCCAAAACCATATATCATATATATATATATATACGGTGTATGTACGGTATTATTGGCAGGGAAATCACCAAATATACGGTCATATACGGTATATATAGACGGTTCTGCCCAACCCAGGACATAATTGTGATTGGCATGATGTGTACACAAGGTCACTTGCTCTTGTGCATACAGGCACATCACATGCACGCTCAAACATGTGCAAAGACACACACACACACACACGCACGCACACATGCACGCACACGCAGCACACAGACACACACACACATGCACATACACCTTTGCCCAGTCATTGCTTGGTCTCTAGCCTCACGCCCGCTTGCTCTGCAAAGCTTGGTTGACCCACACTCACACACGCGCAGAGACACACGCACACACACTTACAACCACACACACGCATACTCACACCTTGACCCAGTCGATGCTTGGTCTCCAGCCACACGCCCTGCAGACTTTGGTTGATTCACACCCACATACGCGCCGAAACATGCGCACACACACCCCTTGACTTAACCCATGCTTGGTCTCCAGCCATACGCCCTGCAAACCTTGGTTAATTCACACCCACACTCGCGCAGAAGCATGTGCACACACACACCTTGACCCAGCCGATGCTTGGTCTCCAGCCACACACCCTCGTGCTCTGCAAACCTTGGTTGACCCACACCCCCTGGGCCCCCGCTCAATGCATCATCGGCCATGCTTTCTAGCCACGCAATGACGGCCGCACACCTGGTGCATGGGAGGTAAAGGAGCAATGCATCATCGGCCATGCCCCATGCACTCTAGCCACGCAATGACGGCCACACTTCTGGCACCAATGCAGCAGGGTATGCAAACAGTGGTCGTGTGATGGCGCACATGCAAACAATGAAACAACGGTGCATGCAGGCAAACTCTGAGGCGTTGACTGCACACCTGGCACCGGTACAGCAGAGCATGCACA
>Ga0307963_1001859_pt1 | contig 16425 bp, 22 predicted proteins | sample OrgLakmetagen594_FD_201829 | JGI IMG/M metagenome (GOLD analysis project Ga0307963, IMG submission 201829) | Saline water microbial communities from Organic Lake, Antarctica - #594 | ecosystem: Environmental > Aquatic > Non-marine Saline and Alkaline > Saline | place: Antarctica: Organic Lake...
CTCTCTCTCTCTCTCTCCCTCTCCCTCTCTCTCTCTCTCTCTCTCTCTCTCTCTCTCTCTCTCTCTCTCTCTCTCTCTCACACACACACACCCACCCATGCAGCTACACAGCCAATACCTTGAACAGCAGCTTGCCCAGCAGCTTGACCGAGGACTGACGGATGCGCCAGTTGTCGGTGAGCAGCCCGTTCTCCACAGCGGGCAGCAGCAGTGGCAATGAGGTGTGTGCGTAGTGGTCGACCAAGATGCGGCCTTAGCACATCAGAAGAGGAAGGGGAGGGTGAGCGAAAGAGGAAGGAGAACGTAATTAGCATTAGTGAGGGTACTGGTGCACAAAAATGTTAATGCGGTGATAGGCATTGTGCAATGGCGGCGCCTTCGCTGAGATACAGCCTTACAGAGTGTTAGAGGGAGGAGACAACGAGGGCGTGAGAAAATAGAGCAGTAGATCAGCCGAAAAGAGTTATTGTGCGAGCATTAGGTAAACCAGAGCCATACTATTTCAAGGTGTAAACATTATGATTGGCAGGGCAGGGGGTCTTACAACCAACTCATGCACAAATGGTAAGGCCAGAAGTCACGGCACTACGAGGAAATAGCCATTACTCAGGAACAAGTCACATGCAGGTGTTCAAGACGCAGTTGCACGATCTACAGGGGCACACGAGAAACCACACACCTGCAGAGAGGGCAGCATCCCGCACACCCTCGCTCTCGTCGGCTAAGCCGTCCAGGATGGATGGCAGCACGCGCTGCAAGAGGCACAGACACAGAGACACAATGTGGGCGCCAGGGCATTGTCAGAGAATTATCATAGCAAGGAAGGGACCAGAATGAGCCCACTACAGAGGAGAGAGACGGATCAAAAAGTGGGAGGTAGCATGGGAAGGGGGGGGTGGGGGACGGATGAGGAGGTTGTGGGGAGTAAATTATTGAGGGAGCAGCGTGCAGCTATCATCAAGGTCAGCGCAAAGCAGATTGAGGAAAAGAAAAAATGTGTGGAGGTGTTGGAGGGTTGACCGTTGGAAAAGCAGGATGGATGGAGAGTGAGAAAACCGTGGGGAGTGGGAAAGCTGCTCAGATGAGAAGCACTCCAAAAAGCCCAGGCCCAACTTACACCCCAACGATAACTCTTCTTCTTCTCCATCAAGGTCAGCGTCCCTAACCCTAACCTTAAACCACCATTTCTTACTTTACCCTGCCTTACCCTACTTCAGCCCTAGCAGCAAACACCATCCGGCCCTAAAAGGCCAACCCCTGTACCACTTCAGACACCCTCAGCTACCTGTGCTCTTTGCCTGTACGTAGCAAGGGAAACAACAGCCGCACCTCCATGTCGCACCAGCTAGCCCTACGTCATACACTAGGAGGATGGGCAATGGGCGTCTTGCTTCATACACTAGGAGGATGGGCAATACAGCTAGCCCTACGTCATACACCAGGAGGATGGGCAATACAGCTAGCCCTACGTCATACACTAGGAGGATGGGCAATAGGCGTCTTGCTTCATACGCAACAAGCTACCTGACGTCACTCACCCAAAGCATGGCCTGAGCACCTCCATATTCAATGGCTACACCTGCACATGTTGATGGCTACCAAACCTACACACATCCAATGGCTACACCTACACCACACACCTGGAGCATGGGCTGGAAGTGGGAGCCCATGGTGATAGGTAGGTAATGCATGAGCACCAAGTGTCCTTCACGCATGGCAGGGCTGGAGCGAGACACAGCCCCCTCCAGGATGTCTGGCATCATGGCCTCCAGGTGGTTAGGGCCCAACACAGTCAACACCTCCGCCAAGCCCTGTGTGTGTGTATGTGAGACGTGCGGATGTCACTGTATGTGCACGTTCATGTATGTATGTGCGTCCTTATGCCAAGCACCTTGCTTTTAATGTACATTTAACCAGAGGGGGCTGACTGGGGAAATGTCCAAATATGTGCCCTTTTTGCACTCCGAATCCAGCCATTTACTGCCCACTCAGCCAACTGACACCATTGTGGCTTTAAATAAAAGCTGATATTGTAAGCTGCACGAGGATGTGCTTATATCCATGTAAGTCACAGTGTGCGCAACTTGACGGGGGTCAAAGCCCACCTTGACTGCCCAAACCCTAATTTGGTGCCTTTCTATGAAAAAACAGCACATGTTGAGCCACATCACCACGCACTTCATCTTTTCACTTGTTTTTTTTAACCATATTTGTTTATTACAACAACACCATACCACACAAAAGTATGCCATTTGGTGGAGTGGGTGATCTGCTGTGAAGATTTTGTGGTATAAAGTGGGGTCCACGCCACGGAAAATCAGACACGTGCGCCCTAAGTTGCTATGTTCAAGCTTAGGTGCAAATAAAAATTCAGAGCACGCCTGCCTCTGGGTGCTAAGCATAAACATAGCGACTTAGGGCGCACGTGCTCAATTCACATTTTAAAAAGACCCTTTTTTTTGGCTCAGTCAGCCCTCTCTGACATTTAACCTCCTATGATTAACCTCCTTTAGGCACCCACACGCAAAAGAAAACACAGCAGCTTTCCTTTTTTGGTTACGTACAGACAGACAGAATACAGACAGATAGAATACAGACAGATAGAATACAGAATACAGACAGACTTTAGGTGACCCCTACTATCATGCTTTTGCCACAGGTGGATGGGGATCAAGAACGCAAATCACCTAAAATCCGTCAGTAGACTAAGCGCAGTACATAATAAATTTTTTTTGAAGGAATGCTGATCATGCATGCAAGGACACCGCTCCCCTACTCATCAAGTTAAGTGTGCTGTTGCTACCACTGCCGCCTTATCTCAAGCACCCTTGTGTCCTCTTGTGCAGCATGGCCAAAGCTTTGCGTCATTTTAAAAAATCACAGGAAATATGAAATGATCACACATCTGTGTACAATGTGGTGTGATCCAGCCATGCTTTCATATACGTTTGCATAAGTCAAAACGTCAAAACAGACCAACACGCACACCCAAAGACACCTGCCTGCTTCCCACTCCTGTGCAGCTCCACTGTGCTCTACAGCGGGGCCCTCACATCACACGTCATGCCAACATTGACTGCATACATGCAGACAGGCTGTACAACCGAACACAGCTGCCCACTCCTCACACCTGTGCAGCTCCACTGCGCTCCACAGCGGAGCCCTCACTTGCAAGGGTTGCCATGAGCCATGGCACCAGATCAGAGAACTGCTCGCTGCCCATACCCTGCAACAGGCGCAAAAATAAGAATGAGTAAAAACAGAGTTGCTGTCGGATGTAGATGGGGATGCAGTCTGAGCCATGCTGGCACTTGACTGGGTACATGCGCTTACACAATGCTCACACGCTCACACACATAGAGCACATAGGCACACGCACACATACAAACACATAAGTTCACATACATACACACACGGTCGCACCTGCATGAGGGAGCCCATGGCACGTGCAGCCATGGCTCGCACTTCGGGCAGAGGGTCAATCAACGCTTTTTGAAGCTCGGGCATCAGCATGGGCACGTAGGGCAGGATATCCTGCAAACAGCCGTACAGGCAATGCAGCATGTCAGGCGAAGGAGCAATGGTATTTTATTGTAACATTCAAGACGTAACTCACACACATCATCTTCTTTCTTTGATTGATAAGTAGGGATGGCCCAAACCATACATTAACACGTCTATATGGTGTGTATACAGTGGGTTTAGCAGGGAAACTATTATACATACGGCCATATACGGTGCACATACATACACGGTTCTGGCCAACCCTATTGATGATAGAAAAGGACAGTTTTTCAGTTGCATAGCACAAACGTAAGGTTAATATACACAAACGTAAGAGTGCAAGCAAGCTGAAGAGACTGGATGACGTGCACACACACACACACACACACACACACACACACACACACAAACAGAGGAAGTGACAAGCAGTTCCCGGGTGTACAGCAATCGAAGGCACAGGTAAGGTATGGCAGGGTATCCCTCTCTGGTCTTGCTTGCACAAAGTAGCTAGGAACAAATTTCAACATGTGCCTACGAACTCAGTTCCCTGCTCTCCTTTCCCTCCTTTTCACAAAATAGTGCACCTACAAAGTAAGGGGTAAGTTACACCTGTGTGCATGCGTGTGCAGGGCTCATTACCTTTGCATCATTGACCAGGGATGCCATGTTGCCAGCAATGCGTGCTGCCTTCTTCTTTGTGTCTCCCGTTCGATCACGCAAGCCACGATGGATGACGGGCAAGATGAGAGCCTGTAGGAGTGATAGCATTGCATATGGGTGCGTGTGTGCATGTAATCGCACGTGCGTCTTTGTGTGTGTATGTGTACGTGTCTGTGCGTGTTCATAATTGTGCGCAAGCAAGATGGTGCATCTAACATGGTGGCGAGAAATGATTTTCAAGTTTGCAAGGCAGCAGCCTTTCTGAGTATGTAACAGCACCTCAATCACCTTGTCTTCCTACTCCCTCCACTCACCAGGGACGCGGCATCAATGGTGTTGACAAACACAGTCTGCAGCAGCACCTCCAAGGCAGCTTTAGTGGCATGATTGGGGTCGGCAATGGCGGATAGCAAGTAGGGCACCAGGTCCATGATCTCAGGGTTGCGGATCACGCTGCCAATCTGAGCGGGTTGAAAATGGGAGTTGTACATGGGTGCAGAGAGAGTCCATACAGATGGAAGATAAGTGAGAGCAGGATGGGAATGTGTAGGTCACCAGGACATTTTTTGAGACTGAGGCGTCGAGTGGGTAAAGAGTTGCAAAGCGCACGATGACTAAAAACACCAGAGAGGTGGTTTGAGAGCCTCAAGATTTAAAAGGATGCGTTGACACATTGAATAGGAGTGGTGGTAGCTTTGGTGGGGGTTAGGGGGCAGTGCAGCACACATTTAAGCAATGTACGGCGACACAATGAGGCATTGAGCGCCGACAGCCTTTTTATGCATTTTTTTTCTCGGGGAATTCTCAATCAAGCACTGCAAAAACATGATCACGCAGACATGTTCCTCTTTTTCCGCCTTGTTCATAAACACATGTCAAAGCCTATACAATGTTTAGGCACACACGCACACACACACGATCACGCACTCCTCTCCCCCCTGTACACACACAAACACACCTGACGCAGGGCTTCGTTGGCGGCGGCCTGCACCTTGGGGTGCGGGTCATTGAGCACGTCACTGAGGCGAGGCACAATGGTGGGCAGGCAGGATCCAAGCTGCTTGGGTGCGCAATGAGACATGGAGCCCAACAGCTGCACGCTGCCTTGTTTGGTGCGCCACACTTTGTCCTCTAAGCCCTTGAGGAGGGCAGGCAGCACCAGCTTTACACCTGGAACATCACGAGTGTGTATATGCACGTGCGTGTTTGAGTATGCTTATGCATGTAGCAGCACCAGCTTCACAACTGGAACATCGCGAGTGTGTGTATGCACGTGCGTGTCTGCGTGTGCTTATGCATGTATGGAGCTGGGGGGATACAAATAGGCCGACTACTGGCGTGCGCGCAGGCTGGCGTACTAAAGCTCAAGGCGTACAAAAGGCATGAACAACGTCTAAGAGCGCGCGTCAAGTTAGTGAGTTTGCCCACATTCACAAAAAGCACAGTCATTCTTGTACCTGAGGCAGTGAGTTGTCCCATGATCATCCGTGATGCATCTTCTGTAGCTGCTCGAACCTGCAATGCATAAAATACGACACCATTATTGGTTACTGTACATATTTTAATTGGCGCGCGTTTGCTGCACCTACAATGCCGTGCAAGAGTTAAAAAGAGGCGTGCAAGCTTACTAAACTCAGGCATTCTATGTTTGCCCTGCTGCGCTCATCCAATCGGCTGTGGCCGGGTAGATGCTTTGAGCACGAGGAACTAAACACTCCACCCAGGCACCCACTCAAAATGCACACTGAGATGCCTTTTCTAAGTGACACGCAGTGACACAAGGTACCTTTCTGTGACAACCCACTCAAATGTCATCCTGAAACACAAAAGACCCCCTCTCCCCCCTCCATTTAAGTGTATAAATGGAAGCATACATATGCTGCATCCTGCCATCAAAATGTCACACCCACTGATGCTACACACATGTGCATATGCCATTAATATGTGGCACTCACCGAGGGCACCGCATCACCAAAGCAGTTGAGCAGCAAAGGCAAGATGTAGATGATGTACCTGCAGAGCCAGAAGAAGTGCAGGTTAGGCAGGTTAGGCAGTGTAGGCTGGTGATGGTCAGAAAGCTGCGCGTAAACGACAGCAGATCACAAATGATTAAAAGACAAATATTGCTCACTGCCCAGCTCGTCCACGTACATGCCCGGGGAGGCAACGCACAGCCTCACATGTATAGCACTGGATCCATAATATGCCTTGCTCAAAAGCTTTTGCCCATCACGTCATCACATCATCATTGTTACAAGCACACCACTTACGGCTCAAACAGCTTCCCAAGCTTCTGGGAAAGGCACTCAAAGGCCATCAAAGCACCCTGCATGCACAATAATGGCCAATTTCAAATGGACATGATTTAAGAAAAGTACACCACAGGCGGGATGTGAGGTACGACAAACAGACAACGTTTTGCTATTATGTCACACGCGATGGAGGGACAGATTTGTGACCGGCGGTACAAAGCGTGGGCGTGGGATGCTAGGAGGATGCATCAACCGAATCAAATACAAGCACTTGTGGAGTGACACACTGAGAAGGACACTACGGCTTTAATCATACACAAATAATTGTACATGCCCAACTCTGCACGCAACCAGCGAGAATAAAAAAGCACAAGTCACAAGCAGCAGCAGCAGCAGCAGCAGCAGCGGAGGGAAATGTGTAGGACGCCACACCCACAGGCTGCCCAAGGTGCAGTAGCGACACCAAAACGGTTATCCTCTCATGCAGCGGCATCCTACTCTTGACCTCCACCGCACAATGCTGTGCTTCCTTGTTTTTGACCACGTTGGCGCGCACTCTGCTTCTTGTTCTTATGCACAACGGCAACATTAACGGCGACATTTCCAACATGTTGGCACTCACCTCTCGTGCGGCAGCATCTTTTTTGTCCTCCACTGCTGCTTTGAGGGCGTCCATGATGCCACAGTTCTTCATAGCCATGAGGCCCAAACCCTTCACCACACCCGCAAGGCCAAAGGCAGCCCCACGCCTGAGAGCACAGAGTTTAGCTAGTTAACAAATGATGCCATGCAGTCCTTTGTGGCCTTTAACCCTTGGCCACCTGTCAAGGCCATCAGCACATATACACACCTTGATGCACAAACAAACTAAGGCAGCAAGCCCAAAGAATAGTAAGGCTGCATAGGAAACCCTGACACATATAACAACTTGACATACACATACAATTTTATTGAAAAGATTGAAGGCCACCCTATATGCGTTCTGGAGATAAGATTGAAACCCACACCTGCTTGATTCCTCATGAATAAAAAACTATCCTTCAGGAATGGAATGAATAGCACACTTTCTGAACTAACAGTCACAGCATCATGCATGCACAGCAGGGAATAATGCGGCTTCCAATAGAAACCTTTTCCCCAATACAGGGGCACTACCCTTCTTTTAACGCAAGCGTCCCTTTTTAGCTTTTTACGCAATATCAAAGCATCTACTGACTCAAACATCATTTCTCTTCGACACTGTATGTGCAATGAGCTTTCACCATCGAACTCACACACAATTGGATGGGTTAATCAAGAGTTACTTGTTTGAGGTAAAGTAGGCAAAATAAAGTCACTCCACAACATACCGTCACCACCAAAGGACATACTATACACAGACATTGAGCAGCTAGTAAAATGATTGCCATGAAAAAATGGCACGCACCGTTCTCCAAACGTCTTGCCCTTAGTCAGTGTGCTGAGTAGGCGTGCCACAAGGTTGTCCACGACGTCTTTATGGGCAGATAGAGGCCCCATGAGAGGGGGCAGGCAGTTGCTCACAGCACGCTGGGGGGGGGGGCAGAAGTTGCAAATGGGTTACCAATTGTATGAGGTGTTCTAGGAGGGTTTGCTCACAACACAACGCAGAGGGAAGAACGAGAGCGAACGAGTGCATGGAGATGACGTGGTGAGACTGCCAATGGCCTTGGAGAGAAAGCAGTGCGTGGTTTGTGCAGAGGAGGAAGCACGTGCTCCTTCATTCCTGACACTGATTCATTCCTTCCAGTAAGGAAAGCAAATACATGTGACATCTAATGAGCAGGGCTGGCCAAAACTTCCAGCCGACGTGCGGGTTAAATGGGGCAGAAAATACTCAAGCACACGGTCAAATGTAAACAGAATCCTGGCTAGCACCAGATTCAGCGTGCCCACACTGCAATAAGCACACGCTTGCTGTCAGAATTGACACATGCATCACCCCATTGCTCACCTGCACCCCCTCTGAGGGCGTGGCCAGCACCGAAATGAGTGTGTCTACCACAACAGAGCGCTTGGGATCGTCTGCCGGCAAATGGCGAGCCAAAGTGCCAAGGAAGACCACCACGCCCTCCCGCACCTGGAAGCGACAGAGTGTGTGTGTGTGTGTTTGAGTGTGCGTATGGGAAGCAGGTGCAATATCAGGGATCCTCTGGCCATGGTGATCATATATAACAAACATACAAATAACCCCATGATACACTGCATCACACAAATCCGCACACAAGTACAGCAGCAGAGCGTTGACACTAAGCCACACCAAATGGATGTGACTATATCTGACCCACCAAATCATACTCTGATTCCTGTTCAGGCGTGAGGCCCGGCCTTTTGCTGTCCAGATAAGACTCAAACAACGGCATCATGGTGCGTGCTCCCTCAGCCCCGTGCACATCCACGATGGCCATGCCAGCTAGCACCATGCCCTCTCGGACCTGGCAGGATACACAAATTTGGACAAGTATTTCTAGCCAGTATTGGTTTTCGACACGTATTGGTATGACATGAAGCTTTGAGCAGTCACCCTTGCAGTAGCAGGTTGCATGAATGCAGGACAGCCATCATGAAGAACATGGTGCTCGTGCTTGCACTTTGCAAGTGCCATAATGATGGCAAAGAAACGGTGCAGACCACGCACACAAATTACATGCAAAGGGACATTTTAAAGCAGCACCATGAGCCCCACCTTTTCATGCATATCAGCAAGACCATTGCCGATGAGGAAGTCCAGCGCAATGGGCACTTCTTGGGGACCCAGCTCGGGGGCAAGAGCACGCAGGGCGGCTGCCACGCCGCACCGCACAGAAACGTAGCCACTCTGCGAAGGTGTGTGCGCATGTGTGTATGTTTGAGAAAGAGAGAGAGAGAGAGAGAGAGAGAGAGAGAGAGAGAGAGAGAGAGAGAAAGAGAGAGAGAGAGAGAGAGAGAGAGAGCGCACGCACGCACGCAAAGAGTAAAGGGTTGCAGTTCATACACGAGGACGTTTAAGATGGCCGGTGGAAATGCATTTCAATGGAAAAGAGCAATGTAAGTTTTGATTTATGTCCCTCCTGAACGAGAGTGTAGGCATGCTGTGGCAAAGAGCGCTGTACAAGTGAATGTAGGCAATATAACAAGGAGACCATAATGTGCTGCAGCCAGCGCAGGCATGCGAGCCTCTCCGTAAAAGTTGGCAGTGCACGCGCAATTAAGGCTGGCCACAGCCCAGGGCGGCACCACGAGGCCTGGGCGCCCACCAAAACGGTGAGCAAGGCGGCCAAGGGTGCGAGTGCCTCTGGCTCTTGTGCCACGGGTGTAACGGGCAGTAAGCATGGGGGGCGTGGTACACTTGCGCAAGTGGCTGCGTGGGTGCAAGCACACCACGCGTGTGCACACAAATGCGTGTGCTTCCGCACGCGCCTACCGACCTGACATGACCCATGGGGATGCAAGGGAGGGATCTGAGAGTAAAATTATGTTATTGAATTTCAAGCTTAACACAAAAAGCATATATGCAGCAATGTCTTTTATTTTTGGAAGGAGCTCTGACAAGGCAAAGGGTTGAATGTACTTGGATGAGGTGATGTCAACGCAAAACATACATATTACCGTCCGTTTACGATCACTTCGGAAATTAATTAATAATTTGGCCAGAAAACGAAAATTTCTATAAATTCTCGGAGGCCTCTCCGAACTGAATTTGAATGATAAATTTATAGTGGTTTTGAGGGTGAAAATCGAAATGAGCTCCAAACACGTCAGTGTGAACCCCCTGGCCTCAGCCGCAGCCTCAGCTTCAGCCTCAGACACAGCTTCAGCCATAACAAACAGCAGTAGCATTGCACATGCAGCATTCACAGGGGGGCTCTCAAACTCAAAAACAATTCCCAACAGAGCCCTCGAACTCAAAAATTAATCCCCAGACCCCCTCACGAACTGAAATCGAAATTTTAATTAATTATTTGAGGGTCTCAAAGTGATCGTGAACGGACGGTATGCTCTTCTTTTGCGACATCATTTTCCAAGACGTGTGCTAGGCATTCAAACACAGCGGCACACAGATTGAAGTCTGTTCATAGAAGATGCTCAAGCAAACAGAGGTGGCTGTGGCCATACCACAACGGTTTGCAGACGCTCTGCCTTTAGGGACACGTTTCGTTAATGACCAGCATCCATGTAAATGAGGAGAGACTGGCTGATCATCTTGGCTTGACAAATCAGAGCGTCCTTCTATAGAAAATTTGAGCTGCACACACACATAGCACGGTATGCAGCAGATCCACAAATACGCACAAGCCGCACATGTGAGGATTGAAAGGTGTAATGTCAAGTCTGTGCAGCAGCATGTGCTGCAGCCAGCGCAGGCATGCGAGCCTCTCCGTAAAAGTTGGCAGTGCACGCGCAATCAAGGCTGGCCACAGCCCAGGGCGGCACCACGAGGCCTGGGCGCCCACCAAAACGGTGAGCAAGGCGGCCAAGGGTGCGAGTGCCTCTGGCTCTTGTGCCACGGGTGTAACGGGCAGTAAGCATTGGGGGCGTGGTACACTTGCGCACGTGGCTGCGTGGGTGCAAGCACACCATGCACACATGCACAAATGCACAAACACACGCGCCTACCGACCTGACATGACCCATGGGTATTTTTTGTGAGGGAGTAACAGTAGAGTTTGCACTCTTGTCTTCGCTTCAGAACAAGGAAATATGTACTTACTTGATGAATCCATCCTCCAAGACTGTAGCTCTCCTGATTTATAATTTAAGGCTTAGGAAGCAGGACAACAAACAACAACAACAGGAGCATCAGATACACACACACACACACGGAAAGCTAGACTCTACTCACCCCATATGCAGAGGTGCACTGCGCCAGGACTTCTCCAGTTGTGTCGGGCAGTGCTTTGGCAGCGGATGCAAGAGCACAGGCGGCAGCGTTGGTGTTGTCAGGAGCCTCAGCCTCGACGAGCAGGCACACAAGGGGCAGGATATAGGAGTGGGGCAGCTTGCAGTGCGCCTGAAGGCAAGATGTAAGGGGGTGAAGCAAGTGTGCGTGTGTGTATGGAGGGTAATCTAAGGGGCTGAAGTGGCGTGTGCAAGGGAGCAAGATGCCAGGAGCTGCATAGGTGTAGGTGCATGGGAGAATAATGCGCGTGCAATTGTCTTTCGCAAGGTCTCGTGACTCTAAAAAGCAGGGTTGTTCAATTGGCAAATTTGGGAAGAAGGGTTCGTTAAAGCTCGTGTAAGTTCTAGAGCTCTCAAACTGTTCGAGCAGTTCAATGTGCAATTTCGAAAATGGAGGACATTGCTGGTTTCTGTTTTCATACTCGTCCAAAACATGCTTGTATTGCCTTCAATGTATATAATGTAATAAAATAAGTCATCACACAAAAAATGAGAACGTTTAACGGCCACTAAAGCTCTTTCCTGCATTTTACACTGCAATTTTAAACACAAAAAATCAAAGAAAGGGCTTCAAGTGCAAAAAAGTTTTGGAAGGCTTGGATCTTTTAGTAGCTTTCCAAGCCTTCCAAAACTTCTTTGCACTTTTAGTAGCTCGAGAACGGCATTTTTAGGGTAAAACGCGTGAAAGTTTGCAATCCCAAACTTTTGACCGGAACACAAACTGAACAACCCTGCTAAAAAGTGTATCAATGAGGGTGTAGGCGTGCTGTAGGTCGCAGTGAGACCACAATATGAGTGAGGTTGAGCAACATCAAAAGTGTGGAGTGTCAAAAAGTAATCTTTGGGCAAGGGCAGAGACCATCCCCTCAAACCATCTTTCAAAGGTAAGAAGGTGAGTGATGGGACGAGGGTTGATGGGTAGGAAAGGCATGATGAAAATCTCATAGCACCGTACAGGCACGTAACCAATGTGATTTTTGAATTTAACCCCAATACGAGCTATGCGAGGGGCACACAATCTAATTATTCACCCCAATGCGGCCTTTGGCCCTCTGAGCTGCACATGCACGCGTATGCACGCGCGTGTGCGCACGTACGTTTGTGCGCATGCACACGTGTGCGTGCGTGCGCGTATGTGTGTGTGCGTGCGCATCCGTGTGTGCGTGCGTTGTGTACGTGTGTGCGTGTGTGTGCGCGTACATGTGCGTGCATGCGCATGTGAAGGGATTGAAACACCCTTCCTCTTAGTCCTTCCTCCCCAAGAGAGGGCCAGCCTCCCAAGCTGCTTGTCCCCCTTGGAGACCTCCCAAGCTGTTTGCCTTCCTTGGGGGTCTCCTGAGGGGCGGCTTGGGAAGCTTTCCCGGCCTGTACCCATTCATGCTCAGGATCAATTAATTAACCCCAATGAAAGCTTTGCGAGGCGCTTGTAACTTAGTTAATTAAACTGCTCCCGACACACCGCGAGGGGTCAGAAACGTTGGCGGTACGCTTTGATATACCGCCTATATGGTAAGTCTTTTTCCTGCTACTGCAAATTGAGGTGTGCACACTCTTGCGCTGTAACACGCTATGCCATCAGAGCTTGCAAACAAAACAATGATAGTGGCAAAAAGGACAGGCGTAGCAGAGGAAATTGTTCCTCGGCCATTACGATGTGCGGTGCAAACCACCGCGCCATCAGAGCGTGCCAACAAAAGAATGAAAGAGACAAAAAGAAAGCTGCAGCTGAAAGTGCACCTTGGCTATGGAATTTGGCATTGTTTAAGCGTACAAAACACAATCACAGTGGCAGATAAAACAGAACCAGTAGTAGTTGAGACAAAAATGCAGCGGTTGCAACAGTTGCAGCAGCTCACCTGCTCCCACAGCTCTTTTGCTGCTGCAGCGTTGCCTTTGTTTGGGTCGTGGCAAGCCACGTGCAACAAGCATATCTGCAGGAAATAGGGATACACGTGTGTTTAGACATCTGACGCGGCGTAAATGTTGCCCGTGGCGAGCATAACCTCCAAACCCTTGCTGAGATTGCCTTCACTTTCTCCTCCTTATATCTCACACCCCATTTGTGTTACCAGCCCTATTAGCCAAAAGCACCCCTCAAGTAACCCCTCCGGCGTCACCCCACTTTTCGACACCCAATTATTGCACCCCTACCCACACCTCAACCCTAGCTGTCCATCCTCCCTTACTCTGCTCTTCTAAGTCACTCTTAAACCCACCAAGCCATTGCCACTCCCCTAAAGTGCTCACAAAACAAGCTGCAGCTTACTTGTCCAACTCTTGCCACCATCATCGCACAAAAAGGTGCACACCCATCCCCCACAACAAAGCCTTCACAACGAGGGGGCACACACGAAGCAGGAGCAGACTGGCAGGCTCCGTTCAAACCCACCAGTTCTGCTCCGTCATCGCACGGGCAAGACCCAGACGCCAGCACAGGCACTGTAGGCAGAGCTGTGAGGACTGCCCCCCTGACGAGGGCACTGGGGCAGGCCAAACCTCGCGCTGCAGCCAGCACGTCTGCATGGTCCACTGCACCCACTGCCAGCTGCTTGAGCAGGGGCTGCACACGATCCCTGTGAATGTGCGGGTGGGTGTGTATAAATGCGTGTGCATGCGCAGGAAGGGAAAACTGGACGCACTCTTTACAAAAGGGGCAGACAAAGCGGTGCATGGATACTTTATTGAAAGTGCACAGACATTGCACGCAATAGAAAAAAGTCTCCACGCCTGTACGCGGGCAATACAGCAGGTGGCGCATGCACAAGAATTTACTCACACACCTCTTTTGTGCACAACTACAACATGCCCACACTACTCATGTGCCAAAATGCACGCGTACACATTTAAGCGAACACCTTCGTTGTGTGTGTGCACATTGCCATGCCCACTCTACTAAAGTGCACACAAGGCACACAAACACACTAGAGGCACACACACATATACACGCACGCATGCCTCACCTGTACGCAGGCATCACCCCCAGCAGGTGGTACAGCAAACTCAGGCTGGCCGCGCGAGGCACATCGTGCGCAGCACAGTGCAAAGCCACCACAGCAAGCGCGTCCTCGTGAGAAGGCGTGTGCGTGGGAGAGGATAAAATGGCCTGTGTGTGTGGATTGTGAATGTGTGTGTGTGTGAGTGTGTGAGTGTGCCCAAGTGCGAGTGGGTGGATTTGTGTGTGTGATTGTGTATGCACGGGTGTCTTTGTGTATTTGTGTGTACACGTGATTCCACGCGTTCAGGTGTGTGTTGTGTGTGCGTGTATGTGTGTGTGTGCGCGCGCGTGTGTGTGCAGGTTAAGATACATGCGCGTGTAGGTAAGGGTCCTGCAGTACACATACACAGCACCTCCAATTCCTCCCGTGTTCAGAATACATGCAGCACACACTCATATACACACATACACCTTCTGCATCACACACACACACACACACACACACATGTACACGCACCTGCAGCACTGGGAACACAAAACGGTAGGCAGCTCCGTGCAGGGGTCGTCTGTCTCCAGTGACCTGCACACACAGATGCACGTACGTAGCACACATATGTATGGATTCTGCTTACTAATATTTTCACACCTATGTGCCATGTATGCTCAAACATGGTACACATGAACAAAAACGCGCGTAGAACACATTTGTGTACAAACACAGTAATCATGAACAAAGATGCCCAATGATATCCCCCTCTTGTTGTATTAACATTAATAGCCATACAAGAGAAATGAGAATGGTTAAGCAAGTTCGCACGGCGAGTTGAGCACAGTGTCTTAAAAAGTAACTAGGTATACTTCACTATGCCTAAGGGGCACTTTGCTGTGGTTAAAACAGTAATTTGCTCTTAGTCCACATTGCCAGCATAACAAACGCAAGGAATGAACAGGCCATGAGCTCGCAGCAGGGAGAACATGTACTGAATTGTCAGGCTTAAATAGCTAAACAGGCAAGGTTCTATTGAAGAGTTTTTAACATGTGGCGCATCCCAATGCCTATTTTGTAACAGCTTACATTTCATTACAGCGTTGACACAATTTGCAATACACACTATGTTTTGTGACCGCTCGCAGCCCACACATACAAGCCTACTTCACATGCTTGATTGTGTGTATATATGTACGCGCATGCTCTCACACCTGTCGTAGGGCAGAGACCACGTCCGCTATCTCACGCGCATGAGGGATCTTCACAGCACCCACTTGCTGAGCCTGTCAAGCAGGGGACGGTAAAGACATGGTGCAGGAGTGTGTGTGTGTGTGTTAAAACAACGAGAGGAGCCAAATACATTCTATCCTTATCAGGAATGTGTCATACGGTCTTTTGGGATGTTCAATACGGTAAAATACGCGTTAAATACGGAATTCTACGTAAGATACGATTGTAATTTTAAGCATTTTCGTGAGTGCCAAATTTTGACCCAAAATGGACCCAATTCGCCCCAAAATCACCCAAAACGTTCCCAATCCTTTTCCAATATATTATGTGTTATTAATATATTATATAATAGCATAGGAAGCTCACTGAAAGGCCGTTGTGGGGCGGAAATTGCCTAAAAAGGCCCCAAAACGGCAGAAAACGGCAAATTTTGCAACTGTATAATACGGCCCAACTTGTTCAATACGGTAAAATATGCGTTATATACGATACAGCGTATTATACGAATACGCCGTATGACACATTCCTGGTCCTTATGCACCAGTGTGAAGGGGCTTATGCACTAGTGTGAAGGGCCATGCAGGAGTGCACCTTTCCACAACATATTTAGTTGGCAAGGGTTGCCTATGTAAGCCATCCTGCTGTCCCAATGGGGTCACACCTTATCGGCAATTGATTAATCACATTTTGTCAAGTGATGCTTAGCGTGTGAGCTGGCAGTTATTCTGTGCACAGGAGCAGATGAGAAGGTGAAGACCGCAGAACCACATTACACAGGCTGTCATTTAGAAGCTGCAGTGGCCAATCCTTTGAGTTACACACACAGACACACACGGACAGACAGACAGACAGACAGACAGACAGACAGACAGACAGACAGACAGACAGACAGACAGACAGACAGACAGACAGACAGACAGACAGACAGACAGACAGACAGACAGACAGACAGACAGACA
>Ga0307963_1001860_pt1 | contig 16422 bp, 17 predicted proteins | sample OrgLakmetagen594_FD_201829 | JGI IMG/M metagenome (GOLD analysis project Ga0307963, IMG submission 201829) | Saline water microbial communities from Organic Lake, Antarctica - #594 | ecosystem: Environmental > Aquatic > Non-marine Saline and Alkaline > Saline | place: Antarctica: Organic Lake...
TTGAACAGCCCCCCCTTGAACCAGTCAGTGTAGGCCCCCCTCTTGCGCTTGCCATCCTGCCCCTGCTGCTGCTGCTCCTGCTGCTGCTGTTGCTGTGCAGGCTGTTGTGCAGGCTGCTGTGCAGACGGACCATTGGCTGCATAGAGAACAACAGCTTAGTGCTTGCATGTGTGCTTCCCTCAATCAGAGAAGGAACCTTCTCTTACACACTTGCCACGCACTCTGTATGGATGTTTCTTAAGGGGCTGTGAGAGAAGGGGGCTTCTTCTTGGAGCCGCGCGGGCGCCCCACAGGCCTCTTCCCAGCCTCGCCCCTTGCCTTTGCCTCTTCCTCTTGCAGCTCCTTGAGTTGCCTCTCCCTCTGCAGCTTCTCACGGTCCCCCTGCTGAGCAGCCAGCCTTTCAGCTTGGGATTGGGGCTTCAAGAACCCGGCCAGGAAGTTCACACTGGCGCGCTTGGAGCTCATTTCGATTTATACCCTCAAATCCACTATAAATAATTAATTTATCACTTCGGAAGTCAGTTCGGAGAGGCCTCCAAGAATTAATAAAAATTTTCGTTTTCTGGCCAAATAATTATTTAATTTCCGAAGTGATCGTAAACGGACGGTATTAACATGCGAAATATTAACGTGTGTAGTCATTGTGATTATTGTGTGTATTGCAACGTGTGTATGACTAACGTCTGTTATTAACATGCAAAATATTAACGTGTGTAGTCATTGTGATTACGTGTATAACCATTATTAGTGCGTGTATTGCAACGTGTGTACGACTACATCACGTGCGATAAGGACCTGGCGGCTTGTGTTACAAGCACTCATTTGTCATTTGCTAATTTGAAGGGTTGGCCAGAATTGTAAGTTGCTAATTTGTAGGGTTGGCCAGAATTGTAATTTGCTAATTTGTAGGGTTGGCCAGAACCGTTTATATACATACATACACACCGTATATTTGGAGATTTCCAAGCCAAAAATACCGTGTATACACCGTATATACATGGTTCTCGCCGACCCTACTAATTTGGGACGTCTCACACCTTCATCCACTCTTCTTACAAAGCAGGCTTATTGTATCATCCCATAATTTGGTCCTTTCTTTCCATACAATAGACTCATATGAAGTGGCACTCCTAGTCGTGGCATCCCTTATCTTTTTTTGCCTTCATCGTGCGATGGGCTTGTATTGACGTCCCATACACTTGTCCCTTCTTTTTATGCAGTGGGATCTCAAGAGGTGGCACTCCTTGCTGCTCACCATGCACCCTCACTTTGCAGCTTGAACATGCAGGTGAGAAAAAGTGAGGAGTGTTGTATGTGATCAGCAAGCTGCTCAGTCAATGATCACATGCACCGCACGCTAGAGCAGAGGGACTGTTTTGGTGTCGTGGAATGTCCTTCTCACGTTGCACCTTTGCAACATATAAATGCAGGGTTGTTCAGTTCGGGGTTCGGTCAAAAGTTCGGATTTGTAACTTTTCACGCATTATTACGAACCCTAAAGATGCCGTTTGCGAGCTATCACAGTCTGTCGAACTTTAAGCCCTTTTTCAAATCTTTGGGTCAAAAATTGCAGCTCAAAATGCAGGAATGAGCCGCAGATGGCCGTCAAACGTTTTGATTATTTGTGTACTGATTGAATATAATAGATCATATGGATTTAAGACTATTCAAGCATGTTTTGGACCCTCCCGATTCCTCCAATGTATACGCCGTCCTTGTTCCCTCTTAACCTAATAGCAACTGTTTCCCTCTTGCCCTAATAACAACGGTTTCCCTCTTACCCTAATAACAACTGTTTCCCTCTTACTTTATTAACAACTGTTTCCCTCTTACCCTAATAACCTCCCCACACCCTCCACCAAACCAGGTCATGCCGCCCCTAGACTCCTTGCTTGAGGATCCCTTTAAGCTTTTATACACTTATGGGGATACGCGTTTTCAGAACAACTTTAGATTACATCAGTTGGATTTGCCCACCCTGGCTTGCTTATTACTTTTTCCTTGTCTAGGGCTGCAAAGCAGCAGCGTGCGCCACTGTACGGAGTGCAAAGGGTGTGGATGAAGAGGAGCTGCTGGAGCAGCAGACCTGCTTGCACTCCCTCGCCTCCCTCACACAGCTCACATCACTCAATCTGGGCCTCGTGGTGGGGGCAGATAGCAGGTCAGGGGGGACTCGGGGCATTAAGCGGACACGTGCAACTGGCTCAGGGTTTTGGCGGCCACAACAGCAGCAGCAGCAGCAGCAGGTGGTGGTGGTGGGACAAAAACGGGCACGGGAAGCTGGGGCGGTAGCTTCTTACATCAGGAGGGACGATATATTGGGAGCAGAGCTCATGAACAACGCAGGGGAGGGCATTGCTGGAGCGCTGAGCAGGCTATGTGGTGGGGGTGGTGGTGGTGGTGTTATTGGGCTCCGCAGCCTCTGCCTAGGTAATACAGGGGTTGAAGACTCAGTTCTAGCCTCGCTGAGGGGCTTGACTTCCCTTGATCTGACAGGGTGCGCATTTTTGATTTGTTTTGCTTATATTAATGCACACTAGGGCTCAGCACACACGCAAGAAACAGCGAATTAAGAGGAACTACCCCGGCAATGAAGCACCTTCTGCATCACATTGTAGTCACATAACAGCATGCACCAAACTCACACACACACACACACACACACACACACACACACACACACACACACACACACACACATGCACACATGCGCACATGCGCACTCACACATACACACACATACACACGTACACACATGATTGTACACTTAAGCCATCTACCAGGGCATGCACATACACACCAAAACAATTAATATGCTAGGCTGTACACGTATGCACACTAAACACCGAACACGCGTGCACACTAAGGCAAGTGCGCTCTCTTGCACTGCAGCAGTCTCACACCAGGGCATGCACATACACACCAGGGCATATGCACACACATGCACACACACACACGCACACACACGTACACACATGATTGTACACTAAAGCATTCTACCAAGGCATGCACATACACACCAGGGCATGCACATACACACCAAAACAAATACAAATGCTAGGCTGTACATGTATGCACACTGGAGAAGTGCGCTTTCGTGCATTGCAGCAAAAACAAATGCGTGGGCATTGGGCACACACATGATTAGTAGGGTTGGCCAGAACCATATATATATACGGTATTCTTGGCAGAGAAATCACCAAATATACGGTCATATACGGTGTATATATACGGTTCTGGCCGACCCTAATGATTAGGCACACACTTTTGTACTTTTGTAAAAACATATGTGGTGGTACATACATTAACATGCCCATGAGTCAGCAATTGATTGATCACGGCATCCCTCAGGCCTGGCACATACTGTCGTGAAATAGCACATAATGGTACACGCACATATTTTAACACGCCCATGTGTCAGCAAGTGATTGATCACGGTATCCTTCAGGCCCGGCATATGCTGTTTCAAAAAAGCACATAGTGGTACATACCTTAACACGCCCAGGTGTCAGCGAGTGAGTGACCATGGCATCCTCCAGGCCCTCCTGAACTCGCCCCACTTGCAAGTAAGCATGAGCGGATGTGCTCCATGTGTCTTTCGTCCCCTCTTAGAGAAAAACCACCACTCGGATGTTGATCATTCTGTCAACTTTATAACCTACTCCTGCATATTATACTTCCATTCTAAAAGCAGTGCTATTATTGTTGAGCCGTTTATCTGCTTCACCAGCCCTTATAAAAAACGCATGCGTCGATGATTCCCTGTGTTCAAGTCGTTTACCTGCTTCACCAGCCCACAAGAAGAATGCATGCCTGGATGTGTCCCTGGGATCAGTCGTCGACACACTTGCTGCACACAAAGCCTTTTTTCAGCAGCACTTCCTGTAAAACATGTCATCCTACTCCCTGTCACCCTGCTGCCTGTCACCTTGCTGCCTGTCACCCTGCTGCCTGTCCCACATGTCACCTTGCTGCCTGTCCCACATGTCACCTTGCTGCCTGTCACCCTGCTGCCTGTCACCTTGCTGCCTGTCCCACATGTCACCCTGCTGCCTGTCACCCTACTGCCTGTCACCTTGCTGCCTGTCACCCTGCTGCCTGTCCCACATGCCACCCTGCTGCCTGTCACCCTGCTGCCTGTCGAACTGCAGCTCCAATCACACCGAGCACATGCCGAACCATGCGCATGCATCCTGCCCGTAAAGCATGCACACTGTGCAAGCAGGGCTGCTTCTTGGCCCTCTTGCGACTTTCTGGATAACTATATCCCAGCGTGACACACACACACACACACACACACACACACACACACGCTGAGACGCATTCTTGCTAAGAGTGCGTACCCTGCCATTGGTATACCTTTAGCTGGACCGCTCCTCAGGTCTGACCACCCACGCTGTCATTGCATGATCTCCCCCTCTGATCACCATCCACCTCTGCAGTCGTCGCTGCTCCTCCTCAGCAGACGTATAGGTGGGCTTGGTTCTAGGTCTGCAACTGAGCAGAGCGGGTGCACTGACGCCCACAGCGCGCTGGGATAGGTTTGTGTAATGCGGCTCTTACTTCAGGACAGGCCACGCCCTGTGCTTGCCCGTAGGTCCTCAAATCGAGCGGAGCATGCGCGCTGATGCACATCGGGCTAAGAGAGGCGTTTGTGTAGTGCCACTCTCATCCAGTTCAGTCTAGGCCCCGCCCTCTGCGTGCCCGTAGGTCCTCAAACTCAGCGGAGCAAGTGCGCTGACGCCCAACGCGCTGGGAGGACCAGCTCATGCTAACACTCCACTCACTGTGAGCACTGCTCCATTCCCGGCTACACAATCTGCTACTTCATCCACAGTAGCTGCAACAGCTGCAGCAGAGGCAGCGGCGGCAGCAGCGGCAACTACTACCACTCCAATGGCAGGAGCGGGCCTGGGCACTCCAACAGCAACAGCCCCACGTACAGCAGCAAATGACCTAGATGTTTCAACATTCACAGCCGTGACGGCCACGCATACAGCAGCAGAAGACATGAGCACTCCAACAGCGACAGCCACACCGGCAACAGGCACAGCAGCAGCAGCAGCAGCAGCAGTAGCAGCACATGCAACATCAGCAGCAGCAGCACATGCAACATCAGAAGCAAACACTGCCAGAATCCTCTCAGTTGACGCACCAGCTCCTACGCAGGCACGAGGCCCGGCACCAACACCAGCAAATATTGCACGCCAAGCACCAACACAAACCCCCCAGAGCACAGCAAGCGGCTTCCCATGCTCTGCCAGCAAGCCATGTTCTACCAGCAACCCACGTTCTACCATGAGCCCATCATACCCCCAAGCAAAGCAGCAGAACCTTCTAGTCAACCAGCAACCCATCTCTAACCAGCAGCACATACTCTGTCAGGCTGCCTCCGGCCACGTGCTCATCCCAGGGGCGCTCCCAAGCACAGCTAAATTACCTCCTTCCTCGACCTGCAATTCACCTCCTACCAGCACAGTTATATTGCCTCCATCCTCGACCGACAACTCACCTCCTACCATCACAGTTAAATTGCCTCCCTCGAATTCACCTCCTACCAGCAACCCACCCCTCTTCAAGCTGCCTGCGGCCACGTGCTCAGCCCTCCTGCCCTCACGCCCCCAGAATGCACACGCACACAGCTTTCGACTGGCCGGCAAAGGCATCACAAAAAAAGGGCCCGCCAAGAGGGCTGCCCCTCCATCAGCAAAACTAGGCTCCATGCAGCACCCCCCACCACTATCGCAAAAGCTCCCAAGTCCTGTGGCACACACTTCAGGCCTGGCACCAACTGCATCATCTTCAGCTGCAGGTTCAGCGGGAACACCAGTAGCAGCAGCGGTCCCACCACCACCACCATCACCACCACCACCACCAAGATCAGCAGCAGCACTTGCAGCAGCAGCAGCAGTAGCAGCAGCAGCAGCGGTCCCACCACCACCACCAAGATCAGCAGCAGCACTTGCAGCAGCAGCAGCAGCAGCAGTAGCAGCAGCAGCTGATGCAGCCCGGGAGGCGTCCACACTGCCATCACAACCCGCAGGTGCATCACTGCTGCCAGCATCATCAGCTGCAGCTCCTCGCACCGTAGCAAGCCAACGGTGCCCTAACTTGACTAGTGTCAGTTTGCCACGTGGGCTGGGGGTGTGCTTGGGCTGGATTCCTGGCGGACTTGTGCCTGTGCACGGTGCTGGGCCGTTCCAGGTGTGTGGGAGTGAGGGATGTGGGGGGTGCTGGGTTGTGCAGGTATTTTGTTGTGTTGATGTGGGCTGGATTCTTTGCGGACTAGTGCCTATGCTTAGCCTTGGGCCGCCCTAGGTGTGTGTGTGTGTGTGTTTGTGTGTGTGTTTGTGTGTGTGTGTGTGTGTGTGTGTGTGTGTAGGTTGTGGACACGGGGGATGAGGATGTGGGTGTAGACGTGCGTTGAGCAGGTCATGTGTTGAGTCGATTTATATTATAGGCGGATGGAGCCTCTGCATGGTCTTGGGCTGCCCAATTGTGTGGGGTTTGTGGGTTTATGGTGCACGCCAAGGTGTGAGTGTGTTGTTTAGGTGTTATGCTGCGTCGATGTGATATCTGTTTGTGTAAATACGTGTTTCTATGTTGAAAAGGGTGTGCGGATTGTACGTGCTTATGTTGTGGTTATGCGCGCATATATGTTCGATGGGTGGATGTTTGAATACATTGATGTGAACGGTACTTTCTGTGTTGTTGGGTATTCTGACAGTACAGTTAAGGGCAGCAGAAACGTGTCAATATGTTGTGTTCCTTGCTGGTATACACGAACCGCCGCAGGATATGAAAGAAGTGTTGAAATCGCTCATATTCCTCTTCAACTCAGGCTATCCTGCTGCCATGTGTATGTGTCCCGAGCCCATCATTCCCTATACTCTGCTCTCGACATTGCTGTTGATGTTCATGATTGCCTGTTTTCTGTAGAACCTGTTGTTTTTCATGATTGCCTTTAGAAATTTGTTGATTCAGAACCTGTTGATGTTCATGATTGCCTGTTTTCTGTAGAGACCTGTTGTTTTTCATGATTGCCTTTTATAACCTGTTGTTGTTCATGATTGCATGTTCCCTGTAGAGACCTGTTGTTTTTGATGATTGCCTTTACAAACCTGTTGATTCAGAACCTGTTGTTGATCATGAATGCCTGTTCCCTGTAGAGACCGTTGTATTTCATGATTGCCTTTAGAACCTGTTGTGGTTCTCGATTGCCTGTTCCCTTTAGAACCTGTTGTTGTTTTCGATTTTGTCAATTGAGTTACCGTATGGCAATAGGCATGAAACTGCAACTGCACGGGGCGGTGTCCAACGCATTCGCTGCTGAGGATCCTGCTCAGAACCAACAACGCAGTGTGTCAAAGGCACACATCGCTCACTCTTTGGGCTTTCTCCTCTGATGCAGGCCGGAATGTGCACACAGCTGCAGAAGGTAGAGGTGGTGGCTGGAAGGAGCGTAGATGATGCTGGGCTCACACAGCTGACAAATGCATGCCCCTGCCTTCGTCAGTTGGTCCTGAAGGTAAGAGCTGACAATCGCATGCGCCTGCTTTCGTCAGTTGGTCCTTAAGATAAGAGCTGACAAATGCATGTCCCTGCATTCGTCGATTGGTCCTGAAGGTACGAGCTGACAAATGCATGCCCCTGCCTTCGTCAGTCGGTCCTTAAGATAAGAGCTGACAAATGCATGCCCCTGCCTTTGTCAGTTGGTCCTTAAGATAAGAGCTGACAAATGCATGCCCCTGCCTTCGTCAGTTGGTCCTTAAGATAAGAGCTGACAAATGCATGCCCCTGCCTTCGTCAGTTGGTCCTTAAGATAAGAGCTGACAAATGCATGCCCCTACCTTCGTCAGTTGGTCCTTGAGATAAGAGCTGACAAATGCATGCCCCTGCTTTCGTCAATTGGTCCTGAAGGTAAGAGCTGACAAATGCGTGCCCCTGCCTTCGTCAGTTGGTCCTGAAGGTTAAGATGGGATAGTGGTATAGTGGAATAGTGGGTTCGTGGGAGAAAGTAAGGATGCGACAGAGGGGGGACACTGGGAATGTGTCTAAAATATTCCTTTTTCGCACTCAGAAGCCAGCCATTCACTACCCTCTCAGATGATTGACACCATTTTCGCCTTAATGAAATTATGCAATATAAGCTGCACGAGGATGCGCTTATGTCTGTCTAATTTAATGTGTGCGCAGATTGCCAGGGGTTATAGCTGACCACCCAGACCCTAATTTGGTGTCTTTCTATTGAAAAACAGCACACGTGTTTGTAGCTGTATCACCAACCACTTCACTGTTCCGCTTCATTTCTTTTGCAATCGTGTTTGTTTATTACAGGAACTCCATACCACCAAACATCATGTGGTTTGGTGCAGTGGGTTGTCAGATCCGGCACACAGGTGCCTGAAAAGTAGGGCTCACGCCGCGGTTGATATGGTTTTTGGCCCCAACTGGCAGTTCTCAAGCTCACCTGCTTCACGATGCTGGTTTTGAAAACTGCCAATTGGGGCCAGCATAGCCTGTAAACATTTGGAACATTGGAACATTGGAACATTGGACATTGGAACTTTGGAACATTGGAACATTGGAACTTTGGAACATTGGAACATTGGAACATAGCCTGTAAACATAGCCTGTAAACATAGCCTGTAAACATTTGAAAATCGTACCCCTTTTGGGCCTCAGTGTCCCCCCTCTGGGATTTTGGGGCTCACTGGTGGTCATAAGAAAAAACAAAGGCAGACAAACATACACACACATATACATGCACGTGCAGAGAGCAGAGTGTGTGTCCCACGCTGGTGCCCTATATGTATATAAAGTATATATATACAGGAATAATCAGAGACAGACAAACATACACACATATACGTACACGTGCAGAGAGCAGAGTGTGTGTCTGACGCTGGTGCCCTATATATGTATATATGAATAAACAAAGACAGACAAACATACACACACATATATGTACACATGCAGACAGCAGAGTGTGTGTCTGACGCTGGTGCCCTATATATATATACGTATAGGAATAAACAAAGACAGACAAACATACACACACATATACGTACACGTGCAGAGAGCAGAGTGTGTGTCTGACGCTGGTGCCCTTTCTGCCCTGTCATCTTGCCGGGCCCTCCGTCGTTTCACTCTCACAGGTGGGATTTTCCTGTGTGTGTGTGTGGGTGGGTGGGTGTGGGTGTGGGTGTGGGTGTCGGGGTGTGGATGTGTTGTGGGTGTGCCAAAGTTTGTGTGCGTGTGCGTGTGTGTGCGCGCACGTACGTGAATGAGTGTATTTGTTGTGTGGTTTGAAACAAGGACGTTCTTGAGAAAGTGGATGTTCTTGAGAAAGTGGACGTTCTTGAGAAAGGAGAGTACAGCTGTCATAAACCTTCCTCTGATCGGTAGTGTACTTTGCAAAAACTTGCAAACGTCGCTGATGTACCATGCACAACCCTCGATACAAAACAAGTGTACCATGCACAACTAATGTACCATGCGCAACTAGTGTACCATGCGCAGCTAGTGTACCATGCGCAACTAGTGTACCATGCGCAGCTAGTGTACCATGCGCAACTAGTGTACCATGCGCAACCCTCGATACCGGTATTGTGCCAAGCATCCCTTAAGCAAGAGTAATTGCCTGTGTTGATAAGGATCAGCGTGTTTGTAAAGAAAGGCTTTTCAGCTGGTACTCACATCAGCCAAAGCTTCAACCAAACTTACAAGACGTGCTCACACGCAAAGACATGTTTCACACGCTAAGACGTGCTTCACACGCGAAGACGTGCTTCTCACGCAAAGACGTTGACGTTATCCACTGCGTAACAATCGCACGTTGTGGATACCAGTTTTTCTTCTAGTTTCACAGAATCAGGAAGCAGCACCGGGCACCTCGATATCAGAGCTATTTGGTCGCCGAGAGCCACATTGCCGAAATTCACACCAAATATTGCTCAACCCAAGGTTGTCCCCTTGAAGCTTGTATACCATGCTCAATGATTCCTGGGCGCACATATTAGATTCAGTCTCTCTTGAAACTTTGATTGATCTGCTTGATTTTTCGTCTCCATGTATGTTGAACATGCTTGCTTAGGCGCTTCTAGGCTTGCAATGACACCCTCAACAAGACAGGCAACACCGATCAGTGATACGTCATGGACAATTGAATGCCTGCATACACTTAACAGAAGCAAAATATGATGAAATTCAACTAAATCGTTGACGTTCCAATGTGCCCTTGCTCTCTCACACACAACACACACACACACACACACACACACACACACACACACACACACACACGCACGCACACACACACGCACGCACACACACACACACACGCACACACACTCACACGACACACACACACAAATCACACACACACACACACACTCACACGACACACACGCACACACACACAGACACATACACACACATACACACTGGCGCTCCAAGGTTCCCAAAAGCCTGTACTAAACACTAAATAAGTTAATAATCCCTTGCAGATGGCAAAACCAATCCACACTCCTGTTCGTCCATGCTCAGGCGCTCCAAGGATCTCAGACGCCACCCTTTCTGCCGCTCTCAGCTGCAGCGCAAGACCCACGAGCAGCACAAGCTGCAGCACTACCACCATCGCCACGGCCTCTACTGAACTAGCAGCACAGGCTGTAGCACTACGACCCGCTAGCAGCAAAAGCTGCAGCACTGCCATCGACAACATCAACATCAGCACGTCCTCCACCCCGCTGCACACCGCAGTCTGTAGAGGTGGGCCGGGAGGCCGTTGTGGGGGAGATGCAAACGACAGAAGGGTGGATGGCAGAGGCAGTGGGTCCTTCATAAGTGGAGGTAGGGGCAACAGCAGCTGTTTCGATTTACAGCCAGCTCAGCCGATGTTTGAAGGCAGTGCTGATGATTGTGCAAGCGTGCATGGGGTGAGAGGACATGGTCCTCTGCTGTCTGAGGCAGCAGTGTGTGACTTAAGAGAGTTGCCTGACACTGGAAAGGGGGGCCTCGTGCACCTGGATCTGAGCAGCTGCACGGGTATTTGTGGCCAGCCCTTTTTCGATATGCTCTCCTTACCCCGCCAAGAACCGCAGTCGCACCCGGGAGGTGTCCAAAATCAGCAGCACCGCGCATCGTACACGCCTGAGGCCCAACAGCAGTCCCAAGCTACTCCAGGCTGGCAAAGCATCTCAGCAGCAGCAGCAGCTGCAGCAGCAGGAGCAGCGGCAGCGGCGGCAAGGAGTTCGCAGCACGCGTACGCAAGTACCTGTGCCTTGTACCATTACTCAACCCAACAGCCCGTTCAGCCGCCGCACCCCCACTGTCGTACATTTGAATCTCTTCTATGCGCTGTACGCGCAACTCAAAGTACACTCTGCTCCCGCACACTCCACCTGCACACGCTCAAGCTGAGTCACTGTGCACGTCTGTCCGAATCAGCGCTCCAGGCTGCATGCGTAGCCTGCCCTCACCTGTCGGTGCTTGCTGTGCAGGATGTGGGACGTGCATTCACACAGGCGTGCTTTGAGGTGAGGTGTGTGAGAGGTGTTGTGGGTGACTTATGCATCGAGTGTAGGGTTGGCCAGAACCTCATGTATACGCCATATATACGGTCTTCGCCGCAAGGATTCTCCGCAATATACGGCGTATATATACAGTACTGGCCAACCCTAATCAAGTGGTGTGTAGGATTATACGATGTGGTGCCCGGTCATATTGTTGTGGAGGACTAAAGCAGTAATTATAACCTAAGGCAATGCTCTTTTCATTCATCAACATGAGGAGAAATGTTTGCGGCTTGTGTGGCTCTTTTTGCTTCGCGTACACATAATGTGGGGTCTAACACCCTATCTGTCGTATGCCTGAGTCCTAAGCTGCTTAAAGGTAGTGCGATGATCGAGGGTTCTTGCTGTGACCAATAGTTCCCAGGTGCGTCCCATTGGGAGACAGACTCTTCATCATGTCTCATCTGATGATCAGCGACAAGAAATGGTTGTGTCCTCTTATTGTTCTCTTTGTGCAATGATAGAATTGCCATGATGCATATACATCCTTCATGATGCTCTTGTGTGACGTGCAGTTTTGTGCACATACGGCGTCATTCAAAAATGGCACCGTATATAACGATCGTAAATAACAGCGTTACCGTCACTAAACTCTGACGATTGACGGCGTAATTTACTATTTTCACCGTCAATTAACATAAATTACGCCGTCAGCGTCATTTACCATTGACGCCGTCAAGCGTCAGGTGCACAACACTGGTGATGTGTCGAGTGTGTCCCCTGATCAGACGGCCTCTTTGATTGGGAACAAAAAGCGTTGCCTCATCAAGCGGGAACAAAACACACTGTGTCGGTGTTTGAATATTGGGAACAAGAAGCATTGCAAGTTGCGACTTTCCTATCGCCTTCCCTTTGCCATCCATTTGCCCTCCCTCTGCCTTCCCTTTGCCTTCCCTTTGCCCTCCCTTTGCCTTGTTCTATTACTGCTGCATCCTGAAAACAGAACAAACTTGTGTGCACGCCTCAGCTCCCCCCTTTCAAATACATGGTGTTATGGATCGCACGGAAGAGTAGCACCAGTGTTTTAAGTTTAGGTCCTCTCTTTGCTTTTGCTTCCAGGTGGTGGCTGCATCGTGCCCGAGCCTCAAAGAGCTTATTTTGGGGGGCACTGCTGTGTGCAGCCTCCCGTCTGTGCTACTCGTCGACAAGCAAGGAAGAGCAGGCGCCCCGTCATTGCCGCCCAATCATGATGGGGCTCTGACGACGCCTAGCGGGGGTTGGCAGGAGGGTTGTGACCACGTCTACGAGCCAAGCCATGCTCCATGTTTAGCTGCGCTGACTGTGCTGCAGCTTCCTATGTCCATGCGAGGGCAATTGTCAGCTGCACCAAGAGGAGCGGTAGCGTGCTTGCAATACAGACCGGCACTAAGGGTCACCTTTTGTGCAGGATAGACTGCTTATTGCTAGGCATTTTGGGCGGGCATCTGAGGGAGTTTGAAATGCTTTGTTTCGAGGTACCTACTGGTACCTTGAGCTTGTAAACATGTTTTAGTCGCCTGAGATGCTTTGTTTCGATGTACCTACTGGTTTGTTTCGCCTAAGATGCTTTGTTTCGATGTATCTACTGGTACCTTGAGCTTGTGAACATGTTTTAGTCGCCTGAGATGCTTTGTTTCAATGTACCTATTGGTACCTTGAGCTTGTGAACATGTTTTAGTCGCCTGAATTGCTTTGTTTCGATGTACCTACTGGTTTGTTTCGCCTAAGATGCTTTGTTTTGATGTACCTACTGGTACCTTGAGCTCGTGAACATGTTTTAGTTGCCTGACTTAAAGAACAGATGTTGCAGGCAGCTACGCCTCCCTCCATAATCATGCTGGGCGTGTTAGCCCAACCAGCGTAGCATTTACTATTTTTCTGTATGCAGGCAGTGAAAACTACTCTCCCACCATCATTCATTTATGAACAGGAGCCACCAATAATGCCCAAACGGAAGTCCACCATACATTGGGAGGTTTAACTAGTGGGGATTGGATCAGAAGAGGTGCAGGCACGGCTCATGCATTGATATATTAAATAAGGCTTATGCACCAGTGTCTATTACAATTGTATGACAACCAACATCGGGGCATGCATCTCATACCAAACTGTGTTCATAGAAAGAAAAGAAAAAGAAAACGCTGGTAGTGGAAACACATTCAGCGAGACTTAGGCACCAAAACCTAAAACCCCTTAGCCAAAAATCAAGTCATTACCAGGCAAGGAGGTGGAATGCATGCAAAAGCACCCTCCTTGTGTGTTCTTAGAAAGTCAGTGATCTGATGGTGCATATGCGGGCAACGCAATAATATTGAAATAAAATATTTCTTCCCTACATCAGCACCGACATTTATGTTTTATTACAATTCAAAAATGGCATCCAAAACAATATTGCGCCTCACACAGCCAAAAACAATAAATCTTTGCTCATGCTTCAGGTGTTTGCAAGGCCTTGCAAGAGGTCGTAGTAGGGCCAGCTGCGATAACCCTTACTTGCCAGCTCCTGGTTGCTGAAGGGCTGTGTGGGAACGCACTGACCCAAGAACAGCTGCTTGTACTCCTCAAAATCCTCTACGGATAGCCTGTAAGCCTTAGCTTCTTCAATGCTCGGGAAATCTTCCTCTCTGTAAGTGACCTTGGTCGACTCACTGGGCACTGCCTGTGTGGTAGAACAGGATGGTTGAGGCATGTTTAGCATGGCGAACTGGAAATTCCTGCGGTAATGACTCTAATTGTAACGTGAAAATGTTTATTTATGCACAATGCTGTGGGGTTGCATGGGGCAGGGAGGCGTGAGCGGGGAAATCGTGAGCGGGGAGGCTTGCTTACATGGTTTGTGTATGCGTGCACGTGTGGCATGGTGCACATGACCTGCCTTGCATGCCCCTGAGGCTGAGCTTTTGTGTGTACATGTGAAGGCAGACAGCAAGGATCATGCGTGGTTGTGCACGCGTGTGAGGGTGCAGGCGTGTGGCAAGTGCACACACGTCTGCATATAGGATTTTCAACCAGTGCCAACATGACGTGCCGCAAATACACCAGCACCGCTTTAGACTCTGCTTACTAATAAGGCATGCACAATGTACTGTAGATGCTCATCTGAGGAGCAGCAGAAGCATGGGAAGAGGGAGGCCTGTGTGTGCTTGAACGCGCGCACCAACGCCACGCTACACCAGGCCTGAGGCCTCAGCCGCACCAGCAGGAAAACACGAGCAGCAGCATGGACATAAGCAGCTGGAAGGGACTGTGGTGTTGCTGGTTGCTTGACCCAGCTTTATCTGGGTCTTTGACCTCAACATGATAGCTCATAACTATCTAATTTGCAAGGCTGGGCCTTAATGCCCAGTATTTTCTATTTTGCTTGTTGTTGGCTGGCAGTGCCCAGCAAAACCCAAACATGTTTGCTCATGACTATCTAATTTTGCATTTGCAAGGCTGGGCCTCAATGCCTAGTGTCTTCTTTTTTTTGCTAAATGTTGGCTGGCAGTGCCCAGCAGAAACCCAAACAGCCCAACGAAGTGGCTGACGGGTAATACTTTGTAACCTTTGTTGCTGGTTGCTTGTGCGAATGAATGTATGCATGTATGTGCACACGCCACGCCATGCCACACCGCAACGCACCACACCACAGTGTGGCCCTGCTGGAGTATCACCCCGAATTCAGGGGTCCTGAAGCATTGGACGGGGAGGGGTCAACAGGGTGCTCAACGGGGAGTAACTGTGCTTCTAGGGGGGCCCATTAGACCTGCTATACTTTTGGGCACTGGCCATAAGTGCTTTAAAACAATACTATACCCTTTTGTAGGGTTAGGCCTAACCCATCGATTTGCGAGTTAGAGGTCTGCCAGCGATGGATGGAGGGGCAGGGTAACACCCTGATATCACTCAAAAATATTCAAGAGGCTGGCCTGCTCAGATCTTTATAGATGATCTATAGATGAAAGCAGATGGTGGAAATCTATTTTGATTGGCTCTGGTATTCTGATTTCGATGGTGATTGCAGTACACCATCATTAAATTGATTTTGAACTTCATATTGCTACGACTCATGTGCTCCGCTTAGCGGACCAGCCTGTCAGAGCTCAGCTTTCTTAACCCAGACCTGGATGACTGGCTTTTGGGAGTTTCCTGGTCCATTTTGGCTACTGGCCTTCAATGAAGGTGATACCATTTTGGCTACTGGCCTTCAATGAAGGTGATAGGTCAATGAAGGTGATAGGCCATTTTGGCTACTGGCCTTCAATGAAGGTGATAGGCCATTTTGGCTGCTGGCCTTCAATGAAGGTGATAGGTCAATGAAGGTGATAGGCCATTTTGGCTACTGGCCTTCAATGAAGGTGATGGGCCATTTTGGCTACTGGCCTTCAATGAAGGTGATAGGTGTGGGGGGGGCCCTTGCCATTAGTGCCTCCTTTTCTCTTCCCTCTGGAGGGATCCCCCAGTCTCATACCTTTGTCCTCTATGCGTGTGACATACTGCTTTACAAATTTCCATGCTCATGTCAATGCGTGCATCAGTCTGCCTCTTGAACGCCTTGCAGTCTTTTCTTCACTGAACCTGAGCTCAAGGGACACTGTTCAGCTGATAAGGCGCCATGGACATTAGCAATAGGCAGCAGTAACAATAGGTACGTTCAGTAGGCAACAGCCTGGATGGTGAGATGGTTGCACCAATTGCTGTTACACAGTTGACCATGGCCACTCATTGTCTCTCAAAACACATACACGCACACAAACACACACACATATACCCCCTCTCACACACACACACACGCAAACACCCCCCCTCTCTCTCTCTCTCTCTCTCTCTCTCTCTCTCTCTCTCTCTCTCTCTCACACCCACACATACACACACACGCACACGCACA
>Ga0307963_1001868_pt1 | contig 16389 bp, 16 predicted proteins | sample OrgLakmetagen594_FD_201829 | JGI IMG/M metagenome (GOLD analysis project Ga0307963, IMG submission 201829) | Saline water microbial communities from Organic Lake, Antarctica - #594 | ecosystem: Environmental > Aquatic > Non-marine Saline and Alkaline > Saline | place: Antarctica: Organic Lake...
CGTGCACCTACGTACTGTGTACCTACGTACTGTGTATTTACGTACTGTGTACCTACGCACTGTGTACCTATGCACTGTGTATCTACGTACCGTGCACCTACGTACTGTGTACCTACGTACTGTGTACCTACGTACCGTGCACCTACGTACCGTGTACCTACGTACTGTGTACCTACGTACTGTGTACCTACGTACCGCGTACCTACGTACCGCGTACCTACGTACTGTGTACCTACGCACTGTGTACCTACGCACTGTGTACCTACGTACTGTGTACCTACGTACTGTGCACCTACGTACTGTGTACCTACGTACTGTGTACCTACGTACTGTGTACCTACGTACCGTGCACCTACGTACCGTGCACCTACGTACCGTGCACCTACGTACTGTGCACCTACGTACTGTGTACCTACGTACTGTGTACCTACGTGCTGTGTACCTACACACTGTGTACCTACGTACTGTGTATCTACGTACCGTGCACCTAAGCACTGTGTACCTACGTACTGTGTACCTACGTACTGTATACCTATAGCTGATCCGTGCTGTGACACACAAGGGCTTCACCCCGCTTTCCACCACGCACCTATGCTGCTGCCATCCTCTCGCGAGGGGTTCTGCTGACCTAGCTGGTTGAGCGAGCTCAAGCAATTGAGCGAGGCGAGCATGCTCTGGCTTTGCCCATGCGGATGTGTGGAATGCGGTGTAGAGGAACTCCATCCGCCATCTTCCTCACCCTCGATTCCTCTTTCTACCCCATGCTCCTCCCCCTCCTCCTCTTCCTCCTCCTGCCCCTCCTTCTCGCCCCCCCCCCTGTGTAACTGCTGTGACTCCTGCTGCTGCTGCTGCTGCTGCTGCTGCTGCTGCTGCTGTTCCAACTGGTGCTGTGCGGATGCCACCTGTCGCAGCCTCCGGAAGCGTGCCTCATCGCTCCACTGGGACAGGGGGCTGCGCTCTCGCTGCGCTGTGCTGTGCTGCTGGGTGCTGTGACTAGGCACGCTGGGGTGCTGAGAGGATGGTGGGGCAGTGGGGCTGTGATTATTGCTGAGTGTGTCGGGTGCGTGTGCTGAAGTGAAGTCAGCGTGATGAGGGCTAGTGGTTGGCACTGACGGCTCCCAACTTGCACCCGAGCCATCTCTGAAGCGCAGCTGCTGCTGCAGTTGTTGCCACGCGTGTTGCCAGGGGGATGCAGGAGAGGAGGAGGCTGCCTGTGTATGTACACGCAAGCGTGGAGTTCCTTGCAAGCGTGTCTGCGTCTGCATGCGACTACATGAGTGCGTGGTTGTGTGCGCGTGTATCATTGTGATGTTGAGGCGCTTCAGAGAAGGCGTGGAATCTACATCACAGCTAGGACAGCCGTTCGAGCAATAAGTGCACCAAGTACCTGAGGAAAAATTGTTGAGGGTAGACAGTCCGGGTGGTGATGCAGGTAGGGGCTACCGTTCCTGCTGCTGGCAGCAGTGGTGGTGGTGGTGGTGGTGGTGGTGGTGGTGGTGCTGCTGCTGCTGCTGCTGCTGCTGGCAACGGCATCGCCCGAGGAGTCATGCCCTCCCCTACCCCAATCTACGCGTCCCCCTTCCCCTTCATCACCATGATCGTCATCACTGGCATCAGGGTCATGGGCCTCACTCCAATGCCGTACGAGGCCTGCCCTCTGTTCTTCGTTCAGGTTCCAGGCCCCCCCGCCTTGTGCCTGTTGTGCCAGTACGGTTCTAAATGGGAACGAGCGTACAGATACGCCCCCCCCTTGGATGCTCTGAGGGAGGTAGGGCGGATTGTACTCTGAGAAAGGGGTGGAGGAGCCTGGCTGCACGTGGATGCCCTCGCCTGTGCATGGGAGTGCACGCATGGGAGTGCACGTATGGGAGTGCACGCATGGAAATTGGAAATGCAGATGTAGAGGTGACGCCCCAAAAGGGGAGTGAGGCTGCACTCTGAAAGTTGGTTATGGCTGCAGATGTGTCCTTGGCTGTGTGTGTAAGAGTAAGCGTGAGGCACAGGTGGAGTTACAGATGTGACCTTGGCTGTGTGTGCAAGAGTAAGCGTGAGGCATGGGTGGAGTTAGAGCCCCAATGGTCTGTGAGGTTGCGCTCAGGGAAAGTGGTGTAGGGGGCCCTACTTTAACTGCACGTGCGTGCTCTTGCCAGTGAATCCATGTGTACACACGTGTTAAAATAGCACCCAAGCAATTGTGAACCCTCATTGAAAGCTGGTGAAGGGGCTTGGCAGTGTATGGGCGCCACAGAGACATTTCAAAACAAACTCACACGTGTATCAAATACTGAAGGCCAAGGTGTGAGTCAGGAGGGGTCTGGCGGCATGGCACCCTGACTTAATTGTAGGGACCAGTGAAGCTACGCTGCACGCCTACATGACAATTCTTTGATGAAAGGACACGAGGCTGGATGCCAGGAAGCTCCTGCTCAGCAAACTGACACGCAACGCTATAGAACGGGCAGTGAGACAAGCCAATAAGACGTGGGCACGCCACAGATAGTGCTGCGTAAGGTCAGGCCTTGAAGCTCATGCAGGGCATGCACGCTTGCCAATAAGAGATCCAGATGCAACAAACAAAAAAGTGACAACAGAGATCAGATAGCACTCAGTCAGAAGAAAGCATATCATGGGTTTACAGAAAAAGTGAGAGACAGGTAGTAGGTGTTGAGGGCAAATTATATCAAACTAGCATATGCTACGTACGATCTTGTTTGTCAGTGTACACCATAAATATGAGACATGAGAGAAAACACCAGGACCCTAGCTAACAAAGGCTAATCTTTTGCTACGAGATTGGTAGTTGCAATCTGATACACGTCAAACCAGGAAACTGACCAGTGACGGTAAGAAAACAAAAGGCAAAACTGCCCACAATGGTTTGAGCCCAAGCCAAGCTTCATGTAAGATATTACATACACAAACACACAAACACCCACACCCACCCACACCCACACCCACACCCACACCCACACCCATACCCACACCCACACCCACACCCACACCCACGCCCACGCCCACGCCCATAACCACACCCACACCCACACCCACACCCACACCCACACCCACACCCACACCCACACCCACACCCACACCCACACCCACACCCACACCCACACACATACACCCACTTGCACAAACGCGCGCACACACACACACACACACACACACAAACACACACACAAGCACACACTCAGACACACACACATACACGCACACATCCAACATTTGCACCTGCTGAAACATCTAGCCGACTCATCCCAGGGTACATCTCACTGGTGCTGCATCTGCCATAACCCGGGGCACCGTGCTCCATCAAACACGCCACAGATGCCAGCGATTCTGCCTCTAACCGAGCCTGCAGAACCTGAAGCGCAGTCGGAGGTTGCAGCTGTTGTTGCTGCTGTGCGTTGGAGTTGCCATTGCCGTGAAGTGTAGTTGTAGGCAGTAGTTGCTGCTGCGCACTGATACCACCCCTGCTATTGTTGGAGCTCCTGCTGCTCCTACTGCTGCCACTACTGCGGTGTGCTTGGTGGTTGTGGTAGCTGGAGGTTCCCACTGTCCAACTAGCTGCAGAATGGGGTTGCTGCTGATACTGCTGTTGCTGTTGCGTACTGTGTACTGCGTGGCGAGCAGCAGCATGACGCAGCACGGCATCCACGTCCATCGAGGCAGGAGAGGGTGCAGTGGCTAAAGTAGGGGTGGGGGGACCTGTGTGTGTGCGAGGTTGCATGTGTGTGTGTGTTTGTGCATGCATGCATTTGTATATTACGTACGTGTATAAGTGTGTGCATGTGCGTGTGTGCGTATTTTGTGTGTGTGTGTATGTGTGTGTGTGTGTGTGCGTGTGTGTGTATGTGTGTGTACGTGTGTTGCATGTGTCCGTGTGTGGAAGTGTGTATGAGCATATGAGCACATGACAGCGGCCCCAGCAAGAAAGTTGTTACCTACCTGATGGAAAGTTTGAGGTAAGGGGTCCAAAGAATCCTGATCTGAAGCAGCTGTCTGCCTCCTCATCATCATCATCTTCGTCCATTTCTCCATCACCCTGTAAGGATACCCTCTGCTGCTGCTGCTGCTGCTGCTGCTGCTGTTGTAGATGGCGTAGATGCTGCTGCTGTGACTCCCTATCATTGTTGGTATGCAGCAGAAGGTGGGTGTTGGGGTGCCAAGGGTGGGGCTGTGTGCGCAAAGGGACCTCCTCATTATGACTACTGCTATTGCTGGCCCTGCTGCTGCTGCTGCTGCTGCTGTGGTGAGTAGCACTGCCCTGCACGGTTGGAAATACCCCACGCGAAGAGGAGAGAGGGGGTGGAGGAGGCAGCACCATGTGACCCATAAGGCGGGCTGGTGGAGCGCTGCTGAGCAAGCGTGCATTTCCTGCTCCAAGATCTTCCTGCTGCTGCTGAGTGCTGCTCCTGGGCGACTGGATGTGGGAAGGTGCATTTGAGGTTAGCAGTGTTGAGCTATGTGCAGCCGCAGCATGATGCTCTTCAGCACCGCTGGGACCGCCCAGAAAGCCCTCCAAACCCACTGCAAAACGCGGCCGCTCAACTTCACTGCTGGGCAAGGTATGCTTCTGACGCAGCTGCAAGGATCCAGGTGCCCCTGATGATTCTGTAGTGGATGCTGTAGTGAATTCTGTAGTGGATGCTGAGGCTAAACTGTCCTGGGTGTGCGGTGGTTGCGGTGGAATTTCAGGTTCAAGTTCGGATGGCTGCCATGTTGGCGCCACCACATGCTGTGCTTCTGCCATTACTGTGCTGGCAGCACCAGCTGTGTCGCTGCACAGGGACATTCCACTATTGCCAGCATCCTCGCTATTTCTGCTGTCCCTCGTAGTATTACTATTGGCAACATTTGCGGCTGTGTTGGCCCCACTCATGCTGCTTTGCCTGCTGATATTACTATTGGCAACATTTACGGCTGTGTCGGCCCCACTCATGCTGCTATGCCTGCTGATGTGCCTAAGGCTTTCAGGCATGAGGGTGTGGGGCCGCAGAGGGAAGGAGGGGTTTGAGTTTTGCCGCTGCTCCTCTTGTGCCTGTGGCTTAAAAGCTGGTGGTAGCAATGATGGTGGTGGTGGTAGTGCGTGCAGCTGTGAAGCACTGTGTGGCTGCTGCACTGTTTCTTGTGACTGTGCCACGTTCAGCTGTCGTGCTTGACACGTCGGTGTACGCGTTTGTGTGGGTTGCAGAGGCGTCAGGGGCGTGAGCAGCTGCGGCTGCCTTGCAGGCAATGCAGCAGCAGAGGCAGCAGCAGATGGAAGGCTCATCAGCACCTGCTCTCTGATCTCCTCATCCTCGCTGCTGCCCATCTCTTCGTCCACCTATGGAGTGCAATATGCGCACCCGTTCAAGAGTCGCATGCCAATTCGACTGACAATGGTGGTAGGGAACATAAAGCGTCGCAAAATTTTGACCCCACTTGTCTAAGGGCGTCAGAAGATTTTGGGGGGTGCCAGAGATTTACCGGGCACACAATCTCATAAGGAGTAACAATATGAAACCTTCACCAAGTGCCTGCTTAATTGGCATCCTTATTGGGTGATAAAAGGGGGAGGGGGGCACATATATAGAGTCACGAAATTCCCAATTTACAGCTTGCAGGAGTAATAAGGGCATTAGCAGAGGTTGTGGCTGGGTGTCCACACCAGACAGGTGGGTATTACAAGAGCGCGCACATATCAATTTTGCCACTCTTTAGGTAGAAAATCATTTGGCATAAGAGCTGTGCAGGAAGATACCTTCTGTATTTATGAGCAGGTTGGCAATTTGTGTGCAGGGTCAATAAGCAGGGCCTTGATGGAGGGGTGTCCACATGTCCACGATTACGGACTCATTTGTTTACGCGCCTTTTGGTGGCAGCCTGACAACTTTGCTTCCAGAAGGTTCTCCATTTTGAATGGCTGGCCAGCAATTATAGATACAGGGAGCTTTCTATCAAAGAAGACAAACAGATCACGAAGTAGGCGCTCACCTGCAATAGGCAGCCATTGGCCCTGTGAGGATGAGTCAGCTGCTGTTGTTGGTTGTGCTGCTGTTGTTGATTGTGCCGGTGCTGCTGCTGCTGCCGGTCTTGCTGTGTTGTTGCACTGCCTTGCGTGTGCAGGTGGTCTGTGTATCTGTGCTGCAAGAATTGGAAGTAGGGGTGGCGGCTGGCAGGGGGATGCTGCAATCTAGAGGCGGACTGAGGGGCTGGCCCAGGTGCCTGCAAACAATGCAAAGATATATCCATAGGTGAGCAAAGTAGCACAAAAACCGAAGGTAATGAAAGGGACATTTAACAGTTAAGTAGCTCCTTTGGCAAAGCATTGAACAACGTGCAAACTGATCACAGCCCAATTCAAAAACAACACATTTTCTCATCATGTTCCCCAACCCTGCTGGCTTACCTGGGCAGGTGTGTGAGGAGAAGAAGAGCGGAGGCTCAGGGATGAAGGCATTTGCTGCTGTGTGGGCCTGCTCTGCTGAAGCTGCAGCGTCGCTGCTTGCAGGTTATAGTCCGGACTCTGCTGAGCACTGCCTGTGATTGGAGTAAGGCTTGGATGCAAGCAGCCAGGGCGGTGGGACGTGCTTGTGCTCGGGCTGTTGCTAATAGGCATTGCCCTTGTGGGTGTGGTGCTCATGGGCTGCTGGCGCTGAATTAGCTGCTGCTGCTGCTGCTGCTGCTGCTGCTGCTGCTGCTGTTGGATTGTAGCTGATTGTGGTGATGCACTGACGTGCCTGGTGGCGGCTGCACTACGCGGGGGAGTGCTTATGCGAATGTGCTTGGCGGCAGAAGTGTTTAAGTTTGGGCTCAATTGTGAGGACATGGAAGCACGCAAGTGGCGCGAGCTCAGGGGCCGTAGAGAGGGAGGTTGCGGCTGTGAATGTTGCTGCTGCTGCTGCTGCTGCTGCTGCTGCTGCTGATGATGATGATGATGATGATGTTGCTGCTGTTGGTGGCGGTAGTGTATATGGGGTGGGAGCTGCATGAGGGGTGGCGGGGGCAGGCTGCGTGCGGTTGGAGAAAGGGGACCAGGGGATTGGGAAGCCTGCGGCTGCTGCTGCTGCTGCTGCTGCTGTTGAGGACTGCTGCTGCTACTGCTAGGTAAGGACTGCAAGGGAGGTAGAAGCAGGCCGTGATGCGTAGGTGAAGAGTTGTCCAGAAAAGCTGTACCAGTGCCTGAATTGGAAGGCCTTCCTCGCCATGACGCACTGCCGGGGCGTGCCATCTGGGAAGCCACTGTGCTTTGTTGCTGAGGGGAGGCCTGCTGCTGCGGGCGGGCACTTGCAGGCCTTAAAGTCCTGCTAGGGAGCAAGGAGTAGCGCGGCTGCACCTGCCCTTGCTGCTGCGGGACATTATGATCTGGGGGGAGATTAGGTGCAAACACCGCACGCTCTGTGCCTGCAGGAATTCTTCCTTGCTGCTGCTGACGCAGAGACCAATTGTTACATGATTGCAGAGAGCGCATGGCCATACCATTGCCGTTTGGCCTTGCTCCTCCGCTCCCGACAACCTGAGAGTTGCGAGCCTGCTGCTGGGATGATAACCCCCTGGCCAGTGCGTATGTCCCGCTATTGCTGGAGCTCCCAGGGCTGGCAGCGTGGGCGGAAGGTAAAGCAGCAGATGTGGCACTATGTACCATAGGGGCAGGCTGAGACATCACGCTCCTGTGCCAATTGGAGAGGCCACGGGTGCACACAAAAGCGTGAGCACGCTCCTCAATCCTGTCTCCTGCAATGCGATTGGTTTAAAAAGGATGAATTACATCTTTCTGTGGGTTTGCATATACGTGTGCATTTGCACCAGCGTGCCTGTAGTGGCAGGACGGTTCTACGTTGCGAGTGTGCGGCAACCTATGGGTTTCTTTGCATGCACGCAAGCACACTACAGACAGGAAGGTTAGAGGTTAAATAACTCGCAGGAAGACCTCTCTTAACTCACAGCGGACATCACATGCTCACTCTTTCAGTGTGGAGAAGCATGCTCCCTTAGAGAAGGGTTCCACCGTTCACTGTGCATGCTCGTTTCAAGTTGATTTAGTATATATATATATATATATATATATAAAATAATAGCATACAGCGCAGTTTGTGCCACGGAAGAAGAAGGATTTATGTAATTAATTGATTTTCTACCCTAACCAGTATTTTGATAGTAGACCGGTGGACACGCATTGCTAGCAACGTTTTACCTCCTGCTATGCTAGGTCTAGGCCTCAAAAGCAGCAGCAGGGCCCTGCTCAAACACTCAAGGCCCAGCGTCTGCACGCACGCTGTGGGCTTTGGGAAGCCAGCCACAAAAGACGTGAGAGGCAAGGACGCGCCTGTTGGTGAGTCTCTCCTTTAGCAAGCAGCACGCCGTACAGCTTATCCTGATAATTAGCAACTGCAAACGTATCTTGCAGTGGAAAAGTTAGAGTGGGAGCGGCCGTTGCAGATAGTCACGTACCCAGACCCGCGCTTGAGGGCTGTGAACGCGCGTGTCAACTGCTTTGATGAATCCTTGGTGCAGTTGGCCAAGGAGATGGTTGAAGTCATGTACCAGTGAGTGGTGGCGAGATATCTCTTGCAATTTAGTGTCAAACGCTGCAAGTGTTCCTTACAAACATCGACCTATTTACTGTGACCCAATAAAATATGTGTGGGTACTCAGAAAAGAAGTAACCTGCAAGTTAAACAAATTAGCTGCATCTCTAAAACTGCAGGTATCCAGCAACGATTGCAACTGCTTGCAAGTTTTGATTGCAGGATTAAAGAGGGTAGTTACTTTCCTTAAAAGACGTGAAACAGGATGTCCTGTTGCGTTTGTTCTAGAATAAGACTATGTTACAGCTGAAATGCTGTCATATCAGCCTGCAATTTGATGGCTGAGAAATAGCTCAGATGATGACTGTTGTGTTGGCAATCAATCGTTTTAAATACCTAAGTACATTTATCTAGTGAAATTTGGTGGAATGATGATAAGCAATGAAATGAATTTGGGTAATACTGCTCTCTTTGTCCATTCGTAGGCACAACTTCTTTCAAGAACAGCTATTTAAACTCAGCTATCACCCACGTGCAAACTCTGCGGCTTCAGCATTCCTTCGTAAACATCTGAGCGGCTCACAAATTTATGGCATTGGCCAGCGTGGCTATGATGGCATAACCAGTTTGTCGATGTTCCATTCCTGAATGCTTGTACATGCAGGGATGACGGAGTAGGCTTGGCAGCGCCCCAAGTGGGCGTCAACGTACGCCTCATGGTGTTTAACCCTTACGGCAGCGAGAAGCCGGGCAACGAAAGCATACTTGTAAATCCGGAGATAATGGAGAGCAGCAGGCTCAAGGGCATGGGGGATGAGGGCTGCCTGTCCTTTCCAAACATTTATGGCGAAGTAGAGGTGCGCATGGCGACGTGGCAATTATTTTTCTCAAGCTCTTCTACCTGCTGATTCGTATTGGTACACTCTGGTAAAGACTTTAAAGTGCACAGCCATTTCGTTGTGTAAGCTTGAATCACTAGCCATTTTTCTCTGCATCTTGTCCGTCTAAGCCAGCTACTTCAAGAAGCAAGTACAAAAAGCAAGAAGGCTCCCGTATAGACCTTTCTGTGAAGAGTCTATTTTTGCATTTGCACAGTCCACAAAAACAAAAACCACGCTGGTAAGCACCCAGCATGGTTCAGAAACGTAGCTCAGATCGCACCCAAAAATGCATCGTAAAGCTGAGCGGTCTTCATGTTTGATGTAAATTGCTCCCGGTTCTATGTACGCATGCAGCGCCCACGTGATGTGGTCGTCCATGCCCAGAATGAAAAGGGGGAGCCCGTTGTGCTAAACCTGGGGGGAAGTGACTCCGAACAGGCGTGGGTCTCGCGGATTTTTCAACACGAGTACGACCACTTACAAGTAAGTAGCACGTGTGATTGTATGCGGTATTTCTGCCTTTATACGTATAAAGCGTCGTTCATGTTTTTGATCATGAAGCTAGGGTGCTGCCTGTCTGCACTGCAGTTGGCAGGCTAAAGTGAAATGTTGGACAAGAGTGAAGGTCATACCACTCTGATCGAGGACAAGCATTTCTATGATTATCAAGTCACGGATTACCTAGGAAGTGCACATAACTTCAGTTGCAAACAGCCCAGGGAACACATTATCCGTCCATATTTTGTAGCGCTGTAAGTTTCCTGCTCCCCAATGTAATTAAAGCTTGCATTCTGCGTGTATGATTTCTGCGACAGGAACCTTCTTAGAGCTATCTCACGCCAAGAGCATGATATAATATTTGTAGTAGGCAGGTGTTTGGTAGTGTAGGACTGTTCAACAGCTTGTCCTAAATACTGCCCTTGTTACACATCAATCCCTGTCCTTAAACGTAAGCGACATCTATTCCACTGGATGTTGGGCTGCACTGATTGCAATATAATTTTCATTTCCTACAAATGTGCTGCAACAGGGGGTCTTGTTTCATGATCGCATGCGCCCAAGTGTGTTGGAGGCCAATAGGAAGCACTTAGTAGGCTTAGAAGACGCATTCGTCGCGGAGCACCCTGGTGTTCCTGTCAAGCGCATTCCAGCCCCAAAGAATGCGAAAGGTTTTGGGGCAATGGCAAAGAAATAATTGCGGAAGATTTTAAAAGAAGCCTAACAGGGCTGTAAATTGCCTGAAGACGGGGAGTTTATGAAGGCTTACCATTGTTGAAATGTGCAGAACCAACCAGAATTTTCTTTTTGAGGTTTACAACCAGAATTCCAGTCACCCCTTTTTTGTCTTGTACTGTATGCGGTTTTTGAGCCTATGTGCATGGCTTTTGCTTCTTTCTCGTATCAAAAGTTTGTTATTGTGGAATATTTGAGGCTTTCTAGGCCCGCAAAAGATATAGGCCCCTCCTTATTCGAGCTGGCTGTGTCATCACTACCAGTAGTGGAGTCATATTTTCTTAAGGCCCGCAGAAGATATGGAGGGCAGGCAACACTACGTTAGGACCACTCCTGGACGATCCCAACACTTCTCCACTTCTTGGCACCTCAGATTCGGGCAGTGGTATGGAATGACAGCTTATTTAGTACGATGTGGTCCCATCACACCAACACTGGCAATTTAAAAGGAAAAAAAAACTACACAGGCTGTGAAAGTCACTCCCCACATTAATTATGGAAAAGGAGCCACTTCAATACCGAGTAGCGTAAAGCTCCTCCACCGTGAAGAGGAAGGAAAAATCAAGGGGATCAAGAGGGTTGCAGGCTTGGCCTGAAACTGGCTCCTTGTTATAGCAAATCACTGTCACTGCAAGCAAAGTATAAGTCTCAGCACAACAATCTTAAAACAATTCTTCAATAAGCTGACGAAGCCGGCTTATTGAACGAGACTGGGCAAAACAACCTCAACTGAAAACCAACTAACCAAATCACACGAATCGTCACTGCCAACAATTGAGCGTGACATCCTGATGAGAGTTGATAACAATACTGGAAAGGGCACGTCTAGTATGGACAAGTTTAGCAGCAAAGTTCACAAAGTGCACATGGAGCTTGGAGGCAAGCTTCTTTACTCTTTGAGAATCAAGACCCAGTTTCTTGAAAGGCTTCAGAATGTGAGTGTTGTAGATGGTGCCACCCACACCTAAAGGGATGATGTGGAGAGTAACGTAGGCTCCTTGGAGAGAATGTTGCAGAGGTCTTTGTGCTGTTCCTTTGCATCGTTTAGCTAGTTCTGAGGTCTGGTGTCCTCACAATACTTGATCTCGATGAGGTGGATGTCACGCCGAGTTTTGCTGAGGTCTATAGGTCGGTGCTGTCTGGGGTTGGTGGCTCTACTGGTGGCTGGCGGTGTTGCTGGGATGCTCCCAGTCTCCCTGAATTGCCCCCTGCCACTTCGAAGAACCCACCCCCTACATAAGTTTGGTGTTGTTTTTCTGTTTCTGTAGCAATGGGAGTAACCAGCACAAAATCTGGGCGGCTGGAGGTAAATCTGTCTTTATCTGAGAAGCGGGGTGGGAAGAGCCATTTGGGAACAATTCTACTTTCGGCTGTTTCAGAAATCTGGAGATTCCGCATGGTCATCCGTTCGTTGCTGCCTATATCCATGGAGACAACGCATGATCCTAAGGAGCCTGTCTTGCTGACAGCCTTAAAGGTCATGCGGCATGCTAAGTTGAGTCTTTCGGTGATCATGTTCCTTATTTGCGTGCGTTGGCACGCAGAAAGGATGTGTAGCCTACACTGTGGGCACTGTCTACTTATGGCAGAGGGGGCAGGTTTGACTTGTTGAGAGTTTGAACAATACCGCATGTTTTTGAATATATAGGCAGGGTGCCTGTTCTGTATTTCAAAATCATTTGGTCTTAAAGGGGACATAGGATGATGTTAGGTAAGCATTGCTAGTGGCTCCATTGGCAGTACCATCCTTTATGAGGGGCTGGTAGTACGCATGGTAATTCGCTTCAGTTTTGGCATTTCCCAATTATATGGAGAAGATGCATGTGTGCTTAAAGGGCGTCACGGTGATTTGGTATCAAAGCTTTGCGGGAGGAGTATGGGCCATGTTTGTTGTATGTAACCAACTCAGAGAATTCCTAACTGCAACCCAAACGTTGCAGTATGGGCTTGATTATGGGTTTGTGTTTGGTGTTCTGTGTCTTCTTTTGTAAGCCAGTAAATGTTGTAGAAGGGATTTCCCTCAGGGCCTGCTGTTCTGATGGAGGTGTCAGCGATATTGGAGGAGGTGGTGGCTGACTTTCTAGCAAGGGCGTCATGTTCATTACCAATAATACCGGCATGGACTTTACTTTGAAAAAGTGGATGGGCAATGGTGATTGGCAAATTGCTTTAGCAACGGATTGAAGAACATCTCCTTGGATGTGGTGGCGATGCAGATTCGGGTGTGAGATCTGCTTTTTGATTTGGTGCATTGATGTAAGGCTGTCTTATGTGAGTAGCCGTGTATGACTGCAGCTGCTATACTGGCTGCTAGCTCTGCACGTGAGATGGTGTTGGTTATTCCAAGGCCTTTTGGGTTTACATAGTGGGAAACATTTAAATGAGGGTGGTATACACCTGATCCAGTGTCTTGCCCTACTTCATACTTTTGGAAGCTGCCATCAGTGTAGGTCCAGTCCCGCCAATATTTTACCTTACGGGTTAGGTTTTGACTGGAGCTGTTTTGGGGTGCTTCGTCGGTATTACAATTAAGAGGTTGGTCAGTGCTAATCAGGGCACTTGTTGAATTTGGGCCTTCTGAGGCTTGAGGATGGTCATTGGGTAGCTTATAAAATTTGTCGAGTCCTGAGTGTTGTCCGGAACCTAAAGCTGTTTGGTAGGGATGGTTATGTATGCTTTCCCGCTTTGCCTCAGGGATTTCTTTGGCAAGTTTTTTTAGCCAGTCTTTGCTGTAAGCAATGAGGCAGACCCTGCCTTTGGTGTTCCATATGGCAATTATCTGAAATTCCCAGGAGTGTTTGGAAAGTGGTATTTCTATCTTGTTCCAGAAGGGCACTTTTGCATATTGGAGTTGGTCTGATGGTACGGAGCCCAAGGATTTGCATACGTGCGGGAATTCGTGGCAGAGTGATGCATAGGAATTTGTAATCATATTTTTAATCCAGGAAGGGAGGAACATGAATGTGTCTGTTTCCTCTGTGTTGACAGCAGCAGAGTAGATGGCGTGTCTTGTTGCTAAAAGCATGGTGTTTTCATGGTAAATGGGATGGCAGATAGAGAACCCAGAGAATCGGGAGGAGAAGGCGTTGGTGTTTGCCCCAAACACTTCGTCTTTTGGGTGCTCACTCCAGTAATGGGGGAATTTGGGGTCATAGTCGAGGGATGATGCCATTTTTTCTATAGTGACTAGGGCCCACTTTTGAAAGGCGGCGTTGATGTGGAAGGGAAGTATCCGTGTGAATGAGTCTTTGGTTTTTTTGATCGTATGTTTAGAGGCAGAGGTGTCTTTACGTGCAATGAGGCCTACAAGTCCTGATGCAAAGCTAATGGGAGGAGGTTGGACGTGATCGTGTAGACAGCTGCATTTTAAACTGTCAAAGGCTTTTTGTAGTATGTTAAGGCGCTTGGGAGTTAGCATACCTGTACTTTTTCCGTCAACATTGTAAATACAGGCTACTGTGTCAATGTACACTTCAGGAAGCATAGTGTCATCTGGTGAGGATAGGGTACTATTTTCTTGATACTCCATGAGATCAATGTTTGTGATCCAGTACTCACAATGTCCTGTAGCCGTAATGTCAGCCTGTGAGTTGGTGGGTTGGATGTCAAAGCTAACTTGATTCCGAAGATCGACATTGTAGGGTTGGTACCCATCACCCTCTTGGATGGCAGAGAACCCTTGTTTTTGAAGATCATTTAGGTGATCATTTGGTGCGGGCTGAGAAAAGTTTGGCGCAGTGATTTGCTCTTCATAATTTTTGAGGCTCTGCTTGAAGCTATCACACGTGTTTTAAAGCTCTTCTGGCTCCCAGGTTGGGTTCCATGAAACCTCCATAATCTCTCTCTTTTCTGAGAGTGGATACAGCGTTCCTTTTCATTTTGTTTCAAATTGATACAGACAGGGCAGGCCCATGAATCATTGGCATCAATAGCTTCCCTTTCAGTGGCGTTGCAGCAGCTTGTTTTAGGCAAGCATTGCCAGTGGTAGGAACGGTTGCAGACGTCACAGATGTACATGTCTTTAAAAGGTGGGGAGAGGTCTGGAGATTCAAGTCCTAGATGGTAGGAGCAAATTTCACAGCTTGCACACTTAATTTGGCTCCGGACAATAGTCTTACTGGATTTGGGCACTAGTCCAACTGATTTAAAGAGAGGTAAGGCCTTCAATACTCATAGGGGCATAGTAATGTGGTATTGTTTCTTTCTTTGGGGTGTATCATCTCTGTCTCTTTTCTTGGGGGTGAAGAACTTCCAACTATCTATGTGCGGGATGTCCATATCATCATAGTAGAGTGTGTTGATGGCCTCTGTGGGTGTCATTGAGGAAGCCTTATCCTTCTTGTACGTCCAGAGTTCTTGTTGAATATGCATGGTGCGCAAGGGGGTCAGGTTTAGGCTAGGAAGATTATGGGGTATATCGAGGATCTCACATCTTCTTTTCCTTTGGGGTCTGCGCTGTGATGATGGTGCTGGGTGGTCTGCAATCTCGAAGGGTGGGTTGTTGTGTATCTGGTAAGTTATCGGGTTGATGATATTGATTGCTGGATGGGAGGAGTGATTATTTGTGTGAAAAAACGCTTGTGTTGCATGGTGGTTGTGGCTAGTGAATTGTGAGCGTGTGGTGCGTTTGTTTGGCTGACTGTGTGTATATTGTTCAGTAGGCTGAATTACTATGTGTGAGTTTAATGCAACAGTTTCTATGATTTGTGTGAGGGGCGTATGTTGCTGACTTTCTGTTTGGCTGCGTGTCCTCTTTCTGGTACCGGGGAGGGTGTCTTGTGTATGCCGTGCACGCTTTGCTTGTTTATCTAGACAAGATCTTGAGAGAAAGTGGCCAGTTGGTTATTAGTGGGTGCAGGGTCAGAGAGGCAAGTAATAGCTGTAGTTTTTGGCAGTGGTATTGGCAATGTGCTTATAGAGTTGTGGTTCCCTTTTGTTTGGTTGGATACCCTTTGTGAGCGCGGGGTTTCCATTTGGTGTAAAAGTGGGGGCCCTTCCACCATTGTGTCAAGGGAGTGTTATGTTTGGGCAAGCTCATTGTGGGATCTGTTGCTTTGTGCTGTGCGTTTCCTGGGTCGAGCAATGGATTTTGTACATTGGGGGTTAATTTCTTCTAATAATGAAGGTGTAGATACGTTGAGTGCAACATTACCTTGACTTCCTGTTTGAGGTTCGGTTGTGAATATAGGGGAGGCAGGGGATGTTTGCGGCTCAAAGTTGGGTGTGTCAAAAACAGGGAATTGGTTGGGGTGTCCATTACTTGTTGATGAATTTGTGGGTGTAGGTGGTGGGCCTCTGATAAAGTTGTTTGCAGTGGGGTGCCTGGTAGTGTGTAAGAGAGCGTGGCTGTGGTGCGGGTGTTGTGTAGATGGGCACAGTTTGTTGGGTTTGGGTATTTGCGGCATTCGGGGGCACCTCTTCGTGAGCCGATGTGCTGATGTGTGTGTCTAGGAGACCTGTGAAGGAGGAGTTGTTTATTTTGCAGTAGCTAAGTAGGATAGACTGCTCTGGATTCCTTTCTTGGAATATTTGTGCAATTGATGATGGGCTTAGCTCTTGTGTCCCAGGCAGGTTAGCAATGGCAGCAAGCCTGTTTAGGGCTATGATGTGCTTTTTGGAGACTCGAGTGTAATTGTTTTTGAGTTGCTTTCTGTTTGAGTTTTATTTTTCGTTGGCTGATGTGAGGTCATGGAAGCCAGTAATGCCTAGGTCCATAAGCGGTTTGGTAATGCAATTGATGAGGATGTCTAATGTTGAGGGGGGGG
>Ga0307963_1001869_pt1 | contig 16385 bp, 21 predicted proteins | sample OrgLakmetagen594_FD_201829 | JGI IMG/M metagenome (GOLD analysis project Ga0307963, IMG submission 201829) | Saline water microbial communities from Organic Lake, Antarctica - #594 | ecosystem: Environmental > Aquatic > Non-marine Saline and Alkaline > Saline | place: Antarctica: Organic Lake...
CTTGCGTCCAGCATTTTCTGTGACATTCAGAACAGTAGACATGGACCTGATTGCACCTGTTTGCCTGTGAAATCTATTACAGTAATGCACGCCTGCCTCTTACTCCATTCTGCGTGCGTCCAGCAGTTTCTGTGGCATTCAGAACAATGGATGTGGACTTGATTGCACCTGTTTGCCTGTGAAACCTATTACAGTAATGCCCGCCTGCCTTTTACTCCATCCTGCGTGCGTACAGAAAGTTCTGTGGCATTCAGAACAATGGATGTGGACCTGATTGCACATGTATGCCTGTGAAACCTATTGCAGTAATGCACGCCTGCCTTTTACTCCATTCTGCATGCGTACAGAAAGTTATGTGGCATTCAAAGCAGCAGATACGGACCTGATCGCAATTGCACTCCCGTAGACCTTAGTCATCGCAATCCATGCCTGCCTGTTTCTCTGCTGTGCAGGTCTCCAGCAAATTCCGTGGCATCCTCAACGGTGTGGACGTCAAAGATTGGTGCCCTGCAACCGACCCGGTGCTGCCAGCTAGCTTCAATGCAAGCAGGCCAGAGGGAAAGGCACTGTGCAAGGAGTTCCTGCAGAGGGTACGTGTGCGTAGGTGCAATGTGCATGTGTGCAAAGGGTGCAAGGAGTTCCTGAAGAGGGTACGTGTGCGTAGGTGAACGTGGGTATACTTGATTGGTCTGTAAGCACTGTTTGAGGCGTGCCTGCATGGAAATAATGCAATTGTGTGTGTGTGTGTGTGTGTGTGTGTGTGTGTGTGTGTGCGAGTGTGTGTGTCTGAATGCAGGGGCATTGTGTACACACAGCAACGATGTATGTTGCGTTCAACAAGGAGTATCTGGAAGGGGTGTGGCTGTGTTTGGGTGCACGTATTTAAATATGTTTTTGAGCAAAACATGGATGTGAGTTGTACGAATCCAAATGTTGCAAATAACATTGGCTACACCTGCACACATACACGTACACATACATCTCTACAAACATCTATACAGACATACGCATCACTCACACATGCACACACACACACTCACACACACACACTTATGAACACACTTGCAGGGTCTTGGCATGGCAGTGGATCCGAGCAAGCCGCTGGTTGCGGTGGTGTCTCGCCTGGTGGGCCAGAAAAACCCCGGTCTCATGCATGTGCGTGTGTTTGTGTGTAAGTGAGTGAGCGATTGTGTGTGCGCAGATGTTTCTACATGTTCGTGTATTTTTGTATGTGTGTGTGTGTTTGTGTGCGTCTGTGTGCAAGGTCGTTCTCCTTCATTTCCATTATCCTGTGCCTTCGATCTCTTTCTTCTTTCAGATTCTCTTCGGTTGCAGAGCCACCTTGAAGTTGCACTCCTGGGCTTAAATGTCTTTTTTCATCTTTAGGTATTCCCGTTTCATCAGAGGCCCCTCATCTGTGTTGCCACCAGCTAATCTTTTTTTTTTTTTTGCGCGCACGCGACACACAAACAACGCGTGCGCGTGCGCACAAAATGTCACCAGCTAATGTGTGAATTGAAGCGCTGTCACTGTCAGTCACCACTACACTCTCCCTGTGCGTGCAGGCCGCTGCGTATAAGTGCAGAGATGCGGGCGTGCAGTATGTGCTGCTAGGGAGTGGGGGCCAGGATGGGGGTTTAAGACACGCTGCCGACACAGACTTCAAAAACCACCCAGATGTGCGGTGAGTAGGGTTGGCCATAACCATATATATACGGTGTTTGTACGGTGTTTTTGGCAGGGAAATCACCATACATACGGTCATATACGGTGTGTATATACAATTCTGGCCAACCCTAGCGGTGAGTGTGCTTGGCCAGGAAAATGGCATAGGCAGTCTGGTGGAGTGCAATGCGGTGCGTATAATGGTATGACATACGTTGGGCTGTGTTTGGTGTTTTGGGGTATGTGAGCAACGCGTGGTATTGATTGTTGAGTGTGTTGTATGATCACAGCTGTATGGTTGTGTACAAGGAATACAGGGAAAGGTTATGTACAGGGTTATGTACAGGATTATGTACAGGGTTATGTACAGGGTTACGTACATGATCATGTACAGGGTTATATATATATAACAAAGGTTATGTACAGGGTTATGTACAGGGTTATGTACAGGGTTATGTACAGGGTTATATGTTATATATATAACAAAGGTTATGTACAGGGAATACAGGGAAAGGTTATGTACAGGGTTATGTACAGGGTTGTGTACAGGGTTATGTATAACAAAGGTTATGTACAAGGAATACAGGGAAAGGTGTGTTTGCCTCAGGATTGATCAGGATCGTAAAGCCTGAAATCCCTGAGCATGCGCTTGTTACAATCTGGGATGTCATGCAAGGTTGACATGGATATGTATGTTGTATGTAACAAAGGTTGACATGGATATGAATATTGTATACAACAAAGGTTGACATGGATATGTATATTGTATATAACAAAGGTTGACGTGGATATGTATATTGTATATAACAAAGGTTGACATGGATATGTATATTGTATATAACAAAGGTTGACATGGATATGTATGTTGTATATAACAAAGGTTGACTTGGATATGAATATTGTATACAACAAAGGTTGACATGGATATGTATATTGTATACAACAAAGGTTGACATGGATATGTATATTGTATATAACAAAGGTTGACATGGATATGTATATTGTATATAACAAAGGTTGACATGGATATGAATATTGTATATAACAAAGGTTGACATGGATATGTATATTGTATATAACAAAGGTTGACATGGATATGTATATTGTATATAACAAAGGTTGACTTGAATCAATTCGGCCGCGGTGCAAGGCCAATCTGTATTTTGTCACCGCACGCCAAGCACATCGTCACACACACATACACACACACACGCACACACACACTCACACACACACACGCACGCACACGCACACGCACACACACACATACTCACATACTACCACACTGCACTTCCAGGATCCTCATTCAATACAGCGAGCGCCTGAGCCATTTGATATTCGCTGCAGCCGACATCGTGCTGGTGCCCTCCAACTTTGAGCCCTGTGGATTAACGGTGAGTGCAAGCAGAGGATGGTGTTTTTGCCATGTAGCAATTCCCAGGTGGACCAGGCACAGACGTCATGTGTGTGTGTGTATGTGTGTGTGTGTGTGTGTGTGTGTGTGAACACATGATCAATGAAGTAAGGGGGCAGGCATTTTACTTCACGTGGTAGCGAACATCTTACTGTTTTGTATTTTGTCTTTCCCACATTTTGGGCCATGGCAAGGCAAACAACAAGAAAATAAACTAACGTGATTGTTGTGGAGTTGCGGACGTGTAAACGTGGAGGCATGCCATGGATTGCAGCAGCCTTTTGCGTTGCATGAACATCATGGATTGCAGCAGCCTTTTGCATTGCATGAGCATCGTGGATTGCAGGAGCCTTTTGCATTGCATGAGCATCGTGGATTGCAGCAGCCTTTTGCGTTGCATGAGCATCATGGATTGCAGCAGTCTTTTGCGTTGCATGAGCATCATGGATTGCAGCAGCCTTTTGCGTTGCATGAGCATCGTGGATTGCAGGAGCCTTTTGCATTGCATGAGCATCGTGGATTGCAGCAGCCTTTTGCGTTGCATGAGCATCATGGATTGCAGCAGCCTTTTGCGTTGCATGAGCATCATGGATTGCAGCAGCCTTTTGCGTTGCATGAGCATCGTGGATTGCAAGATCATTTTTTGCATGAACACACTTATGTGTGTCGTATACGTTTTGATGCTAATTACACGCTTGCACGTGCGCTGAAGGTACATTTAATTTGCAATCTGATTTCTCTCAGACACATTGCTGTGTACGCTCACGTATACACACTTGCGCACACACACACACTCTCATTATCTTAATCACACGCAGCCAGAGTGCACACACACGCACGCACGCGCACATAATACATGCACACACACAGAAACAATGTACACGCGTGTGTGCAGCAACTGGTGGCGATGCGCTATGGTGCAATTCCGGTGGTGAGACGCACGGGTGGGCTGGCAGACACAGTACGGGACCTTGACACCTGGCCAGGCCCTGAGGTGAGGGCCGTTGTGATTGAAAAGTGTGTGGCTCTGGAATAAGGGCTGGAATTGGAGATTGGGGTTCAGAAGTGCTGACTGTGATGGGATGTTGTGGTGTAGGTTGAAAGTGTGCTTTCGAGTCGACACACACACACACACTTGCACACACACACACACATACACACACAGTGAGGCACTGACTGTGATGGGATGTTGTGGTGTAGGTTGAAAGTGTGCTTTCGAGTCGACACACACACACACACAAAGAGGCAGTGACTGTGATGGGATGTTGTGGTGTAGGTTGAAAGTGTGCTTTCGAGTCGACACACACACACACACACACACACACACACACACAAAGAGGCAGTGACTGTGATGGGATGTTGTGGTGTAGGTTGAAAGTGTGCTCTTGAGTCGACACACACACACAGTGAGGCACCTGGCCGTCCGTGAGGTGAGGTTTCTGTACAGGGAGCGGAATAGGACGCGATGGTGTGGGCACTACCGCAATTTGAAGAAGCTGTCTGGAGCAGCTTGCTGTAGAGACGATCAAGATGTGTGTACAGTTGTGGCCACAGTGTGTGAATACAGTTCTGTGTGTACAATTATGTGTGTACAGTTTCACAGTGTGTACGGTTCTGTGTGTAAAGTTCTGTGTGTACAGTATCACAGTGTGTACAGTTCTGTGTGTACAGTTGTGGCCAAAGTGTGTGTTTGTGTACGATTCTGTGTGTACAGTTCTGTGTGTACAGTTTCACAGTGTGTACGGTTCTGTGCGTACAGTTCTGTGTGTACAGTTCTGTGTGTACAGTTCAGTGTGTACAGTTCTGTGTGTACAGTTTCACAGTGTGTACAGGTCTGTGTTACAGTTTCACAGTGTGTACAGTTTCACAGTGTTTACAGTTCTGTGTGTAAAGTTTCACAGTGTGTACGGTTCTGGCCCCAAAGAACACACAAAGAGTTTTTACAGAGAGCGAAATGTCTGACAATGAAACAGTGCTGTATATTTCCCTTCTGGATCCCCTGACACCTGCAAAACCTGAAAGTGTCTTGTTGACAAAGCTGTATGCCTGCGCATGTAAATGCACACGTGCAGTAAAACGCAGCGGCTGCTCCTTCAAATGGGCAGGTCAGTGACTCCCTTCACAATGCTACAAAGCGCGCGTTGAAGCAGAGCTGTTAGCCTTCCACCACTCCATCTGTGCCTGCAATTGCACATTGATTTCAGGAGGAACGCAACGGCTTCTCTTTTGACGGGGTTGACCAGGCCAGCATGGCAGGAGCTCTGGATCGTGCGTTTGCTTTGTATCGCGACAACCCTCGTAAGTGGAAGAGCATCACGGCAAAGGGGATGCAGGTGGGTTTGTTCACTGGTGTAAATTTGACAGTGTCTTCAAATCAGCCAGCTTCTCTCGGGTGCTTTAGTTATAATACTTTCAGTTGATTCCTGGCTGCTAATTTTCTGTGATGATTGTCTCAGAAGAATTCTTATGGTGCTTGTGATTACGTCAACTTTCTCCAAGTGAAGAGAAAAATGCATGCATACGAAAATGCAATTTATTTTGACACAAGCATTCGTCATTTGCTTTTCACTTTTGTTTGCAATTGGGATTGGATTGCTTCTGATTGTTGAAATATGCATTCTTGTCTTCATTATGGTGCTCCTTCACTGTTGCTGCAGCGAAAGCACTCCTTCCTTTGCTTGTGCACGTTTGCTTGACACAAGGCATTGGCATGTTATAATGTAGCAGCCAAAATGGTTAACCTGGAGAATGAGCGATAAGTAATGTGTACTTCACTTATGCATTTTACACATGCGCGCACAGGAGCAGACTTGTTAGTGGTTCAGTGTGCACACATTGATACAAGGCACACATTGATGCAAGGCACACATTGATGCAGGCACACATTGATGCAAGGCACACATTGATGCAAGGCACACATTGACACAGGCACACATTGATACAGGCACACATTGATGCAAGGCACACAATGATGCAAGGCACACATTGATGCAAGGCGCACATTGACACAGGCACACATTGATGCAAGGCACACAATGATGCAAGGCACACAATGATGCAAGGCACACATTGACACAGGCACACATTGATGCAAGGCACACAATGATGCAATGCACAAATTGATACAGGCACACATTGATGCAAGGCACACAATGATGCAAGGCACACATTGGTACAAGGCGTTGACGTGCGCACACAGACGCAGACGTGTTAGTGGTTCAGTTTGATGTTGGCATACGAAACTATGACCAGCGTCACTCAAAGAAAAGGGGACATACAACGCCACGCAGGCAGCACAAAAACCGCCCCCCACATTCATTCAGGCATAGGAGTGAGTTTGGTGCCGGGAAAACTCGGGGTCAGGGTCAGGGTGGACCATCCCTCCAATTTTTTATGGAGGAAAGATAAAACGATTGAGATCAGAACGGTTGGAGGCGTTGTCTAAAATTAGCTCCTGATGCAGGTTGGTAACAGTGCTGAAGAGGGCGTGGCAGGCAAGGCAAGCTTAGCAGCGTATTTGGCCGAAAAACTAATTACGTGCTGTGCACCATTACAATCATTTGTGTGTGTGTTTTAAAGTGCACTTCTTGACGTCCAGTTTGTTCACGCATACCTGCAGGCGGATGTTTCCTGGCGGCAGTCTGCCAAGGAGTATGTGGAGCTGTACAATAGCATTGCCGACTTCAGCTGATCAGTGAAAAAGATATACATGGCCGTTACTTTTTTTCTGCTAAATAATTAGTGTGGTGAAGCTGTGACCTGCAGTGGCAAGCTTCTCGCCGTATGCTTTTTAGGAGGCAGCTTGCAAGGAACCCAGTTCCCCACCAGAAAGAGGCTGCAGTGAATCATGTTTGGAAAAATAATGGGGATTGTTTACATAGCAGAGCTTCCCTGATCTTTGGGTGCAAATTCCAGGCAGGCAGGTAGCAGACAGTGTCGTAGGATTGTAGTAGGTACTTCTTTTTAGCCTGATTGTTCGGTCTTGGTGTTCGGATGTAAATTTTTTGTAAAATTGAGTTCTATTTGCTTTTTGCTTGAAAGGAGGTGGAGAGGCCTGGGTATTGGCTGTTTGTGCACATAAGTCCAACCTTTTGATGTCTTCAGAGTTGAGGCGTAGTGCAGCAAGCTGCTGTGCTTACCAATTGTCCTGGAGATCAGATGGTCAAAATACACACGCATTCACATGCTAGGCTTTCAGTGCTGAAGAGGATGGGGGGTGGCCATATAGTACCATTATGAGACAAGGTATACAGATAAGGTAAGGTTACATCGCTATATATGCCTCTGGGGAGCATCTGAGCGGAAGCCTGGAAAAGGCCTTAAACCAAACCAAAAAGGCACTAGAAAAAATCAAGGGAGAAGGGCTAGGCACTCAGCCACAAAAGAGGCTACACCAAAAATATCTGGTTGGTTCAAAAAAGTCCTCAAACGAGTTGGACTATCTTCATATTGAGGTGGGAAGACCAGCTGGCGGTGCTGTGTGCGGAGGCTAACAAGATGTTCATGCGGACAGTCCAGCAAAATGTGTTCCTCATCCTGAACAGGGTGGCAGTCACATTTGTCACAGATCCTGAGCTCATAAGGCCTTCTATTCCTGTTATGACGCATTCTTTGGACCAGAAAGTTATGGCCAAAAAGTTTAAGTTTACAGGTAAAGCCATCAATCAAAACGTGCAACTGCTAGGATTATGAGACAGACACCCTAGAGCCAGGTTATTCGCAGAGATAGGAGGCCAAGTTACTATCAGAATCCGTCAAAAGAACGTTTCAACAATTTTCGAGAAGAACTTTCTAGCTTGCTCCCCTCATTACTGTAGTCATTTCATTACTAAAAGAAGAGCTTGCTCTTCAGCATAAGACTGACCATTCCAGCAGAATTGTGATGACTTATTAGACACGCTTTGGGGGTGTACCTTTGGGGATCGCTCCTGGCTGATGGGATGACAGAAATAGAAATTATAAGCCTATGTTACCTATCTACCTTCGCTTGGACATTTCCAGCAATTTCAGCCGTGCACTTTCTTTCCTACACCTTTCTGGCCACAACTTTCTGGTCCAGAGAATGCGTCATGACAGGAACAGAAAGCCTTTTGAGCTCAGGATCTGGCAACCGAGTGCAAAATGTGTGGAAGATTACGAAGCAATTCATCAGCTGGGTAAGAGCAAAGCCTCAGCCCCGTAGAACCGCGCTTCAACTACAGACACAGGGCGGGTCTGTGTCAGATGTGATTGGCACATTGTTCAGGATGAGTGACACATTTTGCTGGACTGTCTGCATGAACATCTTATTAGCCTCCGCACGCAGCACAAGCTTGTCTTCCCACCTCAGCAAAAGGATGGCCCATCTCATTTGAAGACCTTTTTGAATGATCAACCAGGCGGTGTGTCTAGTGTTGCCCCTTTTGTGGCTGAGTGCTTCTTAGCCCTTTTCCCCTGAATCTTTTCTAGCGCCTTTTTGGTTTGGTCTGGTTAAAAGTTAAAGGTTGTAGGCTTTCCCTAGCTTCCGCTCAGATGCCCCCCAGAGGCATATAGCGATGTAACCTAACTCTTTCGCTATATTGATTCATCAAGCATAGAAAAATGCATGAGGTGTGTACCGCTATTCATTTGCCGAGACCATTGCATTTGGATTAGTCTCAACATGTATTGCAAAATGTTAGCCATTTTAACCTAAGGGCGCACACCCTCAAGGAGACAGCATCATGAAAACTCTTGTGTGACCGTTGTGCTTGTGAGCAGATGCAAGATGAAGCTCATGCGTAGAGATCCAAAAGAATGAAGTAGGGCAAGACACCGGATCAGGCGTTTACCACCCTCACTTAAATGTCTTCCACTATGTAACCCGAAAAGGCATGGGTATAACCAACACCATCTCACATGCAGAGCTAGCAGCTATAGTAGCTGCAGTCACACACGGCTACTCACATGTAGCCACAGACAGCCTTACATCACTGCACTGAATCAAAAAGCAGCTCTCACACCCGAATCTCCATCGCCACCACATCCAAGGAGATGTCCTTCAATCCATTGCTAAAGCAATCCGCCAATCACCATCGCCCATCCACTTCTTCAAAGTAAAGTCCCATGCCGATATTATCGGTAATGAACATGCTGACGCTCTTGCCAAAAAGTCAGCCACCACCTACTTTAACCTCGCTGACACCTCCATCAGAATAGCAGGCCCTGAGGAAAATCCCTTCTACAACATCACTGGCTTGCAAAAGAAGACACATAGAAAACCAAACACAAACCCAGATTCATACCCATACAACAAACATGGCCCATTCTCCTCCCCCAAAGCTTTGGTACCTACCAAACCACCGTGACGCCCTTCAAGCACATATGCATCTTCTCCATAAACTGGGAAACGCCAAAACTGAAGCGAACTACCATACGTACTACCAGACCCTCATAAAGGACGGCACTGCCAATGGAGCCGCTAGCAATGCTTACCTAACATCATCCAATGTTTCCTTAAAGACCAAGTGTATCATTATGAAGTACAGAACAGGCACCCTATATAATCAAAAACATGCGGTATTGTTCAAACTCTCAACAAGTCATACTTGCCCCCTCTGCCCACATGTAGACAGTGCCCTGCACATCCTTTCAGGGTACCAAAACACGCAAATAAGGAACATGATCACCGAAAGACACACATAGCATGCCGCATGATCTTTAAGGCTATCAGCAAAACAGGCTCCTTAGGGTCATGCATTGTCTCCAAAGATATAGGCAGCAACAAACGAATGACCATTCAAAATCTCCAGGTTCCTGAAGCAGCTGAAAGTAGAATAGTTCCCAAATGACTCTTCCCACCCCGCTTCCGAGATAAAGACCGATTTACCTCCAGCCGCCCAGATATTGTGCTGGTTACTCCCATCACTGCAAAAACACAAAGATAACAAACAAATGTAGGGGGATGGGTTCTTTGAAGTGGCAGGGGGAGATTGAGGGAGACTGGGAGCACCTCAGCAGCACTGCCAGCCACCAATAGAGCCACCAGCCCCAGACAGCATCGACCTAAAGACCTCAGCAAACATCGGCGTGACATCCACCTTGTCGAGATCAAGTATTGTGAAGACACCAGACCTGAGAACCAGCTGAACGCCACAAAGGAACAGCACAAAGATCTCTGCAACATTCTCCAAGGAGCCTCCGTTACTCTCCACATCATCCTTTTGGGTGTGGGTGGCACCATCTACAACACGCTCACTCTGAAGCCTTTCAAGGAACTGGGTCTTGATTCTCAAAGAGTTAAGAAGCTTGCCTCCAAGCTCCAAGCTCCATGTGCACTCTGTGAACTTTGTTGCTAAACTTGTCCATACCAGACGTGCCCTTTCCAGAACTATATCAACTCTCACCAGGAGCCAGTTTCAGACCAAGCCTGCAACCCTCTTGATCCCCATTGATTTTTCCTTTCCATTTTGCGATGCATGGAGGAGCTTTACGATACTCAGTACCAAAGTGGCTCCTTTTCCTTCAATAATGTGGGGAGTGGTTTTCACTGCCTGCGTAGTTTTTTCTTTCTCTTTTTCTCATGCGTAGGGATGCAGACATGCAAACGCACATCTGTGCTTTGAGGAGAAAGTTTGCGTACCTGTTCATTCAATTCTTGGATGATTTTTCACTTTTTTGCGACAAATGGTTTAAGATTTTCCTGTAGCAAGAACACAACAGCTTTTTTTTGGGTCTGAGCTTATTGTTGATTTATTGTTGACTGGTGAGGACCAGTCACAGGCCGATCTGCCAAACACTACGGCTGAAGGTCCACCCATGTGAATCAAAATATAGATCTTAACAATCGCAACACTGCTGGCGGCTAGAGACGTGGAGTTACGCACGCTTGCTGTGGTTGTACTAAACAGTAGGAGTTAACCTGTAAGTATTTTAGAGAAAGACACCTGGATTTTTGGACGCCTCAATCTGATGGCCACCCACGTGAGCGCAACAGCAAATTTTATACCTACAATAGATGGTGTGCATTACCTCCAAGAAAGGCTATGGCATCTTATTCTCCTTACAGCCTTCCCAAATACATGTTCCTTGACCTCCCACAAGATGTCATTCGCAGTGATGCCCGTTTTCGACTGCGTGTCCACACCCTCCGTTGTGAGACTGTGACATGGAACCCCAGGTCCTCCCCTGCTTGTGATTTGTGTGAATCTGAAGATGATGTCCAAGATGAGCAGCATGTCATTTTTTACTGCACGCACCCTCATTTGGTTTCTCTTCGCAGGAGATTTGCGTCCTTATTCTCAGAGACAAGAGTGCAGGACGTATTTGCCTTTTTGCACCAGAACAACAACAAACTCCATTTTTTCTTGCATGAACTAACTGCTTTTTCTGAGTTTATGAGCAGGCTAGGTTGACTGGCCTTTTTCTTGTGAACCTTGTTATCTGTAATAGGCCTTTTTCTTTTTCTTTCTGAGCTTATGGATTTATTTGTGGCTGGCCGAGACCAGTCAGCAGCCGGTCAGCCAAACAACGTGGCTGAAGGCCACTCCCCATTGTAATCATTGTAATCTGCAAGAGCCTCTGTTAACAGAAGGAGCAGGAAAGGTTCAGGCACTATTTTATTATTGAAGGCCTTTATCATCCAAAGGAGGTGCAGCCGTCCATCTTTTGGTTCATTATTTTGAGAGAATTGAACAGTTTCTGAAGGCTTAAGTACTGGTCATATGCTCAGATGCCCCACAGAGGCATATATAGCGAAGCAAGCTTACTAATAATTAGTAATGCTGCAAATGTCTAGCAATGTGAAGATTTGGATTAGGGTTTAGGGTTTTAGGGGCTAGGGTTTTAGGGGCCAGCTTTCAGTAAATTTGCTGTGTACTTTTACATTTTCTGGGGGACTGCATCAATTTACAGATGTGCCAACGTGAATAGCACAAACAGGACTACCAAGAAGAATCAAGGTTCTTTGCAGCATGTGTCTGCTTTACTCCACACATGTAGCAATGTAACCTTACCTTACTACGCACATGATGAAATGGGACTACAGACTCCTACCCGCCATCACATCAAAGAATTAAGTAAAAAATGCGGTTAACATTGACATATGAAATTGAACACTGGGTCGCCTCTCACATAGGTAATTTGTTATAATGATACAGCTGTCACGTCCAACAAGCAACCCTTAAATTCTGTTCTCAAGCCGTACCTTCATCTCAAGCCATACCTTCATCTCCAACCACTGCACAAACACATACGTGCTGGCATACAGAGCACACATCTCGGACCACTGACCAAATACATACGTGCTGGCATACAGAGCACAAACACATACAGGGTGTGGCTCAACCTTGGCGCGTTCCCAAACCCCTTCCTGGTGTTACATGTTCCCTCAGAACAGAGGGTGGGTACAAGCTATGTCGTGGGGAGCAGGTACCAGCAGCCCTCTACACTCTACACTCTCCTGTTTACAAAACCACGAGACTGCCAGGTGAGCAGGTACCGGCGCTCTACACTCTCCTGTTTACAAAAACATGAGACTGCCAGGTGAGCACCTCCTCTACAATCTACAGCTCACACATGTGTACGTTTGTGTGTGCACGCCATAGTACAGCTAGTACGTAGGTGTGGCACTCATACATACACCTCAGTTACGTGAAGGCTGTACAGGCACACCATCTCCCTCTCACTTACAACATCAATCCTAGCGTGTTGGCACGCAGGCATAATAGTATACAGCGTGCAGGAACCATTTGTGTACATTCCTTTCCATCCTGCGCTTCCCTTATCATGTCACAGGAGCGAGGTGTCATAGTGAAAGTGAAATAAAGCTAGGCGGCATCAGCCATGCAGTCTTTTATTGCTCTAGGTGCAGTTCGCGCACCAACACTGCCCCTCAGGAAGTTAAATTCAAGCTAGTGCAACAAACTCATCTTCACGTGGAGAGACCACACTCACATTCAGGCTTTCTTTGCGGGCAAGCTGCTCACCTCACACACAAACACACGCACACACACACACACACACACACACACACGAAATGACCACATTTATAAGCAACACGGCCTTATCTTCCTTCCCCGCACACCGTTCCCCTTTCACTCAACGTCACCAAATGTTCGCTTTTACACATCCTGTTGGCATCCTCCTCCTCGTCCATCGACTATCTCCAACTGACACACACACATTAATTTATACACCCCCTTCTTCACCCTCACTTCTTGCCCTGTCCCTGCTCCTTGTCCCTCTGCTTCTGCACGGCTTGAGCAAGCTCAGGGTGGTTGCGTGCTACCTCTGCGTCTAGCGTGCCGTCCTTGTTGAGGAGCTCGGGGTGCACAAAGATCTGAAAACATGTGTGTGTGTGTGTGTGCCTGTGTGTGTGTGTGTGTGTGCCTGTGTGTGTGTGTGCGTGTGTGTGTGACGTGTGATGTCACAAAAGGTGAGTTTTAAGGAGCCTAAACCCACACACTAAAACACACACAGGGGGAAGCTGAGACGAACGTGCTATGCAAGACGTGTGTCTACGTATTGGGGGTCCACACTCATCATGTATGGGGGAAAACAAGCTAGTGCGGAAAAGCAGAGAATCTATGGTGCTCTGTCATGCAGCTCAGGGCCCAAATATGTGTGTGACGGAAATAAGCGACAGATCGATTGTGTGTAAGGTTTGTGACAGGGAGAAATATTTGCCATGCAGCATCAATTGCGTTTCAGTGACAGCATGCTTTGTCGTTTCCTCTGTGTGTGGAGGTCCTTACTCACGCCTGCGAGCTTGCCTTGAAAGCACACAACAGCTCTCCAATTTAGAACCGAGGTGCACGTGATTCAGGTCATTGCACAAAATCACCTACACAAGGACAGACACAATAGGCTGCCTGACCAAGCACAAACAACCTGCCTGGAACAATGTAAGCACAGCTTATCTTTATCTCTCTCTCACAGGGCTGAGGCAGGCACAGACAAACAATACATGCCTGCAAAAGCACGGACACTTTGCCTGAACAACAGCCAACGACAAACGAAAGGGACATCAGTGGAAAGGGGTATAAAGGGACACCAGCCATCCCAAAAATAACTTCAGACACAGAACAGACTCCAACAAGACGAGCCTGACTGGACGAACCATCGACCGAAAACAGCAGCGCACCGGCTTGTCTGGCAGTGGAGGGAGGATGTTAATGGTGGGGATGGGGTGCTTGGCGGGCTCACTGATGAGGGAGGTCTGCGAGGAGCAGGGTGATAACACACAAAGCTGAGGTGTGGGTTTGCTGTCTGCTTTGGTATGACGTGAGCTTAGGGTTTCAACTCACTACTGCTTGGCTGGATTTTTGCGTTCTTTTTTGTTCATAGTTATGGGAGCTGGGAAAACGATTTACGATCTTTAAATCCAGTCTTCGTGTCTGCTTGTGCAAGGCGTGCATTTAGGGAATAGGGGTTCAATTTGATACCCTGGTCTGACCACTCGAATGAGGTTCGCCAAACCAGCTTGAATGCAATCGTAACTGCGGACTTTTGCCTGCTCAAAGTATCGAGTAAGTACAACACACTCAAGCAAACATTTTCCTTACCATGAGCGTCTCCTGCAGCAGTACGTTGTTCTCTTCTCGCACAGACATTAAGTCTTGGATGAATTCCTTGGACAGCTGGACCCGGATCTGCAGCGTGTGGGTGTGTATGCGTTTGTGTGTGCATGCGTTATGATATGGTGTGGGTTTGAAGTTGCCCTCCCTCGCATTTGCATCTTATGTCTGCGTACGTTTTTGCCTAATGATCAGGACCCAAGAACAGAAGCAATAAATATTGGCTTGAACAGGGCCAGCCCACAACCTCGCACAGATTGTACGCACGCGCGCATGCACCCATAACGCGCACACACACGCATACACGGTGACGCACATCCATGATCCGTTGAGCCAGCGCGCGTGGGTCCACGCCAATGGAGGCTGTGTTGTCAAACAAGGAGTCCTTGCCCTGCAATTTTTGCACATTTCAGGCGTCACAAGTCACAAGTGCAAAAATCGCATATTTCAGGTGTCACAAGTCACAAGTGCAATTATCGCTCATTTCAGGTGTCACAAGTCACAAGTGCAATTTTCACACATTTCAGGTGTCACAAGTCACAAGTGCAGTTGCGCGATCTTTGTTTCGTCTGTGTCGCGGGCAGGCACTTGACGTACAGAGCTCTGTATGCTTGCACGACTTGTGAGACATGGTCTGAACTCCTTCTGGGAGTCCCTCGGAGTCTGAGCAGCCATACTAGGCTTGAGAGGCCATTAAAGCCCAGTCTCATTCTGTATGCCTGGCAGGGAGTGATGACTCTGACACGACCTCTGTTATGAGAGGCTTGCTTTTTGAACGAGCACCACTGTGTGTTTCACATCACCGGACTTTTTGGCCAAGGACCCGTGCTTCTGCTCAAGCAACTAATGGCAGCACCGATTCAGCTCCTGAGGGGCTTACATCAGCCAATGATCAGCTGTGGGTATGTGCGACCACTGTCCGATGGGTTAGGGAATAAGGGTAAACATTTCTCCTTGGGACGATGTAATGCACCTCTCCATTCGACGTGACTTGGTTCCAAGGGGCACTATTTTGACCAAGGGGCAAAATGCCAGTGGGTGTACGCATTCGTCATTGGCCAACCCTGTCATGCTTACCACATCCATTTTGGTCATCGAGGATGGCTGCGAGAGGAGGTTCCGCAAAAAGGTCTCCCCACTGCGGTGGTGCAGCGAGTGTATGTAAGGTACATGAATGTCGAACGGTAGTGTGTATGTGTGTGTGTTTGTGTTTTTGTGCAAGCTTGTGCGTGCTGTTTGTGATGTTGCTTTCATCGCAAGCCTGTTTGTGCCCTCACAACTCCTGCATTTTGAAACTGATGAACTATGCCAGGAAAGCGTACTGTTGGAGGAAGCAGCAATCATCTGTGTGGTGAAACCGAGGTGAAACCAGACAGGTGGGATGATGCTGTACAAGAGCACAATCGGCTCTGATCCTTGGATGCAGAGGTGGAAACATGCAGTTCAATGGATGGCATTGCCCTCTCACCTAATGTCGTCCCATGGGGCAGCCTTACGAGGAATGGGGTGCGCCTCGATGTACTTCCACAGCCACTGGTAAACTATCGGGTTCAGCTCTTGAAGGTAGATCAACAATGTTTTGGCAGCCCTGCAGCAACGTCCATGTGTGTGTGTGTGTATATGTGTGTGTGTTGTGTGTGTGTATGTGTGTTTGTGCATACGCACGTGTGTGTATGTGTGTGTTGTGTGTGTGTGTGTGTGTGTGTGTGTGTGTGTGTGTGTGTGTGTGTGTGTGTGTGTGTGTGTGTGTGTGTGTGTGTGTGTGTGTGTGT
>Ga0307963_1001870_pt1 | contig 16380 bp, 15 predicted proteins | sample OrgLakmetagen594_FD_201829 | JGI IMG/M metagenome (GOLD analysis project Ga0307963, IMG submission 201829) | Saline water microbial communities from Organic Lake, Antarctica - #594 | ecosystem: Environmental > Aquatic > Non-marine Saline and Alkaline > Saline | place: Antarctica: Organic Lake...
CGTATGAGTCTTAGCCGCTCCCGAGTATTTCCGGGCGTGTGCACGAAGGCACACGAAGGCGTTTTCCAGGGGGCACCACGCGGAGGTGCTCATACATCGCCCCCCGACCTTCAGCTAGATTGTGTTGACTGATTGGCTGCAACTAGCCTCGGCGCCACACTCAGAAAGAAAGAGGAAGTCTAGTGTTATAATGAGAAAGGAAATTATGAACAAGTTGGTTGTTGAACTTTGCAGCAAAAAGGGTTGGGCTGCTGAAAAAGTCCTCAAAAAAGGTGTAAACAGGAAGGAAAAGTGTTTCCTCAGCTCACAAACTCGATGGTCTTGGCAAAATAGAAGCGTACCTCGTTCTGAACATGGTGGCTAGTGGTCTCAAGCTCGATTTCCATATATCTACACGATGTGTGTGTGATACATCGTGTTCTTTATACGTCTCTCAAACATATCATTGAGCGTGTGCAATATTTAAATTGAGTTATTTGATTTTCGAATGCTGGTGAATAGGTCTGGACTAGCCTCATGCGGCTTTTCCCGCACCTCCAGACTACAGCCCTTCTCCCCTTGTGTGAAGCGAGGGGCTGTGTGTGCAGCAAGTGCCACTGGTGATGTGACTGGCCAAGAGCAGATGTCTGTGCCAGAGCAGGCCCCAGCACAGCGCAAGCGCGTGTTATCTGGGGTGCAGCCCACGGGCAAGGTGCACTTGGGCAACTATCTTGGAGCCATCAAGAACTGGGTCGGATTGCAAGAGCAGTTCGGTGGGTTCGGAAGTTTTGTGGGCACGGGAATGCTGCCACACACTATGCACCACCGCGCACACAGTCAGCAAGCAGAGTAAAATTAGAAGTTACGGAAGGTAAAATAGCATTCACAAGTTATATATAAGTGCTTGGCTAGCTGGTGTGGTACTCAGGGCAGTCATCGTACATCTTTGCCATGCAAGCACGTGGAAATGTGTCGAACCTTTGTCATGCAGAAACTAAATGTACGGCCTGGCACCTGACGCTCCCATCCTTGTTTGCAGATACCTTCTTCTGTGTGGTGGACCTGCACGCCATAACCACGCCACACGACCCCGTTGAGCTGAGAAATTCCACACGGACCATGGCAGCCACATACATGGCTGCTGGCATCGACCCCAGCCGCTCCACGATCTTTGTTCAGGTGCCTTGCTGTTTGTGACTCTGGCCGCCCTGTTATGCATCCCTTTATTTAAAATGGTCCACACTCAGGGCCTGTTCCTCTCTCTGCGCTCCCTACTCGCTGACTCACACGCCCACACACAAAGCAACGATGCTCTTTTCCCTCTTCTGATGAGCAGTCCCACGTGTCAGCGCATGCGGAGCTCCAATGGCTACTCAACTGTGTGACCCCTATTGGATGGCTCAATCGGATGATCCAGTTCAAAGAAAAGTCACGGAAACAGGTAGGCATGCCGATCCTTCGGTAGCCCTCTCCCACGTGGGAACTTGTATCAAGGATTCCCGTCCTTGTGCAAGACCTCTTTAATGCGTCCACGCAAGTGGAATGTTGCCAAAAGTAGAAGCGTTGTAGGTAATACTGATATTCAACCTCAGTCCACATCTTGGGAAACACACACACACACACACACACACACACACACACACACACACAGTGCTGGTCTCATCTTTGCAGGGAGAGGAAGTGCGTGCTGGGCTACTGACCTACCCAGTGCTCATGGCGGCAGACATCCTGCTTTATCAGGTGGGAAGCAGCAGTTCACCTTGGAATTTTGTAGTTGCCTTGGTTCTTGGTGGTTTTTGGTAGGATGGGGTGTCTGTCTCCCAGGTGATGTAGACTTTGCGAAAAGGTACCATGAGTGCACTAGCATAGTATGAATAACAATATGAGTAACAAAAGCAACCATTGTCAACTTGAGAAAAACTCTACAGCAGTCTCTCGCCTCAACTTTCAGAGGCACGTCGAATGAGTGAGCTTAAAAACTTCTTTTTTTAGGAACTACTAGGACAAACAACACCAAGCAAGGGCGTGATCCTGGTGACTGCAAGACTGAGCTGCACGCCTGACCAGCTCAGATGTGAGTGCCTGTACGCGTGTCCATGTGCATGCAGACTGATTTGGTGCCTGTGGGAGAGGATCAGAAGCAGCACTTGGAGCTCACGCGAGACATTGCTGACCGTGTGAACGGCTTGTATGGCGGGAAGCAATGGAAGAAGCGCGGGGGGTCAGGGAGGCGTATTTTTAAAGTGCCTGAGCCCATGATTCCTCCCGCGGGTGCCAGGATAATGTCCATGCAGGTAAAAAAGCGATAGTTGCTCCAAAGGTGTTGATTTGCTGCTAGGCCTGTACAAGAAATTGGAACAGCAGGCAGGTAGAACCATTCCTATGTGGGTGATGCACGGCGACAGTCTTTGTGAAGCCCTCCCAAAGAAATCATTGAACTGCCTGCTGCGCTGCAACCCATTCCTTTACCTTTCATGCATGCATATGGCAGATAAGACTAAATATTTCATAATTAACCCTTCCTAAAACCTGTGTTTTATGCCACAGGATGGAACAGCTAAGATGTCAAAGTCAGCAGAGAATGAGCTCAGTCGCATTAATATCACGGACTCCCCAGAAATTATAGCCAACAAGGTGAGCGTTTTGCCTTTAACTGCAAGAGCGCTGTACTTTAGGCAGATGTTAGCTTAATGATCACCATTCTCCAAATTCTTGTCGCTAGCGGCTTGATGCAAACAATATCTTCCTTAACCAAACATCCCCCCACCAGTGGTCATACCCCACATTGCAAGGTTAGAGGTTGCTCTTTGTCACTTTACACTTTACACAGCGACATTTTTGAGGGGGGAGAAGGTTTATAACTTCCTCTTAGATCAAGATATTTGTCTGTCCAGAAAACAAACTGTGCGTCCATCCCTTCTTGTGTGCCAAATATCTTGGTCTCTAACCTTTCAAGCACATGATGCACACATGCACCTGCAGGTCAAGCGCTGCAAAACAGATGCGTACGACGGCCTGCAGTTTGACAACCCGGACCGACCAGAGTGCACCAACCTGCTTACCCTGTACCAGCTTGCATCAGGGCGCAGCAGAGAGGAGATAACTGCAGAGTGCGCGTCCATGCGATGGGGCGCGTTCAAGCCCCTGCTGACGGATGCACTGGTAGAGCACTTGCGTCCAGTACAAACTAAGTAAGTTACGAGTGTGTGTGTGTACACAACGCAATGCCTGGCGTGCACCAAATGCATTCATTATGCGTGCGCACAACGCTACTGTGTCCAGTGCAAGTACCAAGCACACACTTAAATTTCCATGAAGCTGGTAACGTATCACATGCAGATAAGCACTTGTTTAACTGTGCTTGCATACAACATGTAACGCGATGCAAACCAATATGCAATACAATTATGTGCATCGTGCTGGGCGTGAGGACTTGGCTTGCACAAAATGTGTGTATCTTTTATGGCGGTCCTCATAAGCACCAGTGCGTTTTCCCTAATTTTAGAATTATTCAAATTTTTATTTGGTTATTCATGATTGCGAAGCACCATAAAGCACGCACAAATCGGGCAATCATTCTTCACTTTTCACTGTAGTCTATACTCGAGGCACAGTCAAGGGACAGAAGGCTCGGCTTCAGATTAATTTCTAATGGCTTATTTTTGCGCTACAACGACAGGCCTTCACTTTATATATGAGCTGCAGCTGCTCCACTGCATTTCCAAATCATCCTGTCCGGAGCAACTTATTGGTCCGCAAATTGTGCATTGCAATCGCTTTGCAGGTACACAGATTTAATGAACGACGTCGGCTACGTGGACAATGTGCTCCTACAGGGTGCCAGTCACGCCAACAAGACAGCTCACACCACTCTCACTTCGTGCAAGGATGCCATGGGGTTTGTGTGCCCGTCTAGCAGTTGATTTGTATCTCCATCACCGCTGCTCCTAGAACCTGCTCCTAGAACGATGTCCTGGACCTTCACTTTATTGTATAATGCCCTACAATGCTAGGATGACATTTTTCTCTTTTTTCTCCCCAAACCTTGGTCTTTCACAACTTTCATTTAGCAGAGCTGAAAAAAGCGACATGTCCAGGAGGGGGGGGGAGTAATGACACATTGCTTAAAATATGTCTTTATATATGCCGCAAATATGACGAAGCAAAAAAAAGGATGACCGATGAAGCCAAACCTCACACGTAAACGAAATTATGAATGTTAACAATGTGATCTTGTTTTATTAGAGAGAGATTATTTCCTCCCTTTCGATAATCAATCATGCCGTAGCACGGCAGCCTTCATGCTGTCCCTACAGCATACAGTACACCTATTTGGGCATCCTGGATCGTCATTTGGGAAGTCCTCTCCAGGATCCACGCACATCGCCCACGCTTCCTGGAACACACCGGAGCAGCATGCAGAAAATGCAATGTCCACGATAGAAGAATTGGAGCGATGTCTCATGGGTTACTCCTCCGGTGCAAGCAAGTCATCTCGTGTTGGAGGCAATGGGCCTGCCCGCCCCAACCCTCCACTGAGGCGCCCTGCAGCCCCACCACAGCTGCAGTTCTCATCAGAAGCAGGTGTGGGAGGCTTCAGGGGGGAAGCAGGGGAGAGATGCAGGGTTGACCCCAAATCCAGTCACGCGGATCCTATACTTGTCAGCACACTGGCCTGGGGGCACAGAGCGCACGATTGTAGCAGCAGCAGGAGCAGCAACTGAACAAGCACCTAAACCCTTTAGGCTTGTCCACCCTTCTGTTTGTACATTCCCTTCTCTATGCTGCACAGGTGCAGACACACGCGGTGCCACCCCTACCAAGCTGGCCTTGCTCGCGCAGCAGCTGCGCATGAGGGTACGCGCTGTACAAGACCTTGTAGCCCGGTGTCCTAAGGTAAGAACGGGGGAGGGGGGGTACACAGCTCCCTTATTGCGTCGTAAACGCTGCAGTGCACGCCTTAATGTAAAAGGAAGTTGTTCAGCCACTCCCGAACAAGCGTCACAAGCAAGCGTGTTCTTATTCACTCAAATGAGGAGGTGCCATCATAAAGCAAACAGAACTGCATGGGCCTGTGCCTCTAAGAATTCTCCTCCTGATAGGATGCACATCGTCGCTTGAAAGGTTACACCTGTACCCCAAACATGTTTGCAGCTTCTGGCCCTGTCCCCGGAGGCGCTGGACGCTGCTATTGGTCGCCTGGCTTCTGAACTTGGCATTAACTCCACCCGTGCCATCTTCATGGTCTCCAAGGACCCGCAGCTCCTTTTTATTGGCAGCCAACAAGGAGGGTTAGCTCCAGACAGCCTTCCTAGCAGCTGCAGCAGCAGCAGCAACAGAACTAGTGGAAACAGTCCACTAAATGGCTTGAACAGCAGCAACGGCAGCGTGGGAGAGGCCAGCAGGAGGGGCAATAGCAGGGGTAAAGATGGTCTGGCAGATGTTGAGCGTGCCACCAATAGGCAAAGCAGTGCCAAGCTCCTTTCACCACAGCCAGGAGCCTGCCAGAGCATCCCAGCAGACCCCAGCTCCAGCAGCCATAAAGCAGGGATCAGGGGCGGGAGGAGAGGTAGAGCAAAGGAGGACAGACGGCCCTCCCCCACCGAAGGCCCTGTTGCGCGTGCTACCTCGCTGTCACATGCACTTGGGGCGAAGCAGGAGGATGTGGTGCGTCTGGCCTCCTCTGCCCCCTCTGTGCTGTCACGTCCCCCAGGCCCTCTCGCTGCTAAGCTCAAGCGTCTCGCCGAGGTGCTGGGGGGAGTGCCTGTGGAGCGTGTGCTCCGCATGGCTACAGAGGAACCCTCCTACCTCACCCACCGCCCGCCCGCCGTTGATCGTCGCATAGAGGTGAGCTTGGGAAAGAGGGAGGGCGGAGTTTATGGGTGGATGCAGGGGAAGAGTTAAGAGGAAAGCAGGGGACGGGAGCGTTTCTGTTTTCTGTACATGTACCTTTAGTTTGGGAATGCCTCGTGCATGTTAAATTTAAGAAAGCGTTTCTGTACTTGTACCTTTAGTGTGGGGATGCCTTGTGCATGTTTGATGTAAGAGAGCCTGCAGGCGCATGTATGCTCCGTTATCTCAATGTAGTTAGCCTGGCATGCGTGCACCATCACAGGATGTGCGTCAGGTGACCTAGCAGGAAGAAGAAGTATAACATGTAAGAGCAGGGATGTGTCATACGGCGTGTTCGTATTATACGCGTACTTCGTATTAACACGCATTTTACCGTATTGAACGTCTCAGATGACCATATGACACATCTCTGTGCAAGAGCAAGGTGCTTATAATAAGTTGCACCCTAGGAAGGTGCATGTTGAGTCCTAGAACCGACAGGTGCATTAAAATAGTGACGCAGACGCACTGAGGCAAACAGATGCCTTCTGTAATGCAGGCGCCCCTGAGACGAACAGATGTATTTGGTCACATAAACGCCCTGAAACAGATGCCTGCATTTACGCATTTACCCTTGAACACACATCATGCACCATCACAGCACTGACACAGAGCTGTGCAACAGAGCGTATATTTCATGTCGTTGGTTTTGGGAGCAATGTGAATGAGTGCCTGGTGTTTGGTACCAAAGCACACCTGGAGCCCTCTTTAACCTTCAAGACCTATCGATCAGTGCCCACAGGGCTAAAGAAAGAGATGCTCTACCGCCTCCTCACACCCATGCCAAGCTCCGCAGTCCATACTCTAAACCATCTGCAACCCAAGGCCTGGCAATTTCACTTTGAAAGCACGCTACGTAGCTCCTTTTTCCCCACGCTTCTCCAAATTTCCTCACGCCTCACACCTGCACCACCTCCAACTTCACTCGTGCAGGCCATGCGCTCATTTTCTAAAAAGCCACGCCACAGCTTTGTGTACTCGCTTGAACTTAATTTTCACCAACAAAACGCATTCGCAAAACAATCACACAAATGCGCGTGACACAGGCCATGCACTTGCTCTCTGAAAGCCACGCCATAGATTTGTGGACACGCGTAAACCCCTTTTTTCACCAACGCATACACACATTACACTCACACACACACACACACACACACACACACATACACATACACATACACACACATGACACAGGCCATGCGCTTACTCTCTGAAGCCACGCCACATATGTGTGGACACGCTTGATACCCCTTTTTTCCACACACGCACACAAACACACAAACATACACACACGCACACACGCATACACTCACACACACACGCACAACACACTCACACACACATGCACATGACACAGGCCATGCGCTTACTCTTTCGGAAGCCGCGCCACAGAGTGGTGGACATGCTGAAGTGCAACCCTGGCCTGGTGTTTATGTCCCCTCGCATCATTCACAACAAGCTTAAGGTGGGTGCACACTTGCAGTACATCAAACTGCAGCGCAAGCTTGCAACACCCATGCGTGCAATGTTGATGTGGCTTGGCTTTTAGCACAAGTACACAGCACTCAAGGCTATATAGACCTGTATACAATTACCACTCTGCACCGATATGCACCACATAAATTGCATGGACTGGCGTGCAAGTTAGAAGTGGTGAAATCAGTTGCTTGAGTGTTAGATGTGTGTGTGTGTATGTGTGTGTGTGTGTGTGTGTGGACATTGATGAGTCCATGATGGGTCCACGTTAATTCGAACAGTGCACGCCCATATGAGACAATAAATCCGTGAGCAGAATAGGCTTCTGAACCGTTGTGCACCGTACACGTCCAGAATCCAAAGAATCACCTGCCAAGAGCACCGTATACAGTAACGATGCTGTCCAACCTATTTATTATTTTAACATGTGTTTGGTCAAATTAGTTGATGTGCAAAGATCAAAAAATTGCATTGAATGGATTTGTGTCTACAGGCGCAAATGTGTCAAGTTTGTGTGTGTGTTGTGTGTGTGTGTGTGTGTGTGTGTGTGTGTGTAGAAGAATATTGCAAAATGACAGTCACCGTAGACGTACACAAGCCGATTGCTCCTCATTTGCTGAGTTACCGTAGGGTACCGTAACACCAACACGAGGTTCGGATAAATCCAATTTTAACCCAATACAAGTAATGCGGGGGGACAACGCAAGTGATAAACGCATTGAGAGCCTATGCGAGGACCTTTTGGCCCTCTTAGCTGCACGTGCACGCATATGCACGCATTTGAGCATGCTTGTGTGCTCGTGTGCATGTGTGCGTGTGTGCATGACATGTGTGCGCGTATGCATGCGTGTGCGCACGCGTACATGTGCATGTGAAGGACGGCACCTGCTTACACTGCTGCTCCTCCCTGAAGAACCTCCCTGCTGCCTGAGGTCAGCCTAGGCCTCCAGGTAGCCTCTTATTTGCTGCCGCTGCTGCATCCCGCTCTGCCGGCAACTTTGCTGCCCTGTCTGTTAAATAAGTCATCCACAACAAGCCGTTTGTGCCTTGGGAGGCCTTCCCAGCCCCTCCGTTTATGCTCACAAATCAATTATTTGCGCAATGCAAGCTCCGCGGGGCTTTTGTCTTTTTAAATAATTGTGGTGCTTGCAACACACCGCGAGGGTGAAAATTTGTTTGCGGTACGAGACGACATAAGTACTGCACGTTAATGTCAAATCCGTGTTAAAAGAAGGCACACGTATACCCCATTTCTCTCAGTATTCTTTTCTCCTGTACCTTTCCTCTCTCTCTCTCTCTCTCTCTCTTTCTCTCTCTCTCTCTCTCTCTCTCTCTCTCTCTCTTTCTTTCTCTCTCTCTCTCTCTCTCTCTCTCTCTCTCTCTCTCTTTCTCTCTCTCTCTCTCTCTCTCTCTCTCTCTCTCTCTCTCTCTCTCTCTCTTTCTTTCTCTCTCTCTCTCTCTCTCTCTCTCTCTCTCTCATATCATCAGTGCACGTCTCATAATCTCATGCAAGCCTCCCTGGCCATCCCAGTGTGTTTACTGCACTCGTCTTTCCATCTTTACTTTCTTTCCCTCGACCCCTTTTTGCCCAAATTACTCCCACAGGTCCTGCAGTGTATATTGAACAAGGAAGCACGGCTGGTGGTCCCCATCGCAATGCGAAGCCCCAAGCTGCTGAGCACAAACATGGATGAGGTGGGTCGAGTTTGAAGAGGGGACGCAAGAGGAAGTAGGGTGTGAACACTGAATGCTTGGGCTAAGAGTGTGATATAGGAACTTAGCAGAACTTAGCAGTGGGTAGGTGTGAGGCATGTAAATTTTTTTAGCAACACGATAAGTTGCACAGTTTTCTTTTAGCATTGTGCTTTTAGCAACATGGTTAGCGCATGCATGAGGTGGGTCAAGGGTGCGGGTGGTTGTAGGTAGCAGCGGGTAGGTATGGATGTTTAAAGGGTGGTTTTAGATGGTAATGTCCTTCTCATCAAGATATCCTATTGCAGACATGAATGAGCTGAGGGTGAAGTGCGGGAGGGCGAAGGGCTAGGGTGCAACGTAGGTAGCAGTGGGTTTGGGTGTGGGTGTATGTGATTGAGCGTGGGGCGCGTATTCCATTTTTTGGTTTCGTATTCATAGCAAGGATGTGAATGAGTGGGGAACAGGAATGTAGGTCACTTGCGGGATGGGGATGTACATGGTTATGGGAGTGTGGGTGTAGAGTAAATTTCACTTTGCATAAGGGGTATGATAGTATGGACACGTGTCAAGCAGGTTTCCGTGAGTAGGAGGGTAGGAGGTTTAATTGTTTGCCTAGGAAGTTGCAAGCAGGTCCAAGAGCTGGTCAAAGGAGTTCAGCTAATCCTAACCTAAACCTAAACCTGCTTTAATCTACATCGCAGCTTGCTCTGCTCAACCATTTTCCACAAACTTTTTTATAACGTAAGGGAAGGGCTGCAGCCAGCATGAATTTGGGGGGAAACGATTCTGCCCTTCCATTGTATTCATGGTCTACCTAATCAGTGAGGTAGCAACCTGCATTACTTGCTTATTTCTTAGGGTGGTCACTCACAAAGAAGGGGACGCAGATCAATTTTAACTGTTTCTGTGGCTGAACCGACGCCTGAATGAGACCAGGGCATGAAGCATGTTTGATGAGACGTTTAAGCAAAGACGTAGTGTATTGCCAAGGAGCATGGATAATGAAGTCATCGTGGTTAAACTCGTGTCTCATAGAACTGCGCTCTTGCTGCTCTTGTGCAGGTGCGGGAGTGCTTTGAGGTGCTGGAGGATCTCATGGGCTTACCCAGCGAAGACTATGCTTTTGCAATGGTGTGTGGAGGACGTACAGTGTCTGCTTTTTCTTTCTTTGTTCCAAATGAGGGCAAAATTGACAATAAAAGGAACTGCAACAAAAGAAGTGTGAGATTAGGAAACAGTAAGGGCATCGCGTTGGTAGGAACAACAGAGCAAAATTTCTGGCACACTCATGGTCACGTTTTTTCGCTCAGTGGGTTAAGGACACAGAAAGCTTCAATTGAGGTTCTAAAGAAGCGAAATCAATGTTAGTAATCTAGTCAGGCCTGTGCACTTACGCCATAATGTTGAATTTTGGACCGTAATTACGGTACCGACCGTAATTACCCCATACAGTACGGTCCAAATTACGGTCAGCCAAAATTACGGTGTCAGACCGTACAAGACGATGCCCACCGTATAATACGGTTTTGACCGTAATTTTGCCGTTTGGCTTCAAATTTAGCCCAAAACAATTGTTTTCTTTTTGCAACAATTGTTTATGAATAAAACTCAAATTAACATCCAGGAATCAGGTACTGCGTCCAACTTTGAGTGTCCATGCAAGCCATCGCTGGGCCCTTCCCCCGAGCTGATGCCGCCCCATCCCAGCCTGAGGGTCGTTCAGGGAAGCATTGTGTGGCGTCAGCACGTAAAAGGAGCATGCTGGAGGTGGAAATGGGAGATGTTTGGGGAGGAGGCCTTTCTGACGCCAATTTTGCACTGGCAGTGCCAGCCCCCGAGCTGATGCAGCCCCAACCCAGCCTCAGGGTCGTTCATGGAAGCATTGTGTGGCGTCAGCACATGGGAGGAGCACACCGGGGAGCAAAATGGGAGGTTTTGGGGTGGAGAGGCCTTTCTGAGGCCATTTTTGCACCGGCAGTGCCACCTTGGCACCGTACCGCACACCGTACAGTAAATTGCCGTAATTACGGTAAATTACGGTCCTCCAAAATCGTAATTACGCCGTAATTTACAAAGTTACGGTACGTACAGTACTAAGCGTACCGTACCGTACACCGTACAGTGCACAGGCCTGAATCTAGTACTCGCAGCGCCCAGTGGCTACAATGTATGTGTGTGTGTATGTGTGTGTCTGCCTCAAGGGTTGGTGGGCTGGATGTCAAATTTGTCTTGTTCCCAAGTTCGATGTCATAGGGCCGGTAAGAGTTCCTTTCTTGACTGGCAGGGAACCCTTGTTTTTTGAAGATTGTTAAGGTGTGTGTCTGGGCTACGAAAGTAAGGGGAATTTTGACAGACACAAAAATATTGGCATTGAGCGCACCCAGCCAGATTACGCAAGTGTTGTTGAATGCCAAGACATTTGCTTGCTTCTCGTAACTTGTTTTTGTGACAAGCAGCAACTCTGTTCAAGAGTGCGGCTTGCCAGGTTCCTCTTACGACGTATGCTAGATATCACTAAATGTCACAGCATTACAGTTTGTTTACGATCAGTCCGGAAAATTTATTATTTATTTTGCCAGGAAACGAATATTTTTTAATTATTCTCGGGGCCCTTTCCGAACCGAATTTGAAGTGATAAATTAATACTTTATAGTGGTGTTAAAGGTGATTTTCAAAATGAGCTCCAAGCGCGCCAGTGTGAACCCCCTGGCCCTGTTCTTGAAGCCTCAGTCCCCAGTTGAAAGGCTGGCTGCTCAGCAGCGGGACCGTGAGAAGCTGCAGAGGGAGAGGCAGCTCAAGGAGCTGCAAGAGGAAGCAAAAGGCAAAGGCAAGGGGTGAGGCTGTGACGAAGAGGCCCGTGGGGCGCCCGTGCATGCAGCTCCAACAAGCCTCCTTCTCTGGGGACCCCTTTGCGTTTGCCCCTTTGTGTGGCTATTGCTGCATGCAAACCCCTCACCTCTCCCTGCTTCTGAGCACTGTGCAGCACCAGCCACAGCTTCAGCCTCAGCCACAGCTTCAGCCTCTTAAACAAACGGCAGTAGCAGTGCACAGGCAGCACTCACAGGGGGGCTCTCAAACTCAAAAATTAATTCCTGACAGGGCTCTCCCGAAGTGCCCTCGAACTCAAAAATTAATCCCCAGACCACCTCACGAACTAAATTCGAAAATCTAATTAATTATTTGGAAGTGTGGTCCCAAACTGATCGTGAACGAACGGTATATACTTTTTGATGCACACTCAATTTGTGGTTCTTGCTTTATACATACATCAGTATTGTTGAGTATAATTCTCTCTATGAATGCACGCACACTCAATTTTTGTGGTCCATGCCTTACACGTCCATCGGTAATATCAAGTAGTGCATTCTTTCTGAAGGTTGTGGAGGTCTGTGATTTCAGCGCTTTTGCAATTGAAGCGGGCACTGGAAAGGCTTGGAAACTTTGTAATGCACAAATGAACTAGCTACTTAACAGCGTGTTATGATGCTTTTATTCTACGTTACGCCTTGAAAAATATGCAGTAAGATCCATGTAGGCCTGGCTGCAATGTTTGTGCTTGTCGCTAGGGCTACAAGTACGCATACACACATGCACACACACACGTGCACACACACACATGCACACACACATACACATACACATACATGCACACACGCACATAGGTCTGCCATGCACCCAGCCTGCTGCTAGAAGGCAAGGGCCGCCTAGTGGGTCGCTTCCGCTGTCTCACGCAAGCGCTGCGTAGGGTGCCACGCTGGGCCAAACAATGGCGTAAGCTTACCCCAGCGCAGCGTGCGGACTGCATGCTAGTCACGCCTGTGACGTACAGCCGCCTAGAATTCTTGACGTGTACTGGCCAGGTGTGTGGGTGTGTGGGAGAGTGTGTTTGTTAACGTCCTGACATGAGGAGGTAATGTTTTGCTGCTGTCAGCTAGGTGTGTTTGTGGGAGTGTGTCAGGTCCATGTATATGCACATGTGCGTGAATGTGTGGCCAACGTGACAGACATTAATCGTATCAGGATAATTTTGGGTGGTAAATGAAAAATATGGTAGGTCAGTAATCTAGGGGAGTGCACCTGGGTTTGGAGTCGTGGGAGAGGAGGCCACATCTCTTTTGATGACCCTGGCAGCTTCATACCCCTTGCTGTGTGTGTGTGTATGTGTGTGTGTGTGTGCAAGAAGAGTCGAGTCGCGTGATGTGTTGGGTACCGCTCAAGTGTGTCAAGAGTCCAGTGCAGCTGTCTTGCTACGTAGCATCAACCCTGGCCTCTCACACACTTGCACAGCCAGTACAGTAATCAACACACACCACGCAACTAAATGGACTCGTGCACATACACACATACACACACTTACGCACACAAACACACACAGGACTCCTCCCTGTCCCTGTTCAATGTCCTCATGATGGCCCGCTCGGACTTCGGACACAGCTTCCCCACCTTCAGGCCGGTCCCCATCATCAGGGGATCCAACCCCACCACCACCACGCCCTCTTGTGCTGCCGCGCCCACTGTCACCTCCACATCTCCCACCGCAACTAGCCGCACTGCAACACCCACTGCCTCTGCACCCCCTCCTGTAAGCAGCCACACTGCCACACCCTCTTACGCTGCAACGCCCGCTCCTGCCTCCACACCCTCTTCCGCAAGCATCCCCGTTGCCAGACCTTTTGCTCCTGCACCTGCACCCACCCAGCACGCCCGTCCAGTTCCGCAGCCGCAAAGCCACACTTTCATCCCTCGGCAACCTGCCCAAGCCTCTGTGCCAGAACCAGCATTTGCAGCAGCAGCAGCAGCAGCAGCCACTGTACGTAACGCTAGCGTGCTGCCTGCAACAAACCCGCAAGCAGCTCTCCCTCCTCCGCACAAAATGCTGTACCCTCCTAACTCCTCCCAGGACCCCGTCCCACAGCCCCGACCCCAGTCAACAGCATCGCCCCCTGCCAGCACTTTCACCTCTACCCCCTCTCCACCCTCCATTCCAGCAGCACCACAGCAGTCATCTCACCATTTAGGTGCTAACGTTGGTGTCGGTGCCAGTGCTGCCAGACACCCTCGCCTCCCTGTCCCAGCTAGCCAATCATTCCCACCCATCCCTCACCAGCAGAAACCCAGCACGCAATCCAGCGGCCATAGTATATATGGCCATGCTGACCCCATGCACCAAACTTCTCACACACACCACACGGCTGTGCAGCAGCAGCAGCAGCTGCAGCAGCGGCCGCGGCGGCAGCGGCATCAGCAAGACCAGGTCTCCCAGGGTTATTACTCACAAGGTAGCACAGAGCAGCAGCAGCCTAGCAACACGCAGCAGGAGCAGCAGCAGCAGTCCATCAGCACACAGCAGCAGCAAGTGGGCACCCTGCACCAGCAGCCGCAGCCGCAGCAAGCACAGGCAGAGGTTGGAGGACAGCTGCATGAGCTGAATAGCAGGAGGGTGAAACGTAGGAAGCAACCACAACTGGCCTTGCTCCCGCCACCACACAGCAGTAGCAGTGGCAGTAGTAGTAACAGGAGCAGGAGCAGTAGAGAATCAGCAATCCTCCTAGTACCTGAGGGGGGCCTTGAGACTGAATCTTATGCAAACGGTCGCCCTCAGCCAACAGAGCACCAGCCACAACAGCAGCAGCATGAGCAGCCGCCTGTGCACCACCACCACCAGCCACAGCAGCAACATGCACACCAGCAGCAACAGCGGCAGCAGCAGCAGCAGCGTGAGCAGCCTGAGTTGCCACCTGTGCACCACCACCAGCCACAGCAGCCTGACCAGCAGCCTGCACACCAGCAGCAACGGCAGCAGCCACGGTGGCCGCAGCATGAACAGTCTCCTGCGCGCCACCACCACCAGCAGAGCACTGAGCCCGCCTATGCCATGGCGCTTTCCTCCTCCGCACCTCACATACCGGCTGCACCATCCTCAGATGAGAGCCACTATGGTGGTAATAAGGTGGGGCACTGGCATAGTCATCCCTTACAGCCTGCTCTCCATATGACATCCTGCCATGGCTCTGAGCAGCAGCAGCAGCAGCAGCAGCAGCAGCAGCAGCAGGGCAAGAGCAGGAGCAGCAACAGTAGATATGATGCGGTTGAGATTGACAGGGGCACCTGCAGGAGTGATGAGTTTAGGGGTAGCAGTAGTGAGAGGCTTGGCGGTGGTGTGGATAGCAACGCTAGAAAACGCCAGCCAAGCAAGGCCCAACGCGGCCCAACACCTTTAGGATTGCTCCCCTCTTACTCTCCAGAGTCGCCTCTTGCAGCTGCGCCATTTTGACTTACCGCTGATTTGACGTTTGCTTGCCTTGGGTAGCTTGCGTTTTTTTACCAACTGACCAGACAGGCAGCTGGCTGGTCATATATGTTTTCCTTGTTGTGAAGCCTTATCTTTGAGCTTTGAGTTGTAGGCAAAGGCGTGAGCAATTAACAGGTTATTTGTATTCAGGTTCCAGCATCTTGAACTGAACACCTACCTTTGCGAGAAAGTGTTTTCCGAGGTTTACAATGCTGACAATGTTAGGCTACCAGGAGGAATGAAATTGGCATGCTGCGCGCTGCACTGACAAACCATACAGCTAAATGCATGCCGCTAAATGCAACCACATAAAAGGCCCATCTGCCAAAAGCTAGACGGCACCTCCCACATGCTGTCAGGCTGCAGCCATTCTTTGAATTTCAAATGATAGCGAGAAGGTACATCGTTGCTGGACAAGAAAAGAAAACAAGAAGAACGCAGATAGTGTAGACACTACCGGCATGGGTTAGGAAGAAACGACGTTCTGCACCACCCAATGGATGCAGAGCCACACTACTTGCATCCCACCTGGAGAATTAACATTAGAGAAGCTTTTCAGTGGGGATCAGGAGATTGAGAGGCATAGGCCTGAACATCACCGGGACTGAGTATTATTCAGATATTTGTGGGAGTTATGTTCAATGTTTCGTCAAGGGTTACAAGGATGGCCTACAGCCTACAGCCCGAGACTCTGGCTGAGATGGCAATTGGCTGGTGAAACAAAATTAACCAGTGTCGAAAATTGAAACTAAATCTGACACAAACTTGAGGAGTCTGCATGAGTCTTGATTCAGGAATGCATTGATATCAAAATCAGTGATACTGTGATGACAAGCCAAGAAAGGAAAATTCAGAGCTCGAAGGAGCAAACGCACGCAAAGTCTTAAACAGCCATTCCTTCAAAAAGATATCTGTATCTCATGCGCAGCTCGCACACTTTAGCAAATCTTAGACAACCAGAGCATAGCATGAGGCCTGCTTTTTAAATCGTGACTCTTGGCAAACTCAGAAATCCTGCTCTGTGCAGCCATGTAAGGCCGCACCGC
>Ga0307963_1001876_pt1 | contig 16346 bp, 19 predicted proteins | sample OrgLakmetagen594_FD_201829 | JGI IMG/M metagenome (GOLD analysis project Ga0307963, IMG submission 201829) | Saline water microbial communities from Organic Lake, Antarctica - #594 | ecosystem: Environmental > Aquatic > Non-marine Saline and Alkaline > Saline | place: Antarctica: Organic Lake...
GTGTGTGTGTGTGTGTGTGTGTGTGTGTGTGTGTGTACGTGTGTATGTGTGTGCGTGCGTGTGTTTTTGTGTCGCCATGTATCAAAGCACACACACACACACACACACACACACAAGTTAGACAGGACAGAAACACAAGACAGAAAGATGGTGATGTGCATCTAGTAATAAAGGGACTACGCTCCCATGTCTACACGGACACCTGTTGCTATGACCAGCTTGCTCTCTAGACTGGATTGACGGCACGGTATGACGGTAAGGAAAGATGCGCATTCACATGTGTGTCTGTTCGCACACTCACACATCCACGCTGACACTCACACCCCCTGCACTAGTTTACGACATGCCGCCACATTCACACCCCCACTCGGTACAACACGTCGTCAAATAAATGCTGACACTCACACCCCCACCAAGTGGCAAAAACTCCGTCACATCCACGCGGACACTTGCACCCCCACAAGATCCCAACAACGTGCTTTGCCCCACCTGTGCTGCAAGCTAGGTCACAACATCGTGCTTTGCCACTGTATCACAACAGCGTGCTTAACCAGTACGTTACAACAACGTGCTTTGCCCCACCTGTGCTGCAAGCTAGGTCACAACATCGTGCTTTACCAATACGTCACAACAGCGTGCTTTAGCAGTACGTTACAACAACGTGCTTTGCCCCACCTGTGCTGCAAGCTAGGTCACAACATCGTGCTTATACCAGTAAGTCACAACAGCGTGCTTTGCCACTGTTTCACAACAGCGTGCTTAACCAGTACGTTACAACAACGTGCTTTGCCCCACCTGTGCTGCAAGCTAGGTCACAACAGCGTGCTTTAGCAGTACGTTACAACAACGTGCTTTGCCACTGTATCACAACAGCGTGCTTTAGCAGCACGTTACAACGTGCTGTGCCCCACCTGTGCTGCAAGCTGTTTCCTTGAGGTCCTTGCATCCACGCCCTCCTTAATCTGGCGCTGGCGCCAGATAGTCCAAAGCTGTGCTACCTGTTTATCATATGCATACGTGTGTGTGTGTGTGTGTGATTAAATAAGTTGAGTTTGAATTCGATGTGTCATGCACACGCATTAATTTAGTTTGAATCACATGCGTCATGCACACGCGTGTGCATGCACTTGTATCTTTATGGAGCCTAAAACGTGCATTGAGTTTGGGCAGCTTATTGCGTCGAGCACTGCAGCGGTCTCCATAAAACCACACACGTTTTTACATACGTATGTGCAGGTCAATGCCAGTACGAAACTCGGCATTCATACAGTTACAGGCCTGTCATCACCAAGGTCATAACAAAGCTAATCCAATAAGCTTGCGTTTGAATCAGTCGAATAAGGAGTTATAAATTTTGTTACTTGTGACACTCGTCCTCTGTGAAAGGGTGTGTAATCTTGTAACTGTGTGTGTCTTGTAATCTTGTAACTAACTGTGTGTGTCTTGTAACTAACTGTGTAACTGTGTAACTAACTGTCTAATTAATCTTGTAACTGGGTAAATCTTGTAAATAAATCTACAATCTGCCATACACCTGTTCTTCGAAATGCAACTGCACCCTCTGTTGCCATTCACAGGGGGTCTGAGTGGTTATTGCAACTCACAGGGGGTGGGGCATATACGGCGTGCTGAGTCACTGCAGGCATGGCGTGCTGAGTCACTGCATCAACATATGGGGCCCTAGCTCACCATTGCCTGGCTTATCAGTCGCCCCTTTTTGGCTTCCAACCTCTCGCCTTTTTCTCCAACTTTCCTCCTGTCATTCCATCTCTTTTTCTTGTTCTCTTAGGCGTTTCCCCTTTTGTCTAGCTAGGTGTGGTTACAGACTTTTTTCCAAGCTTCCGCTCAGATGCCCCCTGAGGGATATATAGCGATGTAAGCTTACCTTACCAGTCGCCATGTTCTCACACTAGGAGGCCACTAAGCCAATCAGAATATGAGGAGAGAAAAGCTTTTCATGGCAGGTTTTGGAGTAACGTAGTATTTACAGGGTTGGCCAGAACCACGTATATACGGTATTTTTGGCAAGGAAACCATCAAATATACAGTCACGGTGGCCAGAACCATAAAAATACGCCGTATATACACCGTATACAATTCTGAACGAATGTTTGGTGATTTCCCTGCCGAAAATACCGTATATATACACTGTATACATATGGTTCTGACCAACCCTACAGATTGCACATCCAGGTTAGGGTTTAAAGTTTAGGGTTAGACCCACACTGTTTCAGAATCCTGCTCGACCCAATGGACTTAACAAACGCCTCTAGGTCACATTTGGCGTTGCCACGGCTAAGGGCAAAAGTGTAGCAACTAGGTCTCGTGGTCAGCATCACCCACACCCACACATGCTTCCGTGCCTGCAGTGCTGCTGCCCAGCCTGACTGCGGGCGGACGTGAGGGGCAAAAACCAACCAACGCCTGTGTACACCTTCTCATGAGGAAGATTCGGCAGCCTGGATTACTGGATCACTGGATGACTGGATTACTGGAAGGTTCGGCAGCCTGGGTTACTTGCTACGTCAAGTCAGCACCCGACTTGTTTTCATTCCTTCCACACCAGAACACTGAACTAAATTTGTTTATATTTGAGCTGATAGAATTAAAAACTGCCCGTGCCTGACCGAGACTGGTCAGCAGCCGATCAAAGACCCTGGCTGAAGGTCACCTCCTAGTGAAACCGTAGTAAGCCACCGTGTGTGCATGCCCCTAAGTAGAATGTTGCTCCTTAAGCTCACAGGCGTCAACACAATCTTTAAGGTTGGCCAGAACCATACATGTGCACCGTATATGACCGTGTGTATGGTAAATTTCTTGCTAAAAATGCCGTATATACACCGTATTTACATTCGAACCTATGGTTCTAGCCAGCCCTATTTGTATCATACGTATGTACATGAACGCATACACAAGGGAACAAACACACACACAAATACGCTTTTATGCAAACGTGACATCATTGAAATGGCTGCATGCCATACAGGGACGCTTTATACAGATCATAACCAACATCCTTGACCACGTACTCTCCACTCAAATGACCAGACTCGCTGGTAGGTACACATGGCAGGCCTTCCCAACACACGTATGGGCAAACACGCACACACACACACACACACACGAGCGTGCTCACACACACATGCAAACACACACACACACACAACACACACACACACACAAAACACACAAAGGCCACCTGGCGGCGAAGGTACTTAGGGGTGTCAGGTCGGGGCATTTTCTCGGGGTCTGGCTGTGGCTGGCTGTCCCCTGCACTCATTTCACTGATGCCTCGAGTTCGGTACAGGAAGCGCGTTGAGGTCAGCTCAATCTTCAGGTCACCGATCTTGTTCATGATCTCATCTGCAGGGTGAGTGTGTGTTTTGGGTGTTTGTATGTGTGTTTGTGTGCGTGCTTGTGCAATTTTGTACGTGTTGTGTGTGCGTATGTGTGTGTATGTGTGTGTTTGTGTGTGTGTGTGTGTGTGCGCGCGTGCGTGTATGTGTGTGTGTGCGTCGTGTGTGTACGCGTGTGTGTGTGTGTGTGTGAGAGAGAGAATGCGTGCATGAACATGTACGCATAAGAGCGTACATGTGTGCGTTGTGTGTGCCCTTGTGTACGTGTACACACGTTTGTGTGTTTGTGTGAGCGTTAATGTGAGCTTGGATGCGTGCGTGCGTATGTATATGTGTGAGTATGAGTGTGTGTGTTTTTGTGTGCACGTAATTACGTCTTTTTGTACGTGTGCATGTGCAGACATACGTTTGTGCAAGCAAGCATGAATGCGTGTAAGGGTGCGTGCATATGTAAGTATGTGTGTGCATGTATGTGTATGTATGTGTGTGTGTGTGTGTGTGTGTGTGTGTGTGTGTGTGTGTGTGTGTGTGAATCACTGTCCCTGAAAACCACTGTCGCCACACACATGCGGTCCAGAGACGCTAACTTTCGAGCGAGCACATCAGCAATTGAAATGCACCGCGACCCAGGTCCCTTAATATTTATGCGGCATCTGTGGAGCTTGCGGAGCGGCTCTCGAATTGGCTTTCTCTGGCTGGAATGAATCATGCTTGCATACCCCTCCACTCTCCCTATTGGCCAGAGCATCAGGCCTTACTCTCCTAGTCTTGACATCACTCTGAAGTTTGGCCAAGGGCAGCGCGCTGACTGGCTGACTGCAGCCATTAGGCACAACAGTACGAACGTGTAGGGGCACAAACCCAGCCACCACCCTGTGCTCCCACCTCTGTCTTTCAGGCTGACCATCCCAGCTGCCTAGAATTCTCTCCAACACACAGCAAGAAACAAGGGGAGGTCCACAGAAATGCGGCAAACCACCTCAACAAGTTATTGTATGCGTTCCACTCACCGTTGGACAGGCCTTGGAAGTCAGCGGCTTTCGTGGGCTTCACACACACGGCCACGGAGCGTGTCCGGGAGGGCTGGCCCACGGACACCGTCCTCCTCAACGGACCGGGCTTGGCAGACAGCACATTAGCCCTAGACGCCAACATCGTCGATAATGTATTTATGTCAAAAAATAAAAGATATAGAGAGGGAATGGCATTGGCAACACTCGGAACCCCATACGATTTACATTTTATTTTCACAATCACAACAATGCTTGTTCCTGGTGTGTCACTGCTGAAATCCACGTCACAGACTATTAGGCAGTAATGGCCACGCCACCCTTCTCCAGGTTCTGCCATACCCCTGGGGTAGGGTGTGGGGTGTCAAGTGGCCCCACAACACCTCTGCTAGGCCCCGCACACTGGAGGTCTGCTACTACGCGTTCTACAAAACGAACAACACCACGCCACGTGTTCCAGCAGCCCTTTCCTACCCCAGCAACTGTAACTGTAGTATGCCGTGCTTCGCTTCCTGGTGGTTCTTCTGGGGAGGGCGGTGTGGAGGAGCCAGGAGAAACAGGTACAATGCCAAAAATATTCCGCGCCAAACAGTATCTTGGGTGAATGCTGAACATTTAAAAGTACTTGGCTCCACGAGGGCTACAACACGCTGGACTGTTTGTTCACTGTGATCCATTTATTTCCTGAGCAGGTGTCCACGCCTGGACCTCGTGGGGGACCCAGAAGGGAGGGCAGGGAAGTTATCCCCAGGCCTACCCCCCTCCCCTCCAAAACCTTCTCAGGGATGCCCTCGTCCTGCAAAACAAGTTCATGGAGCAGGCAAGGAAAGAGGCAGAGCAATTCCCCAGCATTCAGAGCAGCCATAGCAGCAGCAGCAGCAGCAGCGAACAAGACCAAGTCAGCAGCCTAAGCACACATCGCCGGGTCTTACAGGCATGGCTGCAACAGTTCCCTCAGGTGGGCGTTTTAAGTTACACATCTGAGTCTGTCTGTGGTAAGGCAATTTCCGTGCCATACCTACACCGCTGTGCACGGAAATACAAAAGAGCCTCCTCCAGGTACGCAAGCGTTGGTTCCCCTTAACGTAGAACCGCACTTTCACTACTGGCATATGGCGCCTCCTTGCCCGTCGTGCAAAGCTCTCCCCACATCATGAACCAAGCCCTTAATACATTCAAGCTCACATGTTTCCAGCTACACAATATCAACCACCATCACTGCCTGCGCAGGTCATGGACTCCTACATGAAGACCCGCCTACGTAATGCCTCTTCGGAAGACCTGCAGGTCCCTACCACCTTGGTTCTCCCCGACGTCCAGCACCTTCTCCTCCTCAGTGCCGGTGCTGCAGGCGCAGATATGAACAGCAGCAGCAGCAGCAGCAGCAGCAAGGTCAGCGAGCTTGGCCCCAGCAGCAGCTCACCAAAGGCTCCCCCAGTTAGGCAGCCTGCCCCCCCTCCACAAACCCCCTCCGAGTCACCTGCTCAGTCCCTGCCAAATGTCGCTTCCCCCCAACACCACCTGCAGTACGCACGCCATCTGCTTGCCTTCCATTACCAAGGTGCTCCCCTGGCTGGTTTTGCCAGTAGCAGCAACAGCAGCGGCGGCGGCAGAAGTAGCAGCAGCAGCAGCAGCAGCAAGCCTCCCTCCAGATCTGGTGCTGCTGCTACGTTTCCAGGGGTGCCTGTCTTTGAGCCTTTGCTGGCCAAGGCAGCACAGGTGCGGTTGCAGTTGACGCATGTAAGCATGTTCCCTGTGTTTCCCTGTTAGCGAGGAGATTCAAGTAATTAAGTGTCGACTGTGCTTGGGCCCTTTCTGGTTTAGGCAGTACAGGTACTAGGGCATCCAAAGCGTTGAAGCAATTTCCTTTTTTAGCAAAGGAAGGAGTAAATTGGCTGAATCATACATACATACGTCCGTACAGTTTGGGTACGGAATTGTTGGCAGGGAAACGACTAGGATTGGCCAGAACCGTATATATACACCGTATATGGCCGTATATTTGGTGATTTCCCTGCCAAAATAACCGTATATAAACGGTATATATATATGGTTTTAGCCAACCCTAGAATTGACGACACTGTGATATGCAATGTGCGTGTACGGTTCTGGCCGATTTGGGAAGGAGGGTTCATATGAGTTGAGAAAGTTTGCCAATTTTGTATTCCCCTGCTGGCCTCCAAGCAGGTAGCACAAGCTGAGATCTGAGACTGTCAGACAGCGAACGTCAGGTTTAAGCAGCACAGAGTTGTGACGAATGTGCCTTTGTATAAACTTTTGTTATAGGCTGTGTGTGTGTGTGTGTGTGTGTGTGTGTGTGTGTGTGTGTGTGTGTGTGCCATTTGTATCGTGAGCCAGGCAGAGTTGAGAAATTTTTCTCAATTGCAATTCTTGTGGTATCAGTCCTGTGTAGGTTTGGCCAAACCGTACATACACCTGTATACACGGTGTACATATGGTATATTTGGCAGGGAAATCACCATACGTACGGTCATATACGGTGTCCATATACGGTTTTGGCCAACCCTAAACGCACGGTGTACATACGGTATATTTGGCAGGGAAATCACCATACGTACGGTCATACACGGCGTACATGTACGGCTTTGGCCAACCCTAAACGCACGGTGTATATACGGTATTTTTGGCAGGGAAATCACCATACGTACGGTCATATACAATGTCCATATACGGTTTTGGCCAACCCTAAACGCACGGTGTACATACGGTATATTTGGCAGGGAAATCACCATACGTACGGTCATACACGGCGTACATGTACGGCTTTGGCCAACCCTAAACGCACGGTGTATATACGGTATTTTTGGCAGGGAAATCACCATACGTACGGTCATACACGGCGTACATGTACGGCTCCAGCCAACCGTAAACGCAGCAGCATTTTTGGCAGGGGAGTCACCATACATACGGTCATACATGGTGTATATGCACCTCTCCAGCCAACCCTAGTCTTTAGCTAGGACAGCGAGGAAAAAGAGGGAAAGGGGAATGGGAATGCCCTAGGATGATAACAGCATGATAACAGAAAAAATACAGGCAGAAAAGTAAGTGCGCTTTACACATTAAGAGTGCCCCTACCCCATTGCTTTTTGGTCAGCTCGGTCAGAAAGGAAAGCGTGAAATTTTATGTTGGCTAGCTGCAATATATTATATATATTTTATTTTATATATATTATTTTATTATTTTATAAATTTTTTTTTTACAATTTACGATTTACATACACGCATTTGGCCGACCCTGAAATGGCTATCGCACTGCGTAGATCTCACTCAAAACTCCCTATATTATGATGTAGGGTTGGCAGAACCGTAATTGTACACCGTATAAGACCGTATGTATGGTAATTCACCTGCTAATAATACAGTATATACACCGTGTATGTATGCATGGTTTTGGCCAGGGATGTGTCATATGGTCATTTGGGACGTTCAATACGGTAAAATACGCGTTAAATACGGAATACGCCTATATTACGATCGTATTTTTAAACAATTTCAGGACTGCCGATTTTTGCAATTTTTGCGATTTTTGACCCAAATCGCCCCAAATCGCCCCCAAATCACCCAAAGCGTTTCCAATTCATTTTAATATATAATAGCATTAAAGCCCGCAGGAAGGCCGTTAGTGGGCGTAAATTGGCCATAAAATCACCCCACAAAACGGAAAAATTTACAATCGTATAACATGGCCTGATTTGTTCACTACTGTAAAATACGCGTTAAATATGATACGACGTATTGTATGAATACGCTGTATGCCATCGTTCCTTATTTTGGCCAACCCTAATTATGTGCACCGTCTGCATTTCACTTGAAACCCATCTTTTCTAAGTTATGCTAATTCAAGGGTGGGTTGCTGCTCATTTGTAAAACGAGTGCATGTTTAGCAGTTAAACAACCCTGTGTGCCCAGGCCTCAAGGCTCCAAACTCACTTTTCTCCTCCCTCCCTCCCTCCCTCCCTCCCTCCCTCCCTCACACACACACACACACACACATACATACACACACACTTATATGAAATGCTGCAAATGCTTTCAAATGCTCCTATCAGGTGAGCCGGGTGATGAGTATTGCCACCTTACCTTCTCCGCCCCCTACCCCAACCAAAACCGAGTCAGGCAGTCGCAAAGGTTCAGAGACGGCACCTGTGGATTCGCGCGAGGGGATCAGCAAGCGTAGCAGCAGTGATGAGGGCGACCGCAGCAGCAGCAGCAGTGGGCGCAGCAGCAAATTGGGTGCTGGGATTAGGGAGGGGGAGAGAGGTAGCAGCGGGCCTTTTGTCGGTAGCAGTGCTGGCAGCGATGCAGGAGGGGCGCAGGAGGTGCTTAAGGTGCCGGAGCCTCTCACGCCTTTTCGCCTGCACAACATCATCTACAAGTGTGTGTGTGTGTGTGTGTGCGCGTCAGTGTATGTGCATGTGTGTGCGTATTTCTGTGGTTGACTGTGTGCGTATGTGTGTGGGTGATTGTGTGAGTGTGTGCGTATGTGTGTTTGGTCAACACAAATAATTCCGCCTGCAGCAGCAAGCGTGTTGTGTGCATGCGTGTGTGTCGGCCATAGCTTTGGGTGTTGTCAGTTTTGTACGGATCCCTTGTCATGTTAGTCAGCTGTAGCAAAGCAGCTAGCAAAACAACGCTAAAAATAGTCATGTATCCATCCATTCTGACCCAGTTCTGTCACCAATTTGCAGGCTGCAGCCCTCTTTTTCCCATTCAAACCTGAACCCACTAGGTGCACACGTTGACAAGGGCAAACGTGCAAAGGGCACAAGGGCAAACTCCCTCTTCTTCTCTCCTCTCGTTATCCAAACTCATCCTTGTGCCCTCCTCTCTTTATCCATTCTCCTCTTTATCCATTCTCCTCTCTTTATCCATTCTTATCCTTGTGTCCCTTTTAATTTATGCCCACTCAACCACATTTCCCACACACGCACATTCCCACACACCCACATTCCCACTCACCCAGATTTACTCTTCTACGTAATATGCAACCCTCACCCCCACCCCACCTACTTTCACTCTTCCAATTACACACATGCACACACACCGCCAACACCCTCGCTCTCATTCACACACACATACACACACATACACACACACAGGCTGCTGCGTTCAGCTGACCACCTCCCCCTACGACATGGTGTGGTGCCCGATGACTGCCTGCCCCAAGATGCTGTGGCTGCTTGGGCCATCTCACTGTGCGGCTCTGCTGCTGCTATGCACCTGGTATGCTTGTGTGTGTGTTTGCGCGTGCGTGTGTGTGTTTGTGTGCACATTTCCTATTCTTGACACAGCTCAACGCATAACACTGATCACCTCACCTGCGTGCTTTTCTGCATGCCCTTTCCATTTTTAGTACATTGTAGACCATTTGTTTTGGCTCCGCGCGTGGCAGGTAACTCATAGTTGTGTTTCTTTCTCCCTTTAAACTGCAGCGTGACGCAGACTCCCTGGCTCCCGACACCGTAGCTTCTGCTGTCCATGTGCTTAAGGACGTTGCAGGTAGTGTGAAACGTGATGGTTGTCTAGTGTTTGGGTACAATTTACTTTTTATTTGTCGGTGTGTTGATGTGCAAAGTGGTGGTCAATGCCTGCTGAAGGCTTTTGTGTTTCTCCCTTTCTGCGCGTGTGTGATTGAGCCCATCACCCAACCGTGCAGCATTTTTCATGTGTGTCTGTATGTGCGTAAACAACCTCGTGCAATTTATTCGTTGTGAATCCCTTTCTGCGTGTGTGTGTGATTAAACCCATCACCCAACCGTGCAGCATTTGTCATGTGGGTTTGTATGTGCGTAACAACCTCGTGCAATTTATTCGTTGTGTTTCCCTTTCTGCGCATGTGTGTGATTAAACCCATCACCCAACCGTGCAGCATTTTTCATGTGGGTTTGTATGTGCGTAAACAACCTCGTGCAATTTACTCTTTGTGTTTCTCCCTCTCTGCGTGTGTGTGATTAAACCCATCACCCAGCCGTGCAGCATTTTTATGTGGGTTTGTATGTGCGTAAAGAACCTCGTGCAATAGTTTCTTAGTGTTTCTCCCTTTCTGCGCGTGTGTGATTGAGCCCATCACCCAACCGTGCAGGATTTGTCATGTGGGTTTGTAAGTGCGTAACAACCTCGTGCGATAATTTCTAAAAGTAAGCACATGTTTTTTTACTGTTAACCGTGCTTTTGTACCTTTGCGGGTATAGATAACTGCTTCAACACTTCAGCACTTACTGGGTAACCACACTGCACACAAATACACACACCAGCCCATGTACGACATTATATATTAATTTGTAGGCGCGGTAATCTCCATATAGCATGTAACATGTCGGTTAAATATCAGAGGGGGGACGCTGAGGCCCAAAATGGGAACACCTTTTGCTGCTCCTAGGGCGGGTGGCCCTAAATGGCACGTTTCAAGCTCAGCTCTGCTATGTAGATTTCAGTGCAGCTGAGCTTGAAACGGGCAAGTTAGGGCCACCTGCCTCAGCAGCCGCGGCGTGAACCCTACTTTTTGAGCAGCCATATGCTGTATCTGACCATCCAGCGCACCAAACTGATTGATGTTTGGTGTTTTGAAGTCCTTATAATAAATAAAGATCATTGCAAGAGAAATGGGGCAAAAAGACTTAGTGGTTGGCGAAATATGCAAATCAATGTGCCATTCCCCCTGGAAAGCACCCATCTAGGGTACAGGTGCACGACGTGTGCTTTTAGTCCTGTCATTCTGTACGCAGGGCGACTTGTCTAAATCTGAGCACATGCTCGGGTAGCTTATACAGTCAGCATTAGTTTGAAGCTAGACTGGGTCCAATTTGATGGTGACGTGTGAGTAGTTGCACCTTTCATGCAAAAAGGAGCATGTTTTGGCTTTTGCCCAGTCTCCCCCCTTTGGTTAAATATGCACACACATGGCGACGTACGGTCCAGTATGGTCACTTACGGTCACGCACAACACGGTCAAGTATGGTCACTTATGGTCACGTATAATATATACATATATAGGTATATGTTTGTTTATTTACACACACAAAATGTAATTTATTTGAACATGCACACAACGCCGGCCAAAAAGCTGTGTTTTAACTCGACATCCATCTCTCACGCCCTGTCTCGCGTGACCATCATTCGTGGCCGCCATCTCGTTGCTCGTGCTCTGCCTTCGCAGCTGGCATGGCCATCCTGGATGCTGAGCACAAGCACCAAGTCATAGCAGGCACCCAGGAGGAGACCACACACACCCCCACAGCCTCCTACACGACCAGCACCACCTCACCTAGCTCCAAAATCGCCGGCAGCAAAGACGGTAGCAAAGCCAGCAGGTCCAGCAAAGCTGCACCTCATGCTGGCTGCACACACACACGTGGCAGTGGCCTCGCTGCTGCTGCGCGCGTGCACGCGTGCGCGCAGGTGCTCGCGTTGCTGCTGCAGCAGCGGCAGCGCAGCACCGCCGCCGCGCACGGCAGGCACGGCAGTGGCAGCAGCAGCAGCAGCAGCAGCAGCAGCGGGGCAAGCTCCAGCCGCCGCGTAGGTGTGGGCAGCAAACACCACATCAAGGCCGCTGCACTTTGTTTGATGGAGGCCCTTGGTGCTGCAGGGTATGAGCGCTCCTCCCCTTTTGCCGTGCTTGGTGCAAGCACGGCCGACACAGCCAAGCACACTGCGCATGGAGGGGGGGCTGGAGGGGGCAGGGGGCAGGGGGAGCCGGGGCCTTTACAGCTGAACCACTCGCTCATCTTATACGACGCCTTGCATCAATTAGGGGATTACCATGTGAGTTGTGGGGGTGTGAGCTGGGGTGCCTAAGCTTGTGTGTGTGTCGCTGTGTGTCTGTGCCTATGTCTGTGCTTGTGTCGCTTTTCCATGTCTGTGCCTCTGTCTGTGCCTCTGTCCCTGTGTGTGTGTTTGCCTATGTCGCTGTGTATCTATGCCTATGTCTGTGCCTGTGTCGCTGTGCCTATGTCTGTGCCTCTGTCCCTGTGTGTGTGTGTTTGCCTATGCCGCTGTGTGTCTATGCCTATGTCTGTGCCTGTGTCGCTGTGCCTATGTCTGTGCCTCTGTCTGTGCCTCTGTCCCTGTGTGTGTGTTTGCCTTATGTCGCTGTGTATCTATGCCTATGTCTGTGCCTGTGTCGCTGTGCCTATGTCTGTGCCTATGTCTGTGCCTCTGTCCCTGTGTGTGTTTGCCTATGCCGCTGTGTGTCTATGCCTATGTCTGTGCCTGTGTCGCTGTGCCTATGTCTGTGCCTATGTCTGTGCCTCTGTCTGTGCCTATGTCCCTGTGTGTGTGTTTGTGCCTGTGTCGCTGTGTGTCTATACCTATGTCTGTGCCTAAGTCCTTGTATGTCTATGTTGAGAAGTTACCAAGTGAGTTGCAGTGGTGTGTAAGAGTTGCCTCTATGCTTGCGCATGTCTGCGTTCGTGCGTATTGAGAAATTACCAAGTATATAGCAGAAGTGTGTAGAAGTGTCTCTGTGCTTGTGCATGTCTGCGCTCGTGCGTATTGAGAAACTACCAAGTATATAGCAGAAGTGTGTAGAAGTGTCTCTGTGCTTGTGCATGTCTGCGCTCGTGCGTATTGAGAAACTACCAAGTATATAGCAGAAGTGTGTAGAAGTGTCTCTGTGCTTGTGCATGTCTGCGCTCGTGCGTATTGAGAAATTACCAAGTATATAGCATAAGTGTGTAGAAGTGTCTCTGCACTTGTGTGTGTCTGTGCTTGTGTGTGTCTGTGCTTGTGTGTGTCTGTGCTTGTGCGTGTCTGTATCTTGTGGGGATAACCACGTGCTGGAGGGAACGTGATGGGACGCCTTTTTGTGTCTGCTCCTGTTGTATGCGTGGTGACCTTGCGTGTGTGCGTGTGCGTGTGCGTGCGTGTGCGTGTGCGTGTGCGTGTGCGTGTGCGTGTGCGTGTGTGTGTATGTGTGTTTGGTACGCCTATGCTGTTCCCACATACAGGATTACCATGTGAACTGAAGGATGCTACTCATTGTGTCTGTTCCTGTGTGCTCAACTCAACCTCCAGGTGCTGATGGGGGAGGCAAGCATGGCTGCCCACTGCTTTTCTGGCGCGCTGGCTGCCTTTGAGAGGTTTGAGCGCGGCACGTGCGACAACTACATGGTAAGTGCATGCGTATGTGAGGGGTAATGTGTGTGAATGTTGTGGCAACTGCTCCAGCATCATCGCATGTCCCTGTGCTTCTCTAGTGCTGTACGCATGCATACGTAACAGAGACACTTTTAGCTACTGCAACAAAATCACAGGTCCCTGTGCTTCTCTAGTGCTGTACGCATGAATACGCAACAGAGGCATTTTTAGCTACTGCAACAAAATCACAGGTCCCTGTCCTTTCTAGCGCTGTACGCATGAATACGTAACAGAGACACTTTTAGCTACTGCAACAAAATCACAGGTCTCTGTCCTTTCTAGTGCTGTACGCATGAATACGTAACAGAGACACTTTTAGCTACTGCAACAAAATCACAGGTCCCTGTCCTTTCTAGCGCTGTACGCATGAATACGCAACAGAGACACTTTTAGCTACTGCAACAAAATCACAGGTCCCTGTGCTTTTCTAGCGCTGTACGCATGAATACGCAACAGAGACACTTTTAGCTACTGCAACAAAATCACAGGTCCCTGTGCTTCTCTAGTGCTGTACGCATGAATACGTAACAGAGACACTTTTAGCTACTGCAACAAAATCACAGGTCCCTGTGCTTTTCTAGCGCTGTACGCATGAATACGCAACAGAGACATTTTTAGCTACTGCAACAAAATCACAGGTCCCTGTGCTTCTCTAGTGCTGTACGCATGAATACGTAACAGAGACACTTTTAGCTACTGCAACAAAATTACAGGTCCCTGTGCTTCTCTGGTGCTGTACGCATGAATACGCAACAGAGACATTTTTAGCTACTACAACAAAATCACAGGTCCCTGTGCTTCTCTAGTGCTGTACGCATGAATACGTAACAGAGACACTTTTAGCTACTGCAACAAAATCACAGGTCCCTGTGCTTTTCTAGCGCTGTACGCATGAATATGCAACAGAGACATTTTTAGCTACTGCAACAAAATCACAGGTCCCTGTCCTTTCTAGCGCTGTACGCATGAATATGTAACAGAGACACTTTTAGCTACTGCAACAAAATCACAGGTCCCTGTCCTTTCTAGCGCTGTACGCATGAATACGTAACAGAGACACTTTTAGCTACTGCAACAAAATCACAGGTCCCTGTCCTTTCTAGCGCTGTACGCATGAATACGTAACAGAGACACTTTTAGCTACTGCAACAAAATCACAGGTCCCTGTGCTTTTCTAGCGCTTTACGCATCCTTTGACTCTTGCAGCATCTTTTGCACACAACTTCAAATTCAATTTTTTCCTACACTAACCCAGCCTGTGGCACTTGCACCATGTTCATGTCTCTCAAGCACGCAGGAGATTGATCTGGGGCGACACTTCCATATTTGCTTGTGTCCCTCATTCACGCAGGAATGTGTTACAGTACGATCCTTCCATATTTGTTCTTGTCCCTCATTCACGCAAAAACTTTATACAGAACAGTGCTTCCATATATTTGCTCGTACCCCTCATTCACACAGGAGTTTGACCTAGGACGGGACCACCTCACATTTGCCTCCCTGTGGGCGGACATGCGCGAGATGGGACGAGAGCGCTCTCTGCAGTTGCCGGGCTCTGTGTTGTTGCACAGGTGGGACGCTGGGTTGTAATTTTTGGCCAAATGGTGTGCGGTCACATATCCACGATTTTGTGTTGGTGCACAGATGGGGCGCTGAGTTGTGATTTTTGGCCAGATGTTGATGGTGTTTCATCACGTAACTGCAGTTTTGTTGCCCAAGTGGGGCGCATAATTTTGATTTCTGGCCAGATGTTGAGGGTATTTGGTCTTGTATCTCAAGTTTATGTCGTTGCATAGGTGGGGCGCAATGTTGTGATTTCTGGCCAGGCGTTGATAGTGTTTGATCACATATTTACGATTTTTTGTTGGTGCACAGGTGGGGCGCTGAGTTGTGATTTTTGGCCAGACGTTGATGGTGTTTCATCACGTAACTGCAGTTTTGTTGCCCAAGTGGGGCGCATAATTTTGATTTCTGGCCAGATGTTGAGGGTATTTGATCTTGTATCTCAGGTTTGTGTCGTTGCATAAGTGGCTCGCAATGTTGTGATTTTTGGCCAGGCGTGAATAATGTTAGACCCCGCGTGCCTAGGTGCGTACGTGGGAGGGATGAGCGGCAAATTGTGTTTTGTGCGTCTATGTGTACTTGGGTGATCTGGTTGAGGGTGTATGGTTAACATGAATAAGTGGATCATGACAAATGGGGCGCTTCTCTCTTGCTCCACAGCAGCATGTTGCGCACTCGCTCCAGAAGTAAACGTGCATTCCTTCATCTATCCAATGCTCTCATCGCCTCGTAAAACCGTTCTCCCTTTCCCTTTCCTGCTTGCAGGGACCACATCCGCTGCTGCAGGTGAGGACTTGTGACTAGGAAGAGGTTTGGTTGTTTGGCTAGTTATCTGTTTCAGTGCTGTTTCAGTGCAAATGAGAACTTGGGACAGGGTGTATGCTGGTTGTTCAGCTACTTCGCTGTTTCCGTGCAAACAGTGATGTTCTGCTGTCGCGTTGCTTGCAAGATAAAGGGAAATACAGGGTGTATGCTGGTTGTTCAGCTACTTCTCTGTTTCAGTACAAATAGTGATATCCTGCTGTCGCGTTGCTTGCAAAACAATGGGAATAACAAACCCAAACCCCAATTTTACTTATTTAATGCTTGTATACGCACTCATAGTAAAAGCACTCGCACCATCGTTCCTTCCACTCTTACCTCCCTCGCACAAGCCCACCTCGCTTTTCAGCTCGTGCTTCTTTTTCTCGCTTCATTTTCCACACCCTTGCCTCCCCCCCCCCACCCCAACCCACCACAACCACAAACCCCCCCCCAA
>Ga0307963_1001877_pt1:0-2500 | contig 16341 bp, 19 predicted proteins | sample OrgLakmetagen594_FD_201829 | JGI IMG/M metagenome (GOLD analysis project Ga0307963, IMG submission 201829) | Saline water microbial communities from Organic Lake, Antarctica - #594 | ecosystem: Environmental > Aquatic > Non-marine Saline and Alkaline > Saline | place: Antarctica: Organic...
CACACACACGCAGAGACAGGCACCCACACATCTGTGTGTAAGATGCTTACCCGCGTGCCCATGAGGCCATAGCACTTCCTGCTGCACGCATCCACCAGGTGCCCACAAACAGGTGCACACACACACACACACAAACAGACACGCACCCACACATCTGTGTGTAAGATGCTTACCCGCGTGCCCATGAGGCCATAGCACTTCCTGCTGCACGCATCCACCAGGTGCCCACAAACAGGTGCACACACACACACACAAACAGACACGCACCCACACATCTGTGTGTAAGATGCTTACCCGCGTGCCCATGAGGCCATAGCACTTCCTGCTGCACGCATCCACCAGGTGCCCACAAACAGGTGCACACACACACACACAAACAGACACGCACCCACACATCTGTGTGTAAGATGCTTACCCGCGTGCCCATGAGGCCATAGCACTTCCTGCTGCACGCATCCACCAGGTGGCCACTCAGGTGGCCGCCCGGCAGCAGCGCCAAGCGACACAGTCCACTCAGGTGCAACGCAGCCGCGCTGCTGGGCCGCACACTGAAGGGCACGTGGGAGGGGGGCTGCCTGCGGCGCTGCTGCAGTTGCTGCTGCTGCTGACCAAACTCGTCTGCTTCATCCTCTTCCGCACTGCCCTCCATCGTCAGATCCTCCTCCTCCTCCTCCTCCTCCTCCTCCTCCTCCTCCTCCTCCTCTTCCCCTCCACCTGCTTCGTGCCTGCTGCTCGCTTGCACCAGACGCTGCTGCTGCTGCTGCTGCTGCTGCTGCTGCTGTGTTCCAGCCACCACATTGTGGCGTACGCTGGGTGCAGGGTACAGCCAGTCCTCCTCTTCGTCCTCCTCTTCACGTGAAGCTGAAGCCGAGGGTAGGGGGAGTATGTGTGTTTTTTTAATAGCAGCAGCAGCATCGCAGTGCACCCCCCCAAGCGCCCCGCTCGGCTTGCACTCACTGTCCGCCACCACATCCCTCCCCTTCCCCACCTCTACCTCCCCATCATCCTCCTCTTCAGTTAAATCTTCTGGCTGTTCCTGCTGCTCCTGCTCTTCCTGCCGCTGCTGCCACTGCTGCTGCTGCTGCCGCTGCTGCTCCTGCCGCCAACCAGCGTTGTTGGAGTGCAGGTCAATTGATGCAGCAATGTCTCCTGCCTGGCTGTCTGGGCTTGGTGCTGGCGCACAATGCTGCTGTGAACCACTTCTTCTCGCTCCTTCGCTCTTCCGATCTATCCACGGGCTGCAGACAGGCTGCTGCGTAACAGCTGCTGCGGCTGCCTGTGGCTGGCTCTGTAGCTGCTGCTGCTGCTGCTGCTGCTGCTTTATTTTGCTTTGTACATGCTGATCTAGCTGCTTGCTGCTGATGAGGGGCACGTACACAACGTCCTGTTCTTGCTCCTGCTGCTTGTTGGTAGGCTTCTGGCTGCAGTCCTTCCATGGAGAGACTTGGAAGACTTCCTTGGAGGCATGGGATCCTGGCCGTAGTTTGGGCATGCCTGTGAATGTATGAGCGTGGGTGATGACTGTGTTGTACAGCATGTGCATGTGTGAATGCTGGTGCATACATGTGTGTGTGTGTGTATTCGTGTGTATGAGCGTGTGTGTTTGTCGTGTGTGTGTGTGTATGTGTGTGTGTGTGTGCGCGTGTGCGTGTGTGTGTGCGTGTGTGTATGTGTGTGTGTGTGTGTGCGCGCGCGCGTGTGCGTGTGTGTGTGTGTGTGTGTGTGTGTGTGTGTGCGCGCGTGTGGGTGTGCGTGTGTGTGTGCGTGTGTGTGTGTGTGTGTGTGTGTGTGTGTGTGTGTGTGTGTGTGTGTGTGTGTGTGTGTGTGTGCGCGCGCATGCGCGTGTGCGCATGCGTGTACGTGTGCGTGTTTTGTGTGTGACTGTGTGCGTGCCTACCGTACCTCAACACACAAATTCCATACTAGCAAGGCTATCAATATGGCCAAAACATTAACAATTTAGGTGTGTTTCAACTTTGTTCAATTCACGATTCGCTTGAATAATTTAAAATGTTGAATTTGAGCAGACTCGTGGCTTCCTCTCTAGCTTCCCAAGTGCCTGGCTCAGCTGGCTCTTTCTTACCCGCGCTCTCGCGACTGGTGAACACGAGCAGCGAGAGCCTGTCGGCCGCTCCAGCCACAAAAAAAGTTGCCGCAGGTACCACTGCCCGTGATAGGGTGCCAGGTTTTCCAACTGCTGTCTTTGTTTACCCCACATTTCCGAAACTGCCCTCCCCTCTCTTTTCCTCCACAGGCAGCTCTGGCAAGCCCCCTTTGTACAAGGAGTTCCAGCTTTACAGGTATTTGAGTTGCTGAAGTATGCACCACCTGTCCACACATGTGGTGAAGGCTGAGCCAACACGCCCCTTCCTCCTCCTCCCTTCTCCTCTACCTCCCAGGTGGAGCCCTGACGCCCAGGAGCCCCCCAAGTATGCCTCCTACCAGGTAGACATCAACAACTGCGGCCCTATGATGCTGGACGTGCTGTTCAAGATCAAAG